>ENA-ORNR01003883-ORNR01003883.1-human-gut-metagenome-genome-assembly--contig:-NODE-3883-length-10812-cov-3.627777_pt1 | contig 10812 bp, 11 predicted proteins | sample MGYA00242114_ERZ509020 | MGnify/ENA primary metagenome ERZ509020 (study PRJEB26280, sample SAMEA2338758) | human gut metagenome | biome: human gut; feature: human-associated habitat; material: faeces...
ATCAAGTCCAACTCCGCCGGTGATGCATACATGAACCAGCGCGTGTTTAACTTAGGAGTACAACTTACATTCTAATAAACTGATAAATACTCATAGTAGTATCAATGAAAAAGGGGATGCGTCTTCATAGATGCATCCCCTTTTTCATTGATAACACATTGTAAATCAAGCATTATTATTTGATAGGAAGCCGAATCCGTACATGTAGGGGTACATGGCTTGCCGTAAACGAAAACGTCCCACTCCACACACAAGTCGGTGTGCGGAGCGGGACGAAAACTATTATAGTTGTCGTGCTAAAAATCTATCGGTTCATTCTGGTAAAAGCAGCTACTTGAGGTACTTCTTGTTTACATCTTCCAGTATCTGCATCTGCTGGATAGCTATCCGGTTCAGCCGGACAAGCCTTTCGTGCTGAGGAAGTCCTTCTCCTATGAATACGGCATTCAGATTCTCCATGTTCGAGAGACAAATCAATTCGTTCACCGTGGCATAGTCGCGGACGTTTCCTTTCAGGTCGGGATGCGCATCGCGCCATTCGAGGGCAGTGAGGCCGAACATGGCAACGTTCAGCACATCGGCTTCGCTGGCGTAGATGCGGGAAGCTTGTTGTGGTGTGACTTCTGCCGGGATAAGGTTTTGTTTGATAGCATCGGTGTGGATGCGGTAATTTATTTTCGACAGTTCTCGCTTGGCACTCCAGCCCAGTTGCGCGAGTTCCTGCTCCTTAAGACGCTGGAACTCGCGGACTAAATAGATTTTAAATTCAGCACTAATCCACATTCCAAATTCAAATGCGATGTCCTTGTGTGCATAGGTGCCTCCATATCTTCCGGATTTGGAGATAATACCAATTGCCGCTGTTGTATTTATCCATTTTTGTGGAGAAAGGGTAAAAGCATTTAACCCTGCTTCCTTTTTAAACCCCTCGAATTCGAGGGGTTTAAAATTAGGATTATATAAACTTTCCCATATACCTAAATATTCAATGGTATTACGATTACGCATCCAATTGCCAATTACTGCTGTCGGATCATCGCTTTTGTACTTTGCGATGTCGGTAAGTGAGATATAGTCATTCTTATTTATAGATATGATCATGACACTTGTATTTTGGACTGTGATTTTCTCCATAATTTTCTTCAGATAAGATTTGTAGTATAAATTTGTTTCTGGTTAACATCTCTTTACCGACATTCCTCCGGCAAGATCGCTAACGCTCTGTTCTCGTTCTCCTCCATGATCTCCCGCTCGCCGGGGCCTTTGTCGTTGATACCGCAAAGGTGCAGGATGCCGTGGATGATGGTACGGTGGAGTTCCTCGTTATAATCCGTGTGGAATGTCTCGGCGTTTGTCCTGACCGTATCGAGGCTGATGAACAGGTCACCCGAGATCTTATTTCCTTCCGTATAATCAAAGGTGATGATATCCGTGTAATAATCGTGTTGGAGATATTGGCGGTTTACCTCCAAGATCTTCTCGTCCGAGCAGAAGATGTAACTGATATCGCCTGTCTTCTTCCCGTAGGTCTCGGCTACCGCCTTGATCCATCCGCTGACCGCTTTTTTCTTGATTGCCGGGAGCTGGATATCCTCGGCGTAATATGCTATTGCCATAAGGTCTATTTATCGTATTGAAATTTCGTTACAAATGTAATCAATAGATTTTAAATAGATTCATTTCAAATCTATTGATTGTATAGAATGTTAAAAGAACAGGTAAGCCATCGCTATCGCCGCTATCGCCCCGGCCAGATCCGCTAACAAGGCGCATTGCACCGTATAGCGGGTATTACGGATACCTACGCTACCGTAGTAAAGAGCAACTACATAGAATGTCGTATCGCAAGAGCCCTGAACGATGGATGACAGGCGACCGACGAAAGAGTCCGCTCCATACGTGTTCATGGCGTCCAGCATCATGCCCCTAGCCCCGCTCCCGCTTAACGGTTTCATCAACATGGTAGGTAGCGCTTCCACGAAATCCGTGTTGAGCCCTATCGAAGCAATGCCGAAACGAACGCCTTGTATGATGAAATCCATCGCTCCGGAAGCCCGGAAGACACCGATACCTACTAGGATAGCTACCAGATAAGGAATAATCGTTATAGCAGTCTGGAAACCTTCTTTCGCCCCTTCTATAAAAGCATCATATACATTGATCTTTTTACGCATGCCGCTGATGATAAATCCGCAGATAATGGTAAAAAGAAGCGTGTTGGCGAATAAAGTCGAATACAAGGAAACTTGCTCCTGTTCCATCGAGTTAAATAGCCATACCAGGCCTCCGATAAATAATCCCAGTCCCCCGAAAAACAGGACTAGGTTCCGTTGGAGGATATTGATCTTCTGCCGTACGCAAACCGCTAAAATAGCGACTAAGGTTGATGTGAATGTAGCGAGCATGATCGGCAGGAATACGTCTGATGGATTCGCCGCTCCTAACTGCGCCCGGTACATCATGATGGTGATCGGGATCAAGGTCAGTCCCGAGGCATTGATGCATAAGAACATCACCATGGAGTTGCTGGCGGATTCTTTATTCGGGTTTAATTCCTGTAACTGTTGCATGGCTTTCAATCCCATTGGCGTGGCGGCATTATCCAGTCCCAGTAAATTTGCCGATAGGTTCATGAAGATAGAACCGGTCACGGGATGGTCTCTTGGGATATCCGGAAAAAGCTTGCTGAATACGGGAGCCGCCAATCGTGCGAACGCTTGTATCACCCCCCCCTTCTCACCGATCTTCATGATGCCCAGCCAAAGCGACAAGATCCCCGTTAATCCTAACGAAATCTCGAAACCCGTCTTGGCCGAAGCGAAAGAAGCGTTGATAATCTCGGTAAAAACGGCGGTATCCCCACCAATGACCAGTTTACCTACGGCCACGACGAAAGCGATCAAGAAGAAAGCGATCCAAATATAGTTTAGTACCATAATAAATATATATTGGTCACAAATTTAGGAATTAATTGCCAATTGATTTGTATTTTTGCTTTTTGAATAACAAATAGATCCAAGATGAAGATATTAGTGACATACGACATGTTCCGCGAGGGATTTACCGAGTTGGAAAGTAAGTACGAGGTAACCTTTCCCGAAGGAAGAGATTTTACGTATGAGGAGGTTTTCGAGATGATACCGGAGTACGATGTGCTCTGCTCCATGTTCGATTTCCCGGTAAACAAAGAGTTGATCGACCATGCGTCGAAATTGCGGCTGATCGCTAACTACGCCGTTGGTTATAATAATATCGATGTGGCCTACGCCCTCGAGAAAGGCTTGACGGTGGCGAATACGCCTGATCCTGTCACGGCCCCTACCGCCAATATCGCTTTAGGCTTGATGCTGGATACCGCCCGGCGTATCACGGAATGTGATCGTAAGCTGCGTACGCTTGGTAAGGACATGAAGGTCGGTGTACTGGAGAACCTCGGTATGCCGGTTACCGGACAGACCTTGGGCATTATCGGTATGGGACGTATCGGCAAGGCCTTGGCGAAACGGGCGAATGCTTTGGGCATGGATGTGATCTACCACAATCGCCGTCAGCTTTGCATCGAGGACGAGACCAAATTGAATGTTACCTACGTCTCCAAGGAAGAGCTTCTGGCGAAAGCCGATTTCGTATCCTTGAACGCCCCTTATACCCCCGATACTTACCATATCCTCGGCGAGGAAGAGTTCAAGCAGATGAAGCCTTCCGCCATCCTGATCAACACGGCCCGTGGCCCGTTGGTGGACGAGCATGCCTTGGTAAAAGCCTTGCGAGAAGGTACGATTCATGGTGCCGGTTTGGATGTATTCGAGTTTGGAGACTATCCTCTCCCCGAGTTATTGGAAATGGACAACGTGGTATTAACCCCTCATATCGGCACCCAGACGATGGAAACCCGTATCATTATGGCACGCACGGTATGCAACAACGTGATCGGTTTCTTGGAGGGCGACCGTCCCGTATCACGGGTACTCCGGCCATGACGGCGGCGTTTATCCTATCCGAGCTACAGTCGGTCGGTACACCCGAGAAGGCGGTTCATTTGAGCCGCTTTTTCAAGACTGGTCCCGGTCAATATGGCGAGGGCGATCAGTTTCTCGGAGTGGTTGTCCCGCAAACCCGCAGCATAGCGAAGGCTAATAAGGCGACTCCTTTCGATGAGCTGCAGCTGTTGCTGGATAGTCCGTGGCATGAGGCACGTCTATGTGCCTTGCTGATTTTGGTCTATCGTTTCCAGGATCGGAAAGCGATGCCGGAAGAGCGGGAAGCCATCTTCCGATTCTATCTGAAGAATATGCGGCGTTGCAATAACTGGGATTTGGTAGATTTGACCTGTCGGGATATCGTCGGCGAATATTTGGTGGACAAAGATCGTTCCCTCCTCTACCGTTTGGCGGAAAGCGAGAATTTATGGGAACAACGGATCTCGATCGTCTCTACGTGGGCATTTATCCGTCGGAATGATTTTGGGGATACCTTGGAGTTATCCGAACGGTTGATCGGTCATAAACACGATTTGATGCATAAGGCGGTTGGGTGGATGCTGCGTGAGGTCGGCAAAAAGGAGCGGCAGACGCTTACCGATTTCTTGGAACGCAACGCTACTCGTCTTCCTCGTACGGCGCTTCGTTACGCTATCGAGCATTATCCGGAACCCGAGCGGCAATATTTTCTAAAGAAGAAATAACATGGATACAAAGACCATCTCTTTACTTCGTGAATGGGCGAAAACGTACAATACGGAATCGTTTATCAAGGATGATCCGGTTCGATTCCCCCATCGGTTTACGGAGAAACGGGATATTGAGATATCGGCTTTCCTGACGGCGTGGATCTCTTACGGTCGCAGGGCGCATATTCTCCAAAAAGCGGAAGAGCTACACCGGCTGATGGGCGAAAGTCCTTACGAGTTTATCCGTACCGGAGAGACTTCTTTCGCTCCCCTACGGAACCGCCCGGTTCGCAGGCGGGATACCTTTTACCGTTTTTATACCTATCATGATCTGCATCTCCTTTGTTGTCGCCTAAAGGATATATACGATACCTACGACTGTATGGAAGACGCTATGGCCGCCGCCGGTCCTTGCGAAGATCCTATCTTGCGGTTGCAACAACTTTTTGCTGATCTCAATGGCATTCCGGTCTTGCACGGGACTTCCGCTTGTAAGCGTCTGGCGATGTTCTTGCGTTGGATGGTGCGTACGGATGGTATCGTCGATCTCGGTATCTGGAGAACAGCCGTGCATCCCCGCCAATTAATCATCCCGTTGGATACGCATGTGCACCAGATCTCCTTGCGCTTGGGCTTGACAGGCCAAAAAACCGCTACCCTTCGTACGGCCCGTGAGATAACGGACGCATTGGCGAAAGTCTTCCCCGATGATCCTTGTCTGGGGGATTTCGCCTTATTTGGCTACGATATAAATCAAGAATAAAAAGATATGGAAGAAAAGAAGATAAATAACATCTCGTCTGTTTGCGTGTATTGCGCGTCCAGCACGAAGATTCCCCCGATTTATTTTGACGCCGCCAAGGAATTGGGGTGTCTTTTGGGAGAGCGAAAACTACGGGTAGTCAATGGTGCCGGGAATATCGGTTTGATGTGCACTGTCTCCGACGCTGCGTTAGCGGCTGGTGGAACGGTAACGGGCGTTATCCCCCATTTTATGGTGGAGCAGGATTGGTATCATAAAGGCTTGACCGAGTTGATTGAGGTCGAGACGATGCACGAGCGTAAACAGCTCATGGCAAACCTCTCGGATGCGGTGATCGCCCTTCCCGGTGGATGCGGTACATTAGAGGAACTTCTGGAGATCATCACTTGGAAACAACTCGGTCTCTACCTCAATCCGATCGTAATCCTCAATATTAATCATTACTATGATCCCTTGTTGGAACTTTTGAGGAACGCCATGAACGAGAATTTCATGCGTCCCCAGCACGCCAAGATGTGGGCGGTAGCCGACACGCCGGAAGAAGCTATCCGTCTCATCTACGCCGAGCCGAAATGGGACGCAAGCCTTCGGAAGATCGCGGCGATTTAAATCTTAAAAATGAATATGATAATGAAAAAACTAGGTTTATTAATGATGTTGTTGCTCCTGTCAAGGATCGCTTTGTTCTGCCAGGCACAGACGGCGGGTATCGAGGAGAAGGAAGTGCTTAGGAATGAAGATGTGATTTTCCATCAGATTGATGAGCATACATGGTTTGGAACAGGTCATTTAATGGCGAACGAGAGCCTGTATCTGGTCGAGGGAGAAACGAAAGCGATCTTGATTGATGCAGGAACAAAGATCAAGGATTTGGATAAGCTAGTGGCTTCCATCACGGACAAGCCGGTTACGCTGGTCGCCACGCATGTGCATCCGGACCATACAGGCTCGGCTATCGATTATTTCCCGGAGATTTATATCAATCCGGCTGATACGATAGGTATACCGGAATTTATGCCGAATTATAAAGGCAAGGTCTGTTTCCTCACAGATGGCGAAATTCTAGATTTGGGTGGGCGTACCCTCGAAGTTGTCTTTACTCCCGGGCATACTCCCGGATCGACCACTTTTGTGGATAAGGATGCCGCTTATGGTTTTAGCGGCGATTCGTTCGGCTCCGGTAATCTATTGCTGGGAGTTGACTTCTCTACGCTAATATCTACTTGTAAGAAGATGAGTGCGGTGATCGAGAAATATGATATCAAATACCTCTACCCCGGACATTATTTCGGAATGAACAAGGAAACCCCTCAACGTGTAAAAGACATGATCACGATGAGCGAGGATATCCTGTCCGGCAAAGCACAAGGCGAGCCTAACCCACAAGGTATGTTGGGGCTAGACCGAGTATACACGAAGTATGGGGTTCGTATAAATTATAAGAAGGAGAGTATGAAATAAATATGAGAACAAGTAGATTTAGCATATATTAATCTTAATATATACAGAGGTTCAAGCTCCTATGATAGAAATACCCCCAAAGTTGTCTATTTAACTCTAGGGGTATTTTATTTTGGAATATTAATTATTCAAAATCCGAACAGTCATATTCATTTTGATTATGATAATCTATGAAACATGTATATTTCATATTTATAGGAGGTCGTACTTGATAAAATTTACCTGCTCTTAGGTAAAAATGGTCATTAGTCCAATTTCCTCGATCTAAATATGTAGTGCCTATTGTTTCTGTCATGCGATGACCATATGCAATTGGATACTCTATGCCTTTTGTTTGATTATGAAAAGTGAGGTTTTGATCTAGTTTTACCTCTCTTGCTTTACTAACACTATAATTAGGTCCAACATATTGTTGTAATATAAGGCGATTTATATTAAATCCAATATAGTTTTGGGCTATCGTTTTGATTGAACAGGCTTTATCTGCATAAAACCTTAAATAAACATTAGCATCAGTATACCATGATTTAACATTTCCACCTGATACATCTTTGGTTATATCATATTCAAGTCTTGCATAAACAGGATCACTGTCTATATCTATTTTGAAATTAATGCGATATGGAGAATCGTCACTATAGTTTGCAAAAGAACAAAAAATTGGTTTACCTGGTGAGGATGCTGAAAACTCTCCTCCCTCTGTAATATAATTTGTGAATTCTTTAATACCTCCTATAGTTTTAACTCCTGTGACCCCTGATCCTCCTGCTATGAAAACTTTCATTTCTGCGCTATTGAAAAAGGCTTCTTGCTCCTTTGTGAGTGTATTATTCTTGTTAATAAATAGCGAATTAAAAGTTTCTTTCACTAATTTGTTAGCTTTTTCATAATCGTAATTTGTTTCTAGTGTGAGAATACCTATTCTTCCATAGGCAATAGAGCTAACGTATACAGGTGAGTATCCTCCTGGTATAGTTCCTGAAATTAGACCATTACTAGGAATATCCATGTCTAATGTGAAATATTTCTGAATAAATTTTATGCAAAGTCCAGAGCTGCGTATGATTCTATATTTATTTTGATATTGCGCAGAAGAAGTTCCCCAAAACAATAATCCTGTATTTTCATTAGAGCCAAAAGTCATTTTTAATTCATCATATGATACAAATTTTTGAACATCAAAACTTAATGTTGCACTTTGTTTTCCTATATTATTTTGTTGCATTAGATCCATGACAAATTGTCTGATATTCAATGAAGAAGGCTCTTTTATAGTTCCTCCTACTTTTTTAGCAGGAAAAGAGACAGAGACATGGACCGGATTGTTTTTTACAGGTATTGGAGTAAATCGTGTCTCTGCAATGCTAGATGCTTCCAATATTGATCCCGGGTATATGTATCTATTCATATTGTCTGGTATTACCATTTCATCCGATCGGGCTGTAATTGTTCTTCCAAATCCATTTGCCCATGCAATATCGGAGATAATATTTACACTTTTTGTAATCGCTTTTTCTTCTAAAATATTTTTAGCAAGAAAAGGTATATGATTATGAGCTGTTATTGTGACAGTGGGTTCAGGATATTTCTCTAAGATTCCTTTAGTCTTATTATGAATAAGGCTATCATCATTTGAACATGATAATCCTCCAAATATGATGATTGTAAATAAAAATATTGATGTAATTCTCATAGTATAATTATTTATAAGGTATGTTTACTCTGAATTTTGCGTAGAATGGAGAATCATCACTTAAGTAGCTTGCTGAATAAAATATAGGATCTCCAGGAACATCCTTACTAAATTCTCCTCCAGCTATAATAAATTCCTTAAATCCGTTAATTCCATCCACTGTTTTCACAGAATAGCTACCATCACCACTTATGATTGCAATTTTTAAGTCTGCTTCACTAATTATTTTCGTTTGTTCACTTGTTAGCTCTAATTTCCCATTTATTATTTTTGCATCAAAGGCTGCTTTTACTGCTACTCTTAATGAATCATATGCATAACTAGAATCGAACATCATTACTCCCATTCTTCCATAGGTTATTGAACTTATATAAACAGGATCGTATGGACCAACATTTGATAATTCATTATTGTTTTTTAAAAGGCATCCATCTGCTGGTAAATCTAAATCAACTGTGAAATTTTTTTGTATAAATTTAGCTACTAATCCACATTTCTTCCTGATCTTTCCTTGCGCAACACTTGTAGATATGTTAAAAACACTTGCAACGTCTATATTGCAATTAAATGCTAATTTTAATTCATTATAATAGGTGAACTGATTCATGTCATAGATAAATGAAACAATCTGTTTGCCTGTCATCCCTTCTTGATTCATTATTTTACTTAAAGATGTTCTTTGCGACTGCAAGCTGGGCTTCTCTATTATATCTCCTACAATCTTAGCAGGAAAAGAGTAGGATATATAAAGAGGGTCTAATTCGTTTGTTAAGCGTTGAAAACGCTGTTCTTCTAGCGAGCCACCTTTCAGTAATGATCCCAAATAGATGTATCTCATTGTATTGGCTGTTGTACCGTGTTCATTTGTTTCATATATGAGTGAATGACCTTTTTTATCCGGCCAAACACTATCCTTAATGAGAAAGGTAGATCGTGTGGTTGCATTTAAAAGAGCTAAGTGTTCTTTACTGCCAGTTTCAATGTCTATGACTTTCTGAGGATATTTGGATAGTGTTAAGACTTGATCCTTTTTACTATTGTCTGGATTTTTGTATATATCTTCATTGTCAACGCATGAAGAAACTACAAGTGAAGCAGTTAGTAAGATAAAGATTTCTTTTTTCATGATAATATATATTTATAAGGTGAATAATTGCTGTGTTAATTTTGTTGCATTTTAATATAGGATCTTTATATATCAAATGTTCCAATTGAAATATTTATGATCGGAAGGATAAGATACTGCTCTCCTTTAGTTTGTGGTTGCTCAAATATTTGCTCATAGATTGGAGATGGTTTTAGGTCAAAATTTAAATTTGCATTTTTAGTGTAAAAAGCACAAAACCATTCAGGAATTCCATTCATGTTGTATGCTCCATATCTCTCGATAATTATTTTGTAAAAACCGATTTCTTTCCCTTCTTTTACTATATTAGTAATACCTCCATAATTAGTTCCAATCTTATATTTTAATCCTTTTAAAGGATGGTGCTCTTTTTCTGATAATTTGTTGTTAATATATTTTTCTTTTATACATTGCAGAGGTATTTCGAATCTGCCTCCGGCTGAATGTAGTATGAAGGGATTTTCTTTAGTTATAATCAAATATTTAAAATCTACTTTGTTTTTTGAGATTAACTCAATTAATTTGTATTTAGTCTGATTATTGTCAAAATTAGTATTAACGAGGGTCTTTTTTTCAACTAGTAATTCATACTCATACCCTTTTTCATAATGGAAACCCTCGATCGCAGAAATATTTATTTCTTGAAAATCGACTTGATTTTCTTCTTTTGCTAGTATATATTCATGATTTTCAATATCTTCATTTTGGATTCTATTTGTTTCTGATAAAAGAAATGAATGTTCAAGATGAATATGGAAGAAAGTAATAACGGAAGCAAGAAACTGCAAATACGCAATAGTACGGCTGAATTTCTTATTTTTCAGATAGAGAATAAAGAAGAAGGCATTGAAGTGCTTTATCAGGACGAAACTTTGTGGCTGACGCAGAAGACGATGTCGATATTGTTCGATGTTGATATACGCACAATTAATGAACATTTGAAAAATATATATTCGCAAGGAGAAGTAGATAAGAATACAACTATCCGGAAAAACCGGATAGTTCAAAAAGAAGGTAATCGGAATATTTCTCGTGAAGTTTAATTTCAAATCCTACAATTACTATGATTTGTACCTGTTTTATTGTCATACTGTCAGAAT
>ENA-ORNR01003886-ORNR01003886.1-human-gut-metagenome-genome-assembly--contig:-NODE-3886-length-10805-cov-4.105581_pt1 | contig 10805 bp, 10 predicted proteins | sample MGYA00242114_ERZ509020 | MGnify/ENA primary metagenome ERZ509020 (study PRJEB26280, sample SAMEA2338758) | human gut metagenome | biome: human gut; feature: human-associated habitat; material: faeces...
ATCTGTAAAACTTTAATGCGGATTAAAATTCTGTTGATCATCGTTTGAAGGAACTTCTTATTATAAATTAGGCTGCAAAGGTAGTCGTTTTTTCCATAAAAGAATCCGGATTTACTTAATTTTATATGTGTTAGATGATATTTTACAAATTTAGCCTCAATGGGCGTATTTTCGATCGTTAAAATAGTTGCTAATTAAAAAAAAATGCACATATTTGAAGCAAGTTCTATAAAGTGGGTGGGTTTTTAACGAATGTTAGCTGTCATGGAAGAATCAAGGAATAAAAAACATGTTGAAGGTGGCGACAGGGAGATTCTATACTCTAAAGCCATTAAAGCGGGAAAACGGATTTATTATCTGGATGTGAAGAGGAATTTGAAAGATGACCTATTCGTTGCCGTTACGGAAAGTAAGAAAATTCAATCAAAGGATGGTTTGCAAATCTCATTTGAGAAGCATAAGATTTTCCTTTATAAGGAGGACTTTGAGAAGTTCATGGAGGGAATGCAAGATGTAATCAGTTATATCAAGAACTCAAATCTGAAGAAATCCGCGGAAGACGTGGTGGAACCTGAAGAGGAGGAAACGATTCATGGCGATTCCCCAGAGGAGGATATGGCTTCCGGTGCTATAAAGTTGGATATTGAGTTTTAATGTAACACGAAGAGAAAAAGATAACGGGCTGTTTTACTCATGGAGAGAAACAGCCCGTTATGTGTTAGGAGCTTTCCGCAAAGGAAAATCCTATTCTTTGCTGCGAATTATTCAGCCGGGTGGATAGCCTCTGTAGGACATGCGTCAGCGCAAGTTCCACAATCTGTACACATTTCAGGGTTGATGCTGTATTTATCACCTTCTGAAATTGCTCCTACCGGACACTCATCAATACAAGTTCCGCATGCAATACAATCATCGCTAATTACGTAAGCCATTTTTTTAAACGTTTAAATTGATAACTATTAGTAGGTGCAAAAATATAGCTTTCTTTCTATTTAAAAAATATCTACTGGCTTATTTTCTTCAAAAATCTTCTTTTTTGCAATATCTTTGTCGGGTTTTCGTTATTAAACAAAATAGGTTGAGATTTGAGACGATTATTACTTATATTATATGTGGTAAGCTTGGCTACCATGGGAGCCATGGCTCAAAAGGAAAGGGTGAGGAATCAGCCGTACGCTGATTTGAAATGGCTTCATCTGGGGTTTCATGTGGGTATTCACTCGCAGGATTTGTTATTGACCCATACCGGTGTCATGACCAATGGAGAGACTTGGTTCGCGGAGATTCCTTCTTACTCACCCGGCTTTAGTGTCGGGGTGATCGGAGATATGTATATGAATCCTTATTTCAATTTACGTTTCACGCCTTCTATCCATTTCGGAGATAAGAAATTTAAGTTTCGGGAACAGGCTACGGAAGAGGAATTCATCACGAACGTTCGTTCCAGTTATCTGAATTTCCCCTTAGACGTTAAATATACGGCTTTACGCTTGAATAATTATCGTCCTTATTTGATCGGCGGTATCTATGGCTCCGTGGATATAGGCCGTAAGAAAGGTAATCCGATTTTATTGAAAAGCACGGACTTCGGATTTGAGTTTGGCTTGGGATGTGATATCTATCTACCCTACTTTAAGTTATGCCCGGAGCTGAAATTCTGTTTCGGATTGGTTAACCTATTGGAGAAAGATCGTCCGGACTTGGTAGATCAAGCAAATATCAAATATACGGATGCCTTATCGAAAGCTACATCCCGTATGGTGATCCTGACATTTAATTTCGAATAAATAACTCGATATAGATATAAGCGGCCGGAATAGCCATCATTACGCTATCGAAGCGATCCAGCATGCCTCCATGTCCGGGTAATACATGCCCGGAATCTTTCACGCCTAACGTACGTTTCATCAAAGATTCGATCAAGTCGCCCCAAGTCCCGAATACTACGATCGTGCCGGCTAATCCAAGCCATGTGTACCAGTTCGTGGCCGGCATGAACCAAGCGAATATTTGGGAGGTTATTAATACGAATGCCAACCCTCCGTAAAAACCTTCCCAGGACTTCTTGGGAGAGATACGTTCGAACAATCTTCTTTTTCCAAGCATAGATCCCACTAGATAAGCTCCCGTATCATTTACCCATACGAAAACGAAAATAGCCAAGGCAAAATAGGGGATATGTACGATCTCGCCCGGCGTATTAGGTACCGATGTAATAAAGTTTAGCAGAGAGAAAGAGCCTGCGCAATAGATTTGACCGAATAAGGTCAATGCCCAGTTATTGATTGGATTACTGGCTTTATCGTAAAGCTCGGTGATCATGGTATACATTAAGAATAAAAGATAGGGGAGAAATATATTGCCTCCAACCAAGCCATTGGCGTAACCGAATGTGGCGGCGAAGAGGTAGGCTCCCCCCAAGGAACTGACAAATCGTTTGATGGCGGCATTCTCATAATGTTTGACCAATCCGTAGAACTCCCATAGAGAAAGTCCGGTAATGAGTCCAAATACCGTAAGAAAATAATAGGAGCGGAAATAGATCGCCCCGCCCAATACCGCGACGAAAATAATGCCAGTCAATGCACGTGTAATCAGATTTTTCAAAACAATAGTGTTTTTGCTTGTTTGTAATTTTGGCTGCAAATATAACTAATAAATTGATAATACAGCAATAAGGAAGGCTGGATAGTAACTTTTGATCAAAGATACGCCCCAGCCTTACTTGTTATGAATGTCTTGACTTTGGTCAAGCTATTTTCCCTGTCTTGTTTTCTTCGGTAGGAGTATCGGTTACGTTTTCCATTGTTGCGTCCGCTTTCGCCTCCTTATCCGCATTCTCCTTGTTCTTTCCGTTAGCCTTTTCCTGCAACTCCAGAATCTCTTGGGAACGGGAGATCCAGGCTCGTTTCCCGAAGATATGCTCTACATCTTCCGAGTAGATTACCTCACGATCCAATAATACCTGCGCAAGTTTACTATGTCCTTCCTTATTCTCGGATAATATCCGTTTTGCCCTGTCGTATTGCTCATTGATGATCTTCTGTACTTCCGTATCGATCAATTTCGCAGTCTCCTCACTATAAGGCTTGGTGAATCCCCAATCCTGTCCGGTGGAGTCGTAATAGTTCAAGTTTGGAAGTTTATCGCTCATACCGAAGTAAACGACCATCGCATATGCTTGTTTCGTGACACGTTCCAAATCGTTGGATGCGCCTGTGGATATTTTTCCCAAGACTAATTCCTCTGCGGCACGTCCTCCTAAAGTAGCGCACATCTCGTCCTGCAATTGCTCGCGGGTGGTGATCTGTCTCTCTTCCGGCAAGTACCATGCCGCACCTAATGCCTTACCACGGGGAACGATTGTCACCTTAACCAGCGGATTGGCATGTTCCAACAACCAACTTAACGTAGCGTGACCGGCCTCATGGTTCGCGATACATTTACGTTCTTCCTCCGTCGTGATCTTCGAACGTTTTTCAAGACCACCGACAATGCGGTCTACCGCATTCATGAAGTCTTCTTTCTGTACGAATTTCTTTCCGTTACGGGCGGCGATCAAAGCGGCCTCATTACAAACATTAGCGATATCAGCACCCGAGAAGCCCGGAGTCTGCCTTGCTAGGAACTCAGCATCTACGCTTTCATCTATCTTGATCGGACGCAAATGCACCCCGAATATCTCTTTACGTTCATTCAAATCCGGTAATTCAACATGGATTTGTCGGTCAAAACGTCCGGCACGCAACAACGCTTTATCCAAAATGTCCGCACGGTTTGTAGCGGCTAAGATAATAACACCACTGTTAGAGCCGAAACCATCCATTTCGGTCAACAACTGGTTCAACGTGTTCTCACGCTCATCGTTGCTATTCATATTCGCGTTCTTCCCACGGGCACGACCTACCGCATCGATCTCATCAATAAAGACGATGCAAGGAGATTTTTCCTTCGCTTGGCGGAATAAGTCACGCACACGGGAGGCGCCTACACCGACAAACATCTCCACGAAATCAGAACCAGACAAGGAGAAAAACGGCACATTAGCTTCTCCGGCAACAGCCTTCGCCAATAATGTCTTACCGGTTCCCGGAGGGCCTACCAATAATGCACCTTTGGGTATCTTACCTCCTAATTCGGTATATTTTTCCGGATTCTTTAAGAAAGAGACGATTTCCTCTACCTCTTGTTTCGCTTCCGCCAATCCGGCGACATCCTTGAATGTCACCTTACGGTCATTATCTTTATCAAAAAGCTGAGCTTTTGCCTTACCAACGCTGAACACGCCACCCGGACCTGCGCCGGTACCACCGGACATACGTCTCATCAAGAACATCCATACACCGATCAATAAGATAATCGGGCCGAATGAAACCAAGAAATTCCAGATAGCGTCATCGCCTTCCTCGAACCGGACTTGTGTATCGATGTGACTATCGGCTACCGCTTTGTCATAGAAATCGGAAAACTTGTCGGCCGACGGGATCTTTACGTATACTTTCGGAGAAACCCCGATTTTAGAAACGTCCATATTCCCAAAGACCTGTTCAGTCTTTCCATTTTTCACTGTAGCCTCCACCAAGTTCTTCTTGTTGTAGACTGTCATTTTATCGAATACGTTTTCCTGCGCTAGTTTCTGGAACTCTGTCCAGCCTAGCTCTTTCGTTCCCGAAGAATCATTTGTCATGTATAGGGCAACAAGCATGATGAAGATCAACCCGTACATCCAATACAAATTAAAGCGGAACATCTTAGGTTTCCCGCTCTTCGGTGTTTTATTAAACATGTCGTTTTTATTTTCCATAAGAGATTATCATCAAATATTTAGACCGGCTTAATCAATGTTAGGTACTTGTATAACCTTCGAGTCTGCCCAAAGGTTCTCCAAGTTATAAAATGCACGTTGTTCCGGCAAGAATATATGTACAAGAACCGTGCCATAATCCATGCCGATCCATTGAGCGCCCTGTGTACCGTCAATAGACAAAGGCTTCTCATTTGCATTCTTGCGTGCGAAATCCCATACGGAATCGGATAAAGCAGAAACTTGGGTAGGAGTGTTTCCCTCACAAATAACCATATATTGACAAATGGCACCAGAAGTCTGGCTTAAATCTACTGTTACAATATTTTTGCCTCTTTTTTCTTGAAGGCCTTCAACAATCGTTTTTACTAATTCTTTTGTTTGATCCATTTATTTCTATTGATATAATTTTCCAAGTCGCAAATATACTTCTTAATTCGTTACATACGTCTTTTTCTTTCATTAATATATGTGTAATAGCTTGTTTGAGACTATCTCCTCGATCGTTATAAGCTTTTAAAAAAACACGTACGTCTTTTTTCTGGACATTTTTTTCGAAAGTTTGTTTGCAAATTTTGAAAAAGTATATACCTTTGCATCCGCTAACAAGAGAGTTGGTGATTTGTTAAATATTGTTCTATGGTGTAATGGTAGCACAACAGATTCTGGTCCTGTTTGTCCTGGTTCGAATCCAGGTAGAACAACATAAAAAAGCCTCGTTATTCGATAAGAGTAGCGAGGCTTTTTTGTTGTAGATATCATGTTTTTATTTGTAACGAAGCCATTTGGACATCTCCTTTATACTGGGTTTCTTACCATACATGAGAATGCCTACACGGTATATTTTGGCGGAAAACCAAGTGAAACCGATGGATGATATATACAAAAATCCAATGGAAAGTAGTATTTCCCACAAAGGCACCTCGAATGGCACCCGGACCATCATCACGATCGGAGAGGTGAAGGGGATCATGGAGCACCAGAAAGCTAATGGTCCGTCAGGGTTTTCCATGCTATAGATTCCCGCATAGAGGGCGAAAACTAAAAGGAGCGTGACTGGTAGCATGAATTGTTGCGTGTCTTCTTGGCCGTCTACAGCTGATCCGATAGCGGCGAATAAAGAAGAATATAATAAGTAGCCACCTATGAAATAAGCGATAAACAAGATGCCTATCTCGGTGAAGTTAATCGTATGAAGCATCTCTATCCATTCATTTCCATGCTGCTGGGCTGCGATAGCCGTCATGTTAGGGGTTGTGTTAAGTGCCATGCTTGATTGCAAGATCTCGCTTTCCATACCTCCTCCCAAAAAGAAAGTTCCCCCGGTGATGAGAATAAAGGTCATAACCGCCCAAAGGAATACTTGCGTAAGCCCGACAAAACCGATTCCTATAATTTTACCCATCATTAAGTCGAAAGGTTTGACGGACGAGATCATAATCTCAATGATCCGGTTCGTCTTTTCTTCCATAACCCCTTGCATGACCATTCCTCCATAGATTAGGATGAACATATAGATAAGCATGGTGAAAATTACTCCGGTTATGGATGCCACTACGGACGAGGATTGCTTTTCGCTTCCGTCATCCCCCCATTTGATCGTTTGTATGTTGAAATCTACTTTACTTTCTTTTATGATCTCTTGTAGATTGGGGATATTGAATGTTGCCAGTTTGTCACTCTCTATCTGCTTCTTTAATGTCATATTGACGAGTCGGCTCAAATCCGCCGGGATTTGTTTCTTGGAATAGAGGGTTGCGTTTTTCGGATTTTTCTGCAAGTCGTCGGAGATGTTGAGAAATGCGAATATCTCCTTTTCCGACATTTGCCTGTACTTATCCATATCTTTGTCGCCGTTGATAAAACGATAGCTTTCCGTATCCTCGAACAACGGGGCGTATTTGCCGGTGGCGTCGAGTATGGCGACTGTATGAACCTCATCTCCCTTGATGGAAGAGAGCCATAGGGGGACGAACGCAAGTGCAGCGAATAGAAACGGTGTGAGGAACGTGAGCAGGATAAATGACTTTTTACTTACTCTCCGGAGATATTCCCGTTTGATGATTAATCCAATTTTGCTCATACCTTTGATGTGTTTGTACCGGAAACGGTGTTGATAAAAATGTCATTCATAGAAGGGATCTCCTCCGTGAAGGAAAGAATCTCATATTGGGACGCCAGCCGGGTAAGCCAATCGGAGTTACTGATATTTTCTTCCTTGCGTATCCTTAACTCCTCAATACCTCCAGTCTCCTTGCGTACATTTAATATATAGGTATTACTCTTAAACCGTTCCCGTACCTCCTTGACATTGCCGGACAGGACGACCTCAGAGCGATTGATTAAAGCAATCTCGTCACAAATCTCCTCAACGGAGGACATGTTGTGAGTTGAGAATATAATGGTATGTCCGGTCGCCTTCAATTCCAATATCTCTTGTTTAAGGCGATCGGCGTTGACCGGATCGAATCCGCTAAATGGCTCGTCAAAGATCAATAGCTCGGGTTCGTGTATCACGGTAATGATGAACTGTACTTTCTGCTGCATACCTTTCGACAGCTCTTCCAGTTTGCGATTCCACCAAGGCATGATGTCAAATTTCTCGAACCAGCGGGTCAAACGACTGCGTGCCTCTGGGTAGGAGAGACCTTTCAATTGTGCCAGATAGATCGCCTGCTCCCCGACTTTCATCTTTTTATACAACCCTCTCTCTTCCGGCAAGTAACCGATCTGGTAGATGTCTTCCGGGCTGGATTCATGGCCGTTGAAGCGAACGATTCCGCTATCCGGTGCCGTAATCCGGTTGATGATCCGGATCAAGGTCGTCTTGCCCGCCCCGTTAGGCCCCAGTAATCCAAAGATTGTTCCTTGAGGAACTTGGATACTTACCTTGTTCAGCGCCAGATGCCCGGCGTACTGTTTTACCACGTTTTCTGTCTCAAGGAAATTCATAGATGTTTTTTTATTACATTTTTAATACGATACGCTCACCCAGCTCTTTGCAGAGCACGTTCTTGATCTCGTTGAGGTGGGCGTTCTGTTTCATTAAATCAAAGATCAGCTCCATGTCTCCCTTGTTTTGAGCCTCTTTGATTTTCGCTTGGATATCCTTTATCTTATAGAGGATATAGGCATCTTTCATGGAATAGATTTCCCGGGGTACCAAGTAATCCAATTTATCTTCTTCTTGCTCCAGTTCCCTGAACTTCGTATGATATTTACTAAGCTGGTACTTATCGCTGATAAGGTTGGCGGCAAGCCGGCTGATGTTCGGGTCCGGATGGGCAAGGAAATAACGACTGGCCATAAAGCCCTCGTTTTGACAATGTTCAGCAGCTTCGTCCAGCATTTGTTTGAAGGCTGGCGTATAAAACGTAAGGTCATCACGTTCCAGATCGAAACGGATATAATCGGCGACCCTCATGATGACATGCTCGTTGGTCTCCTCATCTACGTAGTCATAGAGGACACGTTCGCCATATCGTACGATATAGCGCAGAAGAGCCAACTCATAAGCCTCAAAAGGAGAACGTTTCGGTTGGACCTGTATGTTGGGAGCCGTCGGAACCTCGTAGGGAGGAGTAGGGGGCGGACCCGCTTCCTCTTCCGGAATATAGTCCTCGGGCGGTGGAGGCGGAATATTTTCCGGAGGAAGGGTATTCGCCTCTTCCGGTGTATACGGTTGGTAGCCGGGGAAATCCGGATACTCAGGGATTGTATTGGCTGGAGGTTGAACGGGCGGTGTATTCCTTGCGGATTTAGCCGCTTGGTTCTCTTCCTTGTTGAGACGGATCTTATTGACCTCGTTGAGTAAGACTTGCTCGTCTATCTCCATGGTCGTACTACATTCCCGGATATACACGGAGCGAGCGATATTATCAGGTATGATCGCTACCGTACGGATAATATCCGAGATCAGGGCGGAACGTTTGATCGGATCACCCCCCGCTTCCGCCAATAACAACTTCGTCTTGAAACGGATGAAATCTGTCTCGTTCTGGCTGATAAACTCTGCGAACTCGCTTGCGCTATGGCTGCGGGCAAACGAGTCCGGATCTTCTCCCGCCGGAAGAAGCACGACCTTGACGTTCATCCCTTCTTCCAATAACATATCGATACCCCGGAGAGCCGCTTTGATTCCGGCGGCGTCTCCATCGTATAATACCGTGATATTATTCGTGAAACGATGTATGAGCCGGATTTGCCCTTGCGTGAGCGCCGTACCCGAGGAGGCAACCACGTTTTCTACGCCCACTTGGTGCATACCGATCACGTCCATATATCCTTCCACCAAGAAACAGCGATCCTGTTTCATGATTGCTTGCTTGGCGAAATAGATGCCGTAAAGCTCGTTGCTTTTATGATAAATCTCGCTTTCGGGGGAGTTTACGTACTTCGCGGTCTTCTCGTCCTTTTTCAATACACGTCCGCCGAATGCCACGACCTTTCCGCTTAACGTATGGACGGGAAAGATAACACGTCCTCGAAAACGATCGTTCACGTTTCCGTTATCATAAGCGATAACTAAACCGGTTTTCTCGAGGAATTCCTTTTTATAACCTGCTTTTATAGCGGTTTTGTATAAAGCATCCCGCTGGTCCAAGCTATACCCAAGTTGGAATTTACGGATGATATCTTCCCTCAATCCTCGCTCGGCAAAGTAACGCATACCTACGCTTTTCCCTTCAACATGCTCATGTAATAAAGTAGAGAAGTATTGTCCCGCCCAACTATTGACGATAAGCATACTTTCCCGGTCGCTACGGATTTGTTTCTCTTTCTCGGTAAGTTCCCGTTCCTGTATCTCTATATTGTATTTTTTCGCCAAAAAGCGTAAAGCGTCGAAATAGCTGAGTTGCTCATGCTTCATGATGAAGTGAACGGCGGTTCCACCTTCTCCGCAAGCGAAACACTTACAGATATTCTTTGAGGGGGATACGTAAAAAGACGGTGATTTGTCCGAATGAAATGGGCATAATCCTACATAGTTGATCCCTCGTTTCCGAAGAGTCACGAATTCAGAGACAACATCCACGATGTTTGCCGCATCCAATATTCGGTCTATGGTAGGTTGATCGATCATTTTAAATTACTCCTTTTTTAGCGAACACAAATGTAGTGAAAAATAACTAAACACAAACAAGGCTTGATGTTTGCTTGTGTTTAGTTATTTTTCCCTATATTTGCAGCGTGAAACGAATGCTACTCGCCAAGTACGCCTTCCAACTTATAAGACTATATTTTGTAACTGATTGGATATTAATAGAATATACATCCTTTCAGGACTAGAAGAATTATCCATCATCCTGTGGAACATCCTTTGACAGACAATTGGTTCGTATTGCGAGACTTGACCCGTCCCAATGCTAAACACCCGGCCTATAGGTTGCTGGAGGAAAAGGGCATAGAGGTTTTCACTCCTATGCGTTGGCAGTTGGTCGAGAGGAAGGGTAAGCGGATTCGTGAGGAGGTTCCTCTTCTGCACGATTTACTTTTTGCCCATACTACCTGTGCGTGTATGGATCCAATCGTAGAAGAGATCAGTACCCTCCAATATCGTTATTTGCGTGGTGGCTACCGTAAGCCGATGACGGTAGGCCATGCGGAGATGAACCGTTTTATCCGTGCTGTCCATTCCGATGATTCCCCGCGTTATTTCTTGGTTGAAGAATTAACTCCAGCGATGTACGGTCGCATGATCCGCATCGAGGGTGGCCCCATTGGATGGCTACGAGGGACGTTTACTCTCTATACGAGGGGCCCGTGTGAAACGTTTGATCGTGGAGATCCCCGGTCTGTTGGTCGCCGCTGTGGAGGTCGATCCTGAATATATTCGATTATTATAACATATATTGACATGATACAGATTTACTTCACACGCAATTAACAATTAAAAGAACGTGTGTAAGATGTCAAACAAAGCAAGAGAACGTAAAAGTTACAGCCAGGATTTCAAGCTCCGTATGCTGAAGGAGTATTATGAGAGTGGCTCAACCAAGTA
>ENA-ORNR01003894-ORNR01003894.1-human-gut-metagenome-genome-assembly--contig:-NODE-3894-length-10790-cov-5.093712_pt1 | contig 10790 bp, 7 predicted proteins | sample MGYA00242114_ERZ509020 | MGnify/ENA primary metagenome ERZ509020 (study PRJEB26280, sample SAMEA2338758) | human gut metagenome | biome: human gut; feature: human-associated habitat; material: faeces...
TCTTCGTTGCCGACCACAACCGTGAGGTTCGACTTGATGTCGCGATAGATCGAAACGACGACCTCGTGCTTACCAGCGGTCTTGATCGGGTTCTTGAGGTCGATACGCTTGCGATCGATCTCGATGTCCTCTGCCTCTTTGAGCGCATCAGCGATCATAGCTGCAGTGATGGAGCCGAAGAGCACGCCTTCTTCACCCACGCGTGCCTCGACCTTAACGGAAAGATCGTCGAGAGCGGCTTTGAGCGCCTGGGCTTCTTCGATGCGCGCTGCTTCACGCGTAGCAATGTTGTGCTTGCGCTGCTCAAGCTGCTTGAGGTTACCCTTCGTAGCAGCAACAGCGATCTTCTGCGGGAACAGGTAGTTGTTGGCATACCCGTCGGCAACTTCGACGATATCGCCTTCGCCGCCCTTGCCCTTGAGTTCAGATAAAAGGATGACTTTCATGAAAACCTCCTCTTATCGATCGCGACGATTGTTGCGACCGCTGATCGCAGGCACGGCGTACGGCATGAGAGCCATTTCACGGGCGCGCTTAACAGCGTTCGCGATATCGCGCTGATGCTGGGTGCAAGCACCGGTCACACGGCGGGGCTTGATCTTCCCACGGTCGGTTACATATTTGCGCAGCATCTGAGTGTCTTTATAGTCGATATATTCTGCCTTATCCTTGCAGAACTGGCAGAACTTACGACGAGGCTGCTTATTGTATTCAGGCATTCTTAACCTCTTTCGTTCGTGATTAGAACGGGATATCTTCGTCGTAGACAGAAGCATCCACCACCGGCGTTGCTACCGGGGCAGATGCCTGCTGTACAGGCATAGCTTGCGGTTGGGGTGCGCTCTGCTGCATCGGTGCGCCACCGCGCGAACCATCATTGCGCGAAAAGAATTCGATCTCATCTACGATGACCTCGATCTTCGAGCGCTTCTGGCCATCGCGCTCCCACTGGCTCCAGCGAAGCTTGCCCTCAATGGCCACCTTGGTGCCCTTGGACAAGTACTGGTGCAGGCTGCGAGCCCTATTGCCGAACATGGTGCAGTCAACGAAGTTCGGATAATCCTCCCACTCGTTGGTCTGAGGGTTACGACGACGGTCGTTCACGGCCACGCCGAAACTCATGACGTCCATGCCGGACTGGGTGCTGCGCAGCTCGGGGTCGAACTGCAGCAGAGCGCGGGACAGGCCGTGGCGGATAGCGCCAGCCTGGCCGGAAGTACCGCCGCCGACAACGTTAATCACGATGTCGAACTTGCCATCGGTGTTGGTCAGAGCCAGCGGGCTGCGGACCATCAGCTTCAGGGTTTCCAGGCCGAAGTAATCGTCGATATCACGATTGTTGATGGTAATCTTGCCGGTGCCATTGTAGACGCGGACGCGGGCAACGGAATGCTTACGACGGCCAGTGCCGTAGAAATACTGTTTAGTTTCGTACATCTTCTATTGCCTCCTTATCAAAATTCCACAACTTCGGGCTTCTGGGCAGCATGTGCATGCTCAGCAGTCTTGTAGCAGTGCAGGCGGGTCATAGCCTTAGCGCCCAGGGTGTTGGAAGGAACCATGCCCTTAACAGCGTAGGTCATAGCCTTATCGCTGGCTTCAGTCATCAAGGTCTTATACTGGGTTTCCTTCAGGCCGCCGATCCAGCCAGAATGGGTGCGATGATACTTCTTTTCCAGCTTCTTGCCAGTCAGAACAGCTTCGTCGCAGTTAATCACGATGACATGGTCACCGCAGTCAACATTGGGGGTAAAGGTAGTCTTGTTCTTACCACGCAGCAGGACAGCGGCCTGGGCAGCAACGCGGCCGAGCGGTTTGCCGGCAGCATCAATAACATACCACTTGCGGTCGACCATCTCAGCGGGCTTAGCGAGAGTAGTGCTCATGATTTGAATCCTCCATACTTTATAGTGACGCATCCGAATCATTTCGGTTTATTCAAAGCGCAATGCACAGCACGGCACTGCGCTGATTTCGCGCAAGTATGATTTTAGCAAATACGCGCTGTTTCGTCAAGGGATTTTGCAAACAAAATCATTTTATTCTCGCGTAGCTCTTGTTTTCTTGTGTTTTCTCTTGTTTTCTAACGTTTTCGCAAACGGCATTTTACTGTTTTGCCTTTTGCACCTGTTTTTGTGTACCCTGCAGCAAAGTGTTCTGTCCGCTTTGTGCAGTCTGCTGGTTTCCGGTTTTTTCCCCTGCCCTGCTTTGCCAGCCAAACTGCGGCGCGGGCGCGGCTTTGTTTTTGCAGCTCCTGTGCGGTGCTTTGATAAAATTCTTCCGATTTGGCTGCGGCTGTTGGCATTGGGCAGCAGGATGTGCTATAATAGCGATGCTTATAGTATCGTCTTAGAGTGTATAAAGGTAAGGTGGAACGGGCATGCAGCGCTTGGAGGGTCTGCTGCGCAAGGCAGTGCAGGATTACGAGATGATCGCACCGGGCGACCGGGTATGCGTTGGTGTTTCCGGCGGGAAGGACAGCGTTGCGCTGACCGTGGCGCTGGGACACCTGCGGCGGTATCTCGGCGTTCCGTTTGAGGTCATGGCGGTCACGCTGGACCCGCGCTTTGGCGGGGCGGAAGCCGACTACCAGCCACTTGCGGACCTGTTTGCGCAGGAAGGCATTCCTTACGAAATACGGCGCACGGATATCGGCCCCGTGGTATTTGATTACCGCAAAGAGCCGAACCCCTGCGCGCTGTGTGCCAAAATGCGGCGCGGGGCACTGCACGCTGCCGCGCAGGAACTTGGCTGCAACAAAGTGGCGCTGGGGCACCACCTGGATGATGCCGTGGAGACTTTTTACATGAACCTTTGGCGGGAAGGCCGTATTGGGTGTTTTTCGCCCGTGACCTATCTGGACCAGCGCAACATTACGCTGATCCGGCCAATGATCTTTGCCACCGAAAGCGAGGTAAAAAGCGCGGTATACCACGCCGGGCTACCCATCATCAAAAGCCGCTGCCCGGCTGATGGCGCCACAGTGCGCGAACAGACCAAATTGTTTGTGCAGCAGATGAGCCGGGACGACCCGGCTTTCCGTCAGAAAACACTGCACGCTTTGCAGCAAAGCGGCATTGACGGCTGGCGGCCGCTGCATACCGGGCACACGCGGGGCTAGATTTCCCGTTGTGTTTTGTATCGAAATGGGGTGGATTGCAATGACGAACGAACTGTACGAAAAGCATTGTTGGGCATTGGTTGATCTGGATGCTATGCAGAGCAACCTGGCACTGATCCAAAAGACGGTGGGCGCGCCGGTGTGCTGCGTTGTCAAGGCGGACGCTTACGGCCACGGCGCCGCTGTGGCCGGGCCCTGGCTGGAAGAAAACGGTGCAGCCGCTTTTGCGGTCAGCTGCCTGGCCGAAGCGCGGCACCTGCGCCGCCACGGGATCAGTAAACCCATCTTGATCCTGGGCTACACCGACCCGCTGCAGGTGGATCAGCTGGTGTTCAACTGCATTACCCAGACCGTCTATTCCGAAGAGTATGCCAAGGCGCTTTCCGCTGCCGCCCAAAACGCCGGCGTGGAGGTACACTGCCACTTTAAGGTTGATACCGGTATGGGACGCATTGGGTTCAGCGTGCGTTCTGACTTTGAGGCGGCAATCGCTGCCATGGAGCGCTGCGCCGCCCTGCCCAAGCTGCACTTCAGCGGTATTTTCCAGCATTTTGCCGTGGCAGACAGCACCACGCCGGAAAACGAAGCCTACACCCAAGCCCAGCACGCCCTGTTTGAGCGCACCGTGCAGCGGCTGCAGGCGGACGGCGTTGCCCTGCACACCATCCACTGCGCCAACTCTGCCGCACAAATGCGCTACCCGGAATGGCACCACAGCCTGACCCGCGCAGGCATTATCCTGTATGGGCTGGACCCCAGCCCGGAAGTGCATTTTGACGGCCTGCGCCCCACCATGACGCTGAAAAGTGTTGTGGAATTTGTAAAGGACCTTTTACCCGGTGAGAGCGTGAGCTATGGCCGCACCTACACAGCCAACACACCCCGCAAGGTTGCCACCGTATGCGTTGGCTATGCGGACGGCTACCCCCGCGCGCTTTCCGGCAGCAATGGCAACCCCAATGCGGGGGTTATGAGCATCCACGGAAAGCCCGCCCCGATAATCGGCCGGGTGTGCATGGATCAGACCCTGGTGGATGTGACCGACATCCCCGATGTTAAAATGAATGATGAAGTAACGGTATTCGGCCCTGAAAACGCTGCGATCGGCGCAGATACCGCCGACAGCATTGCAGCTAAGACCGGCACCATCAACTATGAAATTATCTGCGGCATCAGCCGCCGGGTTCCCCGTGTTTACCTGCGGGACGGCGCGCCGGTGCGTATCTGGAACGATTTGGAGGAAACCTGATGGCACGCGACAATATTCGCAACTTTTGTATCATTGCCCACATTGACCACGGCAAGTCCACACTGTCGGACCGTATTCTGGAGCTGACCGACAGCGTGGACAAGCGCACCATGGAAGACCAGATTCTGGACGACATGGAGCTGGAACGCGAGCGCGGCATTACCATCAAAGCCCGCGCCGTTACCATGCACTACCACGCCGATGACGGCAAGGAATACGAGTTCAACCTGATCGACACGCCGGGCCACGTTGACTTTCAGTACGAAGTCAGCCGCAGCCTGGCTGCCTGTGAGGGTGCCATCCTGGTGGTGGATGCCAGCCAGGGCGTGGAAGCCCAGACGCTGGCCAACTGCTACCTGGCCATTGACCACAACCTGGAAGTTGTGCCCATCCTGAATAAGATTGACCTGCCCAGCGCTAACCCGGATGCCGCCGCCAAAGAGGTGGAGGATGTCATCGGTCTGCCCTGCATGGATGCCCCGCGCGTGAGCGCCAAGATGGGCATCAATATCCGCGAAGTGCTGGAACGCGTGGTGCAGGATGTTCCCGCTCCGCAGGGCGACCCCGATGCCCCGCTGAAAGCCCTGATCTTTGACTCCATTTACGACAGCTACAAGGGCGTTATCGTCTATGTGCGCGTGTTTGAGGGCACCGTGCGCCCCGGCGATACCATCAAGCTGATGAACACCGGCGCAACCTTCCAGCTGGTGGAAGTGGGCCACATGGGTGCTACTGCCCTGGCCCCCTGCGATAAGCTGGAGGCCGGTGAAGTCGGCTACCTGACGGCCTCCATCAAGACCGTGCGCGATACCCGCGTGGGCGATACCATCACCCTGGCCGAAGCCCCCACGGCGGAAGCTCTGCCCGGTTTCCGCCAGGTAACGCCGATGGTGTTCTGCGGCATTTACCCCGCCGATGGCGCCGACTACCCTGATTTGAAAGATGCGCTGGAAAAGCTGCAGCTGAACGATGCCGCCTTGAGCTTTGAGCCGGAAACCAGTGCGGCCCTGGGCTTCGGCTTCCGCTGCGGGTTCCTTGGGCTGCTGCACATGGAAATCATCACCGAGCGGTTGGAGCGCGAGTTTGACCTTGACCTGATCACCACCACCCCCGGTGTTCAGTACCGGCTGACCTTGACGGACGGCACGGTGGAAGTGATCGATAACCCCTCCGCCTATCCCGACCCGGCCCGCATTGCCAAGGCGGAAGAACCATTTGTGGATGCCCACATTTACACCCCCAACGATTATGTTGGCCCGCTGATGGACCTGTGCCAGCAAAAGCGCGGCACCCTGATTGCGATGGATTACCTGGATGAGACTCGCGTGGACCTGCATTACCAGATTCCGCTGGGCGAGATTGTTTATGACTTCTTTGACGCCATCAAGAGCCGCAGCCGCGGTTACGCCAGCTATGACTATGCGTGGGAGGGCTGGCACCAGTCCGAGCTGGTCAAGCTAGACTTCCTGCTGAACGGCGAGATCGTGGATGCGCTTTCGATGATCGTATTTGCGGATAACGCTTACGCCAAGGGGCGCCGCATCTGCGAAAAGCTGAAGGAGAACATCCCGCGCGCTTTGTTTGAAATTCCCATTCAGGCGGCCGTGGGCGGCAAGATCATTGCCCGCGAAACAGTCAAGGCCGTGCGCAAGGATGTTTTGGCCAAGTGCTATGGCGGCGATATTACCCGTAAAAAGAAGCTGCTGGAAAAGCAGAAAGCCGGTAAAAAGAAGATGCGCAAACTGGGCAGCGTGACCCTGCCCAGCGAAGCCTTTACCGCCGTGCTGAAGCTGGATTCCGATACCTGATTGACTACACACCATAGATAGCAGCACCCGCCGGGGCGGCGCAGCACAACAGCTGCCTGCCCCGGCGGGTTTGTTTTTGGCGCGGCGCATTTAGGCCAGTGGCCAAATATAAAACGACCACCCCCTGCCCTGCCGCACAAGGTTTTACCGTGCGGTCGGGGCAAGGGGTGGTTTTGTGTTATTTTCGTTCAGGCGTTCAGCTTACCGCCGGGCGGCAGCGAACGCGGCAAAAGAGTTCAGCGGATCTCGATGCCCAGCTTGAACTTGAGGTTGCCGAGGATTTTCTTGACAAAGCGGTCCACATCGGCAGCTTCCAGGGCTTTGTTTTCCGGTGCAAAGTGCAAGGTGAACGCCATGCTCTTTTTGCCGGCGCCAATGGCTTCGCTGCGGTAGATATCAAACAGCTCCACATCGGCCAGCTGCTTGCAGGCGCGCTTCATTTCGGCAATGATGGTGCCGCAGGGGGTTTCCTCGTCAGCAACCAGAGCCAGGTCACGGGCCACGGTATCAAACTCCGGCAGCGGATGATAACGCAGACCGGCAGGCAGCTGTGCCACCAGCGTCTCGTAATCGATCTCGCCCAGGAAGATCTTCTGGTTGGCGCGGCTGTCACGCGGCAGATCCAGACCGGCCTGCACATCGTTGGCCAGCTTGCCAAAGCTGCCCACACGCACGCCGTTGCACAGGATGTAAGCGGCAATGCCGGGGTGCAGGTAAGGCACATCCTCGGCACGCTCCACCTCAAAGGTTACGCCGAAGGAAGCAGCCAGGTCTTCCAGTGCGCCCTTAACGGCAAAGAAGTCCTCATGCTCACCAAAGGCCACAAAGCCCAGGTGCAGGCGCTCTTCCGGCAGTTCGGTCAGCGGAAGCTGTTTGGGCACATAAATGTTGGAAAGCTCAAACAGACGGCCGGCAGCGTTGCCCTTTTTCAGATTGGTAACCGCCACGTTCAACAGGCTGGGTGCCAGCAGGGAGCGCATGATGGTCAGGTTGGAGGAGATGGGATTGACAATGCGGATGACATTGCGCTCCGGTGCATCAGGGACAATGTGCAGGGCATCCAGGTCGGCATCCGCATAGAATGCCAGCGTCATAGCCTCATAGAAGCCTTGGGCACACATAGCGCTCTTGAGCTTATCGCGGCGGTGCTGGTCAGCCGTCAGGCCCCCGGTGGTGACCTGGGCAGCTTTCAGGAAGGTGGGGGTGATATGGTCATAGCCATATTCACGGATCACTTCCTCGGCCAGGTCCGGCTCGCCGATCTCGATATCCTCGCGGTAGCGCGGAGCAACCACCTGCATGGTGTCACCGTCGGCTTCCATCGTCACTTCAAAGCTGAGCTTTTTCAGGATGGCCAGAATTTCCTCGGTGGGCACGATAATGCCCAGAATGGCATTGATGGCGCTGATACGGGCGGTGAAGTGCTTGCCTTTACGCGGAGCACCGGCAGAGCAGTCAAACTCGGTGGCGGTCACTTCGCCGCAGCCCAGCTCCTGGATCAGGTGCAGGGCGCGGGCCATGCCCAGCTCGGTGGTATATTCGCTGATGCCCTTCTCGTAATGGGCGGAAGCATCCGTGTTCTGGCCAAGGCCGCGGGCGGTCTTGCGGATGTTATCGCGGGCAAACTTGGCAGATTCAAACAGCAGCTGGGTAGTTTCCGGCTTGATCTCGCTGTTCAGGCCGCCCATAACACCGGCCAGGGCAACCGGCTTTTCGCCATCGCAGATGACCAGGTTCTGGGGGGTCAGGGTAAACTCCTTGCTGTCCAGCGTGGTGATCTTCTCGCCGTCCTTGGCACGGCGCACAATGATCTGGCAGCTTTCCAGCGTGTCCATATCAAAGGCGTGCATCGGCTGGCCGATTTCCAGCATGACATAGTTGGTGATATCCACCACGTTGGAAATGCTGCGCAGGCCGCACAAGGCCAGCTGGCGGCGCATCCAGCGCGGAGATTCACCGGTGGTGATGTTGCGCACATAGTGGCCCAGGTAGCGCGGGCACAGATCCGGTGCTTCCACCGTAATGCTCAGGCGCGGGTCCTTGTAATCGCTCACGGTGTAATCGGTGGCAGGCATTTTCAGGGGCTTGTTCAGCACAGCGGCAACTTCGCGTGCAATGCCCAGAACGCTCTGGCAGTCGGCACGGTTGGCGGTGATGGAGATATCAAAGATATAATCATCCAACCCAACAACCTGCTGAATGGGGGTTCCGGGCACGGTATCTTTGGGCAGGTCCAGCAGGCCGTATACCTCAGCGCCGGGGTACAGGTCCTCGTTCAGACCCAGTTCCTCGCCGGAGCAGAGCATACCGTTGGATTCAATGCCCATCAAGGGCTTTGCCTTGATCTTGATGCCTCCGGGCAGCGTGGAGCCGTCCAGAGCAGCGGGGGTGTGCATACCGGCGTATACATTGGCCGCACCGGTGGAGATCTGAATATCATGGCCATAGTCGCCGCAGTCCACCTTACAGATATGCAGGTGGGTGCCCTCCTGGGGCACGCACTCGGTCACAACGCCAACAACAACCTTGCTGATTTCAGCGCCAAGGTCGATGAGTTCTTCTACTTCAAAGCCACAGTCAAATAGTTTGGTTTCCAGCTCCTGGGCGGAAACATCAATATCCACATACTGTTTAAGCCAGCTGAATGGTACTTTCATTGTTGTTCCCCTCCTTAACCCTTGAACTGTTCGAGGAAGCGCAGGTCGTTCTCGAACATCAGGCCGATGTTGTTGATGCCGTACTTAAGCATGGCGATACGCTCGATACCGATACCGAAAGCAAAGCCGGAGTATACCTCAGGGTCAATGCCGCAGTTTTCCAGCACGCTGCGGTGCACAACGCCAGCCCCCAGAACTTCGATCCAGCCGCTGTGCTTGCACAGGGGGCAGCCCTTGCCGTGGCATTCAAAGCAACTTACGTCAACCTCCACACTGGGCTCAGTGAACGGGAAATAGGACGGGCGCAGGCGGGTTTTGACCTCCGGGCCAAACAAAGCCTGCACAAAGCGGTCCAGCATGCCCTGCAGGTCGCACAGGGTAATGCCCTTATCCACAACCAGACCTTCCATCTGGTGGAACATCGGGGAGTGGGTTGCGTCAGAGTCAGAGCGGAACACGCGGCCGGGCACCAGAACCTTGATGGGGGGCTTTTCCTTATCCATCACACGGATCTGGCCGCCGCTGGTCTGGGTGCGCAGAACAATGTCATCCGCCACATAGAAGGTATCCTGCATATCGCGGGCCGGGTGGTTTTTGGGTACGTTCAGGCGGGTAAAGTTGTGGTCATCGTCCTCAATTTCGGGGCCTTCGTAAATTTCAAAGCCCATGCCGGCAAACACATCAATGATCTCATTCTTAATTTGGGTGATAGGATGCAGTGCGCCGGTGGCGTGGTGGGTGCCGGGCAGGGTGATATCCACGGCTTCGGCCTTGTTGCGGGCGGCAAGCTCGGCCTTTTCGATCTCGGCGGAAGCAGCCTGATACTGGCCCTCCACCCAGACCTTGAACTCGTTGATGGTTTTACCGGCGGCGGGGCGTTCCTCTTTGGGAACATCGCGCAGGGACTTGGTCAGTCCGGTCACACTGCCGTTTTTGCTCAGATACTTCTGCCAAAAGGCGGAAAGTTCATCTTTGTTGTGCACTGCTGCAAGGTCGGCTTCCAGCTCGGCGCGCAGTGCGGCGATTTTTTCTTCCATAATGCACCTCTTTGATGATTTACGGGGCGAAGGCTGCTCGCTTTTGCTGCAAAACAAAATAAAAAAGCCCCGTCCCTGAACGGTAAAATCAGGGACGAAGCTGTAACATTCATTTACACTCCGCGGTACCACCCGTGTTCCGCCAAACCATGTCTGGCGGCACTCGATGCTTTGTAACGGGGCAGACCGTCCCGCGCTAATGGCTGCAATGCAGGGTTCACACAGGCCGCTCAGGAGCGAACTTCTGCCAGCAGGCTTTCGGGGCGGCTTACAGCCGATGGCCGCCCTCTCTGTGCTAAGTTTGCAGGCATACTTTCTCCGTCAATGCGTTTAACATAAAGCATTATAGGCCGTTTGGCCTTTTTTGTCAACCCTGGACGCACAGCAAAAAGGGCGCTGCCCCTTTGACAGGTGTTCGTAAAACAGGTTTAGACCGAAATTACGAAATGAGCATCTGTCAGGCAGGGTTGGACAACGAAAAGCCGCTATATTCAGTGAAAACCTGAATATAGCGGTTTTTCCTTATTTGCGTTTCTTTTTGCCTTTTCCGTGTGGTAGTTGCGGTCGTGCTTTTCCACGCTGGTTGATGGGGCTTTTCAGGTACTTGGACTTTTTAAGTCCGCTGATGATTGAGACAAACTCTTCCTTCGTAAGTGTGTCATAATCAAACCCGATTGTTGCCATGAGCGCACGGACTTGCTTTTCCTCGGAACTACCCTCAAAGTTCATCGCATCCTGCAACTGACCCTGTACGGTTGCTACGAGGGAGCTTTCATCCGCAGTCATAGTGTCGGGGCGATGCTGCTCTCGAATGTCACGGAGGATACCTTTCAGATCGTCCGCAATCAGACTTCCGAAATACCCGTCCTCTCTGATCTGCGCGACTTCCAGTGTCCGCAGGTGCAGATCATTTTCCTC
>ENA-ORNR01003896-ORNR01003896.1-human-gut-metagenome-genome-assembly--contig:-NODE-3896-length-10785-cov-7.612861_pt1 | contig 10785 bp, 9 predicted proteins | sample MGYA00242114_ERZ509020 | MGnify/ENA primary metagenome ERZ509020 (study PRJEB26280, sample SAMEA2338758) | human gut metagenome | biome: human gut; feature: human-associated habitat; material: faeces...
ACTGAATAACCAGCAACGCGGACAACACCGCAGGTCGGGAAACGCGCACGGCGCGCGCGAAGGCCCGGAAGCAGTGAGCTTTCATGACATGAGACACACGTTCGCGATGTTATCACTGAAAAGCGGTGCGGACGTGCGAACAGTGTCTGAAACGCTGGGCCACTTCAGCGCAGGATTCACGCTCAGCACCTACGTCCACTCAACGCCGGGGATGAAACAGAGCGCGGCAGACGCGATCGGAAACACCATCCGAAACGCGATCTGAACCCGGAAACCAAAGCGGCGGATGCAACTTGCAGCCGCCGTTAAAATATTCGGAAAACGATTGAAAAATGTATATTCGTGCTGTTTTGTCAAATAAATCTCAATAAATCCGCGTTTTCGCGCCCGTCTGGGTCAAATCTGGGTCAAGCCGCATGACTAAAGAAATGCGGCTGATTTTCGAGAAAGGAAAGTGGAACGATAAGCGGGATACTCCGGCGGCTGCGCCGCCTCCGTGCCGATTGCATTTTCTTATGTTTTCTGCATTGCATGCAGAAAAAGCGGCGCTTTTGCGCCGCAAAAATGCATTCGGTCGAACCACAGCGCTTCTCGCGCCACGTATGCCCAGCCAAAACAAAAAAGCCATTCCTTACGGAATGACTTTTTGTTTTGGTGGAGATAAGCGGGATCGAACCGCTGACCTCATGACTGCCAGCTGCGATCGGTTCGTGATATTGAGTGTTTTCGCATCAAATACGTTTGTTCCGTCAGCGGAAAATGCGGAATTTCACAGCAATTTCCCCATTGCATCCACACGCTTCCGCACACACTTGGGTCACATCTGGGTCAGGGGAGTTGGGTGGATTTGGAGAGGTTCTGCCGGGGTGGATGTGGATTGTAACTTGAATTTTGTCGATAGTCAAGTCATACTGTGAACCGAACAGATTATTGTCACGGACACAGACCTGAACGGTAGATTGCTACCAAACAGAATTTATGAATGCAAACCTCAAAGCAGTTTGCTCCCTGCACACCTTCTATCCTACGGCCTGCGTCAGCACACATGCCGTTGTGCTCTGCGACATGAACGGCAGGCAAATGCCGCTCTCACCCGCGCCGACCAGCAGCTCTGTGCCGCTCGGGCTGATCAGGAGGGGATACGTTTCACACAGATACATCGGACCGTCCGTGACGCCGTAGTTATTGCCGCCCACAAGCGACAAGCTGAGCGTCACATAGCTCGGCCCGTCCAGAATGGTCTGGATTGCCCAGAAGCCGCTCCACATCTCCTCAATGTCGTCACTGTCTTCATATACCCACTCCAGATCGACCGTACCGCCCGTCTCATCCTCAAGATAAAAGCGCAGCGAGAAATAGGCATAGCGGCTGGTTTCCCCCACCATGGTTTCTGTGATCCAGCCCATGCCGTCACGCTGCGATCCGGCAAGACCGAGCGCGGTCATGCCGCTCCAGCCGTCGGCAAGCCACGCGGAAAACTCGGCCGGGGCGTTGTACCAGGCATATTCCGTAAAGTCAAACGAAAGATAGTCTCCAGCTTCCGATATACACGGCGCAAGATAGCTCATCGCATCAAGCGAGGGATACCATTCGCAGGTGTTCCCGTTGTTGTCAGTGATGAAGACCTGGGTGTCGGCCTCATATGCAACGCCGTCGAGATTTGCAAAGAGCAGCACCGGTTCGCCGCTCTCTGACCGGTAGAGCACCTCCGTGACCTCGTCGGTCTGTGTTTTTTCGTTCCACTGCACACGGTTGATCGCAACCGTCGCGTTCTCGTCGACCGGCACGATGCAGTACAGATGCCCCGCACCGCCGATAATATGCTCCTCGTCGATCTCGGCGATGAAGGGGTATTCGAGGAGCATGGCCTCATTGGTTTCCCACAGCCATGCGGGGAAGCCCGTCTCGAAGCCCTCCTCAAACAGCCCGCCGACATAACCGAGATACGCCGCGCCAAACATGGTCATTGGAAAGTCGATCCTATCCCGCAGCCATCCAAGCGAGGTTTCTGCCTCCTGTGAAAACCCGTATTGTATCGGCTGTGTGTCTGACGCCTCGTCGCGTGACGTGCGATCACGCATATCATTTTGCAATGGAGCTTCCTCCGGCTGCTTTTCAGACGTTTTTTTGTCGGGTTTTGTAGGCATTTTTACCTTATCTGTACTTGTTCTCGATTCGTTAGGCTCTGTTTGCGTCTTCTGTACACAGGCGCAAAGCGACAGCAGCAGAACCAGTACCAGCAACAGCGCGAGTATTTGTTTGGGTGTTGTTTTCATAGCCGCTCCTTTCAGAATTTTCCGCTTCGGCCGGAACCGCCGCCGCCGGATTCGCTGTAACTGCTTCCGCTGCTGGAAGAGCTGCGCTCGATCTTCCGGCTGGAGGTCGTCTTATGGGTAAAACGATCTGTTTGCTCCGTAAGCCGGAGTCCCGCAGAGACGTAGTCGTTCGCGGTTGCTTTTTTTGATACAGCGTCCATTTTCTGCCATATCACAGCGACGACCGCGGCTGCTGCCAGCAGGGAAAGACCGATCACGATAAGGAGCGGATAGAACAAGCTCGCCCGGACGGGCTTTCCTGCGGAAGCCTTTTCCAGATAGACGCTGCATTCTTTGACGTAATCCTCAAAGCCGCCGTACCAGTCGTTCTCGCCGAAATTGTCGAGGAAGACCTTTTCCAGCTTCTGCTGACCATAGCTGTTGAACGCATACTCGCAGCGTGAGCCGTAGCAGAACATTGCCCAGTCGCGATCATCCATGCTGAGCAGGAGCATGATCCCGTCGCGGTTCGGTCCTTCGCCCATGGTGCATTCATGGTAGATGGTGTAGGTCGCCTTATAGACGCCTTCAGAATGGAAGTCCCGATAGTCCTCCACGGTTACGATGTAGACGCCGACACCATACTTTTTGGAGACGCTTTCCGCCATCTTTTCCAGCAGCATATTTTCGTTTTCGCTGAGAAGTCCGGCCGCGTCCGTCACATAAGAAAGCTGTGCGCCTGTCTGCTCAGCCGCGGCTGCGTTCACGCAGAGCACAAGGCAGAACAGAAACACCAGCAGGAGACAATGTATTCTTTTTTTCATGTCTCAGCCCTCCCTATCGCGCCAAAAGCAGCAGCGCGGTCACACTGATGGCGATAAGAGGTGCCGCGATTGCCGCAAACAGGCCAATTACCCGTTTCGTGCTGACCGGAAGGTTGCCGACAAGCTTGCCTGTCTGACCGTTCATGGCAAAGAGGAAGTCTTTTCCCTCCCACCTTGTGTTCAGGATCCAGACGGGAAGCAGTGCGTAATGCACCTTGCCGCGCTTCAAGTGGATATCCCGGCTCGTTTCATTGCAGGTGGTGTAGCCCGAAACCGTGCGTTCCAGTGCGCTCAGCAGCGAGCCCGCGCAGCGCGTGTCCGCCCGCTCCCGGCTGTCTTCGACGCTGACATCATATTTGTCCGCCAGAAATCCGGGCAGATACGCTGTGGAAAATGGCCTGAGCTCCGCGTAATCATACGGTTCGATGGAGTCCATATAATCGTCCGGCATTTTGCTCGACGCGTCCACCGGGATCTTTTCAAAGGCAATGGAGCCTGCGCGTCGCACATCATAGTGGCTTGTCTCCGTGATCTCATAGTCTCCTGAGGTGTAGGTATGTACCTGCGTAGCATGGAATTGCGCACTTCCGCTGGCCTCACCGTCGTACATCCAGAAAGGTACATACACACCCTTGATCTGCTCCAGATGGTTGGCTTTGGAGAAGGTCGATGGCAGCAGAGGCTTTTTGAGATAGTGCTTCTTCAATGCCTTGATGGCATCCTCCTTGCTCAGCTTGAAGGGCAGCACAAAATCGGGCTTCAAAATGCCGCTGAACTGTCCCGGAAGCACCGACGGGTTTCCACAGTATGGGCAGGATGTGGCTGCAGTCGTTGCGTCGCAGAGCAGTTCCGCACCGCACGATGGGCAGCAGTAGGCTTTCATGTCGGCCGCGTCCGCGCCCCAGTCCTCGCTCAGGCCGGAAGAATCCCAGTCAGAGCCGTCTGTGGCAGTCTGCTGTTCTTCCGCTTCGGCAGATTTTTGAGCCGCTTCTGTTTCTTCCTGCTTCTGTGCCGCTTCCGCCGCTTTTGCTTCTTTTTCTGCGTAGAACGCTTCAATTTCTGCGATATCGAAGCTTGAGCCGCAGTAATCGCACTCCAGCCTGCCGGATTCTCCTACAAAATGGAGCGGTCCCGTACAGGCGGGACATTGATAATTCGTGATTTGTGTTGCCATCTAAGTTCCTCATTTCTCAGACCAGTGTTGCAGCCCACAAGGGCAGATTGCAGCGCCGAACACAGTTATGATCGTGTTATTCCGGATATGTCCCGCAGGCTCACTGCTTGTGATAGATCGTGTTCGTGTCTCTTATGACGTTTTCTTCCGAATCGTACAAGACGCACATATCCGCCGCCGCATGATCGCTGTTTCCCAGCACGATCTCCTGCAGGTGCTCCGCCACGTCCTCACTGTATTCGCCGCCGAAATACGGCGTCTGAAACGCGGACTCGACGCACAGCTCCCAGCCATTCCATTTCTGCTCCGTTTCGTCGAACCACAGCTCCTCTGCGTACCAGTGCGTCCCGTCCTCATTCTCGGAAAACACATATTTCTGCACGCCATCCTCGGAGATCCACGTGCCCTCGAGCAGCGCAAAAACATTGCGTGTCTGCTCATGCTCGGCGCTCTCCCGCTCTGCCTGCGCCTGCCGCTCCGCATCGCTGTAATACCGCGCCTCGTCTCCCATCGTCATCATACCGTAGTCCAGCCAGAACGTATCCGCCAGCCACGCAAACTGCGGAGAGTCCAGATAGCGCAGATGATAGACCGTATCGTGGTCTTTATCCTCAATCGTGAGTCCGCTGATTTGTTCTGCAAAATCCGCCTGAACTGTCAGAACGCCGTTTTGAAAGGAATATTCAAACTGATCTCCCAGATCTTCAAAATTCGCGTCGTAGCAGCGGATGGGCGTGTCCTTGAACTGCCCGCCGCGGTAATAGAGCTTCATGACCCCCGGGCTGTAAACGGTTTTTTTAATGTGGAAGTCGTCAAAAAGAACCGATGTCTCAGGGTACTGATAAGTGCGCACGTCAGCGCCGCCGCAGGCGGTCAGACCGAACAGCCCCATCCATAGACCTGCCATGATGAGGAACGCCTTGAGCTTCACAGCATCCCCTCCGTTTCTTCACAAATAGCCGGATTCTCCCGCTCCAAATTGGAGCGGGAGCCGGTTTTCATACAAATTCTCAGAAGGACGCTGCCCTTACTGGAACGTCATGTTGTTGAGAATGATGTCGGGCATCGTTCCCGGGACGCAGTCCATATTCCGAAGCCCGATGGAAAGGGCGCGGTTGTCGTCAAGCTGCGCGATATACTGGATCCATTCGTAGCCGATGTACTTATAGGTGCGGCCGCGGAAGGTGATGCCGCCGATCACGCGGTCTTCGATATCCTGATAGTTTTCGAAGCTGTCCTTGGAGGAATCAAATTTTTCAACGTTCTCCCTTACCTCAAACTGGATAGCACCTGCACCAAACGCTGTGGGATCGTCGTTTTCCACCAGGCAGCGCCCCCCATCATCGAACGACCAGCCGGATACCGGGATCTTCGTCATGATCTTGACCTTCACATCGTCTTTTGCAAACTGGGCGATTTCCACGGAGAAGTCCTTCATCTCGGCGTTTGCAGACGCCGCCCTATTCGCCTCGGCGGCCTCGGCCTTCACGATGTCCAGATACTTTTCTATGGCTTCTGTGCCGGAGAAGCCGCTGGTGTTGTACGCACTCACCGTATAAACGCCCGACTCGTTTTCCTTAAAATTGACGTAGATGAAATGGGAGTCGTCGTCCTCAGAGATCCATTTGTAGTAGCGGTAGTTTGCCTTCATGTGGTCGCTGTACTCTTCCTTGACGAACTGACCTTCCACGCCGAAGTAGGCAACGATATCATCGTAAGTAGCGTCAAAAATATTATTATTGACCTCGTTCATCCAGACGTAGCCCTTCTGCACCTGCTCTTCCGTCACGATGCCGTCGCCGCCGGAGGCCATCGTGTCCGTCGGGGTGAGCGGAGCGCCTTCCGTCGGAGCAACTCCTTCCGGAGCGTCTTCTCCGATGGCATCCGGCATGGACTTGCCTGCGTCAATCAGAGGCAGATACCAGTCGGTATAGCGGTAGGGATATGTATCTTCCTCCATGTCATCCCAGTAGAGTCCCCACGGGCGCAGATAGATGTCGTAGTGGAACTCGTCATCGCCATCTTCATAGTCGCCGCTGATCCAGATCATGTCGTCATAGTCCAACAGCGCGGGATCAACGATCCAGTCCGCATGCTCCAGGGCCACGTTTGTGAACCAGCCGCCCTCGGACATCACCGTGCCGTGCTCGCCGGTTCCGGCTTCGCTCAGACTGACCTGCGCGGAAGCCATGGGTTCGGACCTCGTGTAGTCCTCGTCCCAAAGCGTGATCGTGCCAGTGTAGTCCGTGCCGATGTCAATGACGCCGCAGACATCCCACCATTTTCCCTCCATGCTCTCGTAGTAGCCATAACAGCCGCTCATCTTCCACCAGCCGTACCATTCGCCGTTCCACCAGTCGAGCAGCGCGTCGCCAGTCTCGGCTGGATCGGAGGTCAGCGTGCTGTCAACGGGCGGTTCACCGCCGGTCGTATCAGCTGCGGGAGTCTCACGATTCAGTGAGGATGGGTCGATGGTGATCTTGCCGCTTTTCTTGCCGAGGAACTGCTCGAAGGTTGCCTCGACTGGACTGGTCGTGTCCTGAAGCAGATATGCTGTCCGGACTTCCACCGTTGCGCCCGGAGCGACATCTGTAAACTGGCCTTCTATCACGGTTTCAAAGGTGTCGTAGTCGGCAAAGACGGTTGCAGCTTCCAGTTCTACGCCGTTCTGCATGAGCGTTTCATCGACGCTCCAAAGATACGACGCATTCTCCTTGCCGTTGTTTGTGAAGTCCAGTGTCAGAACGATCGCGTCATTTCCGTCCGAATCTTCCATGATGCACGCGCCCTTGTAGAGCAGCTCATAGTCACCGAGCTTGATCAAATTGGAGTCTTTCGCCTTATCTTTGCCGCAGGCGGTAAGGCTGCTGAGCAGCATCAGCGCCGCAAGAAGCAGGCATAGAAGCTTGATCTTCGTCTGTTTCATAATTCCCTCCCGATATCCTTCAGGGATGCACAAATCTGCCGATCAACAGAAAATAACATATCATTCCGGCAAAAACAGCGGTGCATCCCTGAGACATTTTGCTTTCCTTATTTCTTTTTGCGCTGGATAAGATTCCCATCCTTGTCGGTGAACTTGCCGCAGAGAATCTTGATAAAGTCAACAAGGTACCCGATGCCGAACAGACCTGCCGTCAGCGTATAAAGAATACCCGTGCCGATCTTGCCGACATAATAGCGGTGGACACCAAGCCCGCCAAGGAAGAGGCAGAGCAGGAATGTTGTCAGCCAGTCCTTCGTTTCGACCGGAACCTCCGGCGCGACATAGTCCTCTACTTCCTCACCGTTCAAAATCTTCTTCACGGTTTCAGTCACGGTGTCGATATAGGCGCCGCGCTCCGTTGCAAGGCCGACTGTCGCACCCTTGAGGCCCTTGCGCAATGCACTGTTCTTATCAACGCGCATACCGCCAACCGACATCTTGGCCTCCGTAATGACCGGCTGGATCCGGATGTGTGTGCCGTCCTTGAGGAAAAGCCAGAGGCCAACGTCCACATTCGGTTCTTTCTCGAACGAGATGCGTTGCCCGGGAATGCCGCCTTTGATCTGGAACGGCATCTGGAACGCTGCCTTGCGGGCATTGAGCTTCTCCATGATCTCTTCCAGTGTGGTGGAATAGGAAAGATCAAATTCACGGGGACTGGTCGCGAATGCGACATCTTTCATGCTGCCAGTAAGGTTATCCATAGTTTTCTCCTTTCTAAAGTCCGGTGGGTGGCTGATACGTATTGTGCTTCTATGCGGTTTATTTTTTCGTAAAAGTGCCGCTGATGCCGTAGCCGGAGTTCTCATTCATGGTAAGGCTGCTGCCATCCACGGAGAACGTGTAAGTAGACGGTTCACTCCATGCCTCCAGCGTTACCGTGAGCTGGTCGCCGTCAATGGTATAGGTGCCGTTCTGCTTCATGTACGCATTCTCCATGGTGCATTTACCTTTTCCGTTGAACGTCCATGTGATCACACCATCTTCTCCGAGATCAGCAGACCATGTTCCGGCCAGCGCATCCTTACTGCCGCAGGCGGCAAGCGTCAGGAGTGCAGCTGCAATCAGGAGTAATGCTACATACTTTCTCATTTTTAAGTCCTTCTTTCTAAATCGTCGTTTGATGGATGGTTCAGCCGTTCACCGCGCCGCCGCAGTATTCACAGCAGCCGCTTGCATCCGGCGTGGTGGTTGCGCCGCAGTAGGGGCAGGTGACTGCCATCTTGGGCGCGGCGGCCTGCTCGATCTTCTCACGCACATCTTTTCGTACCTGCGTCAGCGCCTGACGGATCTCCTCGCCGAGCTTTTTGCAGTTGCGGTACTCGACGTTGGTTTCGGGGTTGCATCTTGCCGGCATACCCGGGCGTGCCGAGGGCGGCGGCGTAATGTCTATAGAGCTGGAGTTGACCTGAAAGCGCATTTCGTTGAAGTAGGGGTTGTTGACGAATATGGTGATGTAGAAATCATAGGAGTATTCATAGCGCGGCGGATTGTAGCTGACTTCCTTGCCGTCCTTATCCTCGCGCTTGAGCTCCGAACGGCTCTCGTCAATATCAAGATTGCAGCCGGTCACGTCTGCAAAGTCCAGAACATCCGGGTTTGCCTCTTGCAGATCTCTTGCTCTTGTTACCATAAACTTTCCCGCGTCCTCGTCCAGAAGCACCTTGGTGTTCGTGCCGAGCGTTCTGGTCGTATGGAATGCTGCGACCTTTTCCTGATTCTCCTCCCGGTAGGTAAGCTGTGCCCTGATTTCTTCGACGGTGCTGTTGCGCCGGTCGGAGAACCACGGGGAGAGTTTTTTGGCACAGTTTTTGCAGAGATTCCCGTTTTCCAGCTTGCGGTTGCCAAGTAAGCCGATCTTTTCCCCGCAAATATCGCAATATTTCTTATCGAACAGTCCCATAAATGTATCAATCTCCTTTATGTATGCTTCTTGCACTATGCGGTGTACTGCGCGTCTGCCTTGGAATTGAGTACCGCGCCGTAGATGTACAAAGCCGGAACAGCCACGCCTGTCAGAACACTTGTGACGTTAAACTCGCTGCCGTTGACCAGATTCATCACGACGCTCAAGACGCTGAATACAGCCACGATTGCGCCCCATACGATGAGCCCGCCTGCTTTTTCGCTGCGCTTGCTGTGCTTGACGCCTTTGATTCCGGCGATCAGCTGGCAAATCCCTCCGATCAGTGTCAGAAACAGCGCTGCCCAGTAGGCAAATGTCAGACCAGATGCTGCGCCGAGTCCTGCCGCCAATGCGCCCAGTCCGCCGACAAACACACCCGCTATGATGGAAAATACAGCGGCAATGATCATCAGAATGCCAGTGACCTTCAAAAACTTGTGTCCATTCATAATAAATCCTCCTCGCTTCCTTGTTGTTTGCTTATTTATTCCGCAGGGCGTCTGGCTCCGCACTCTGCGCAAAATACGCTACTGCCATTCGGCATCCCGCACGCCGGACATTTCCATCCGCCGTCCGGTACAGGCCTTGAGAAAATCCCGGCCTCTGTTTCCCCGGCAAACGCTACCAGGAGGTTAAAGATGCTCTGTGCGCTCTCGCCGCAGTAGTTGTTTGTGAAAACCTCGCTGCCGTCTTGCCATGTCGTGCAGATGCAGCTATTCTCCGCGCCATCCGGGCCTGCGCTGGGATGGTAGACCGGAAGATCCAGCGCACGAAGCTCTTGCCCGATGCTGCTGAAGCACGCCTGCGCCTTCTCCGGCTCGACGGCGATGTCCTGCCTGAAAATAGGCTTACCGTCGCCATCCTGATACCGGTAGGAGAAAAGCATCTGCTTCTCCGCTCGGGATGGCAGCGTCCGCTCATCGAGAAGGAAGCTGAAGCAGTCACGCGCAGACGAGGCGTTTTGCTCCCAGTAAATTCCGACCAACTCTGCTGTTTCGCGCACCTCACGCTGCTCTGTTTCAAGCTTGGATGCAGCATACGCTTCCTCGGCAATACCCAGAACCAAGGCCTCCAGTGCCTCCGCATGGCTGCCGCTGAGCGTTTGGGCCTCATCCCCGTCATCGGTGCGCCAAACGATCCGGAGCTCGCTGTCAACTTCATCATAGCTGTCAGAAGACGGTTTTCTGTACTCTGGAAGCTCCGACTCTGCCAGCACATTCTGAAGCGCAAACCACTGTACCCACGTGAGCTGCCAGGGAATCGGGTTGGAAAATGCATCCGTCTGGCTTTCTCTTATCTCATCGCCGCCAGATTGGCTTGGGAACCAGCCGGTCAGCAGCGGCATATCGTTCTCCTGATAAAATTTCAGTGAAAAGCAGCTGTAGTAATTCCTATGGTTCTGCCGCCACTCAAATTCCACCAGGTCCTTTCCAGCTCTGTACGCATCCGGGTTTTCCATTCTGCCTTCATCTTGAATCCGGTTTCCGATAAAAAACCTGTACAGCAAAACGCCTGCCAGTGTGATAAATGCGATCACAGAGACGATGATCAGAGCAATTTTCAATGCTTTTCTCACTTCAAATCGCCGTCGTCAAACGGATCGCCGCACTCGGGGCAGAACTTCGGCGGATGTGCCGGAT
>ENA-ORNR01003902-ORNR01003902.1-human-gut-metagenome-genome-assembly--contig:-NODE-3902-length-10767-cov-3.372573_pt1 | contig 10767 bp, 4 predicted proteins | sample MGYA00242114_ERZ509020 | MGnify/ENA primary metagenome ERZ509020 (study PRJEB26280, sample SAMEA2338758) | human gut metagenome | biome: human gut; feature: human-associated habitat; material: faeces...
CCGGCAGCATAGGATTTATTAGTCTCTGGTCAAGTGCCAGCTTTCTTCCGTCATTGGTAATCTTTAGCATGTTGTCCTCGTAAGGCTGTACCTGCCTGTCCCGGACTGCTTCGGCACGTTCCGCTAGGGACGCTACCATGTCTTTCTGGAACTCGCTCGGCTTTAGAACCACATTTTCATATTCTGCTTCCGGCACAGGAAGTTTTAACATATCCGGTGTCTGAATGTCCGCACTCTCTTTGAAAAGTGCAATCAGCTCCGGCAGATTGAAAAACTTCGCAAATCTTGTCTTTGCCCGGTATCCGGTTCCTTCCGGTGCAAGCTCTATGGCGGTCTGTGTTTCCCCGAAAGAAGCCGCCCATGCGTCAAAATGTCCCAGTCCCAGCTTCTGAAGCATACCATACTGAAGATAACGCATATTCGTATAAAGCTCCGTCATGCTGTTGGAAATAGGTGTTCCAGTCGCAAAGGTCACACCCTTGCCGCCTGTAATCTCATCAAGATACTGGCACTTGGCAAACATATCGGAGGACTTCTGCGCTTCTGTCTGTGCGATACCTGCCACATTCCTCATTTTCGTATAAAGGAACAGGTTCTTGTAATTGTGGCTCTCATCCACAAACAGCCTGTCTACCCCCAACTGCTCAAAGGTTACGACATTATCTTTCCGGCTCTGGTCATTTAATTTATCAAGACGCACCTGCAATGCTTTCCTTGATTTTTCCATCTGCTTAATGGTATAACGCTCCCCATTATCCTTTTTCGCCTGTTCAATGGCAAGTTCGATCTCATCAATCTGCCTTTCAATGGTTGCCGCCTGTCTTTCCTGTGATAACGGGATTTTTTCAAACTGGCTATGCCCGATAATAACGGCATCATAATCACCTGTTGCAATACGGGAACAAAATTTTTTACGGTTGGCGGGTTCAAAATCCTTTTTCGTTGCCGCAAGGATATTTGCTCCGGGATATAACCGAAGGAAATCACTTGCCCATTGTTCAGTCAGGTGGTTCGGCACTACAAATAATGACTTCTGGCATAGTCCCAGACGCTTGCTTTCCATTGCCGCCGCTGTCATTTCAAAGGTTTTTCCGGCACCGACGCAGTGCGCAAGCAGGGTATTATCTCCATACAGTACATGGGCAACCGCATTTTTCTGATGCGGCTTTAATTCAATATCCGGTGTCATGCCTGGAAATTTCAGATGCGAACCGTCATATTCTCTTGGTCTGGTGGAATTGAAAAGCTCATTATATTTTGCCACAAGTGTCTGCCTGCGTTCCGGATCACGGAATACCCAGTCCTTAAATGCCTCCCTTATTGCTTCCTGCTTCTGGCTTGCAATCATGGTTTCCTTTTTATTGAGGACTCTCTTTTCCTTTCCATCCTCCTCAATGGTGTCATATACTCTCGTATCTTTGAGGTTCAGGGAATCTTCCAGTATCTTATAGGCATTTACCCGGCTTGTACCGTATGTCATGTTGACAAGCGTATTGCCATAGTCCGCATTTTTGCCCTTTACATTCCACTCTCCGGTTACACCCGAAAACTGCACACCTATCGTATCCCTGCGGAATAAATGTTCCGGTGTCTGAAAAATATCACGCATAAAATCATTGATATACTTTGGATCAATCCATGTGGCACCGATACGCACCTCAATCTCCGATGCGTCCAGCTCCCTCGGCTGTACCTGTGTAAGAGCCTGTACATTTGGGGCATATTCCGGATGATTTTCCGCATAAGTGGCTGCTATGGCAAGTTTCTCACGCACATTGCCACTTAGATACTGGTCTGCTGTCTCCCAGACATCGGTAAGCGGGTTCTGAAAAATGACACCACGAAGCTCCTCAGTAAGTGTATCCTTATCTTTTCCGGTAAGCTCTCCCATAAAATCAAGGTCGATTTTAGCTTTCTCTGCTAAAGATACTGCCAGCGCTTCACTTGCTGTATCCACGCTTGTGACAACCTCCGCCCTTTTAATGGTACGCTTCGTAAACATATCCGCTTTGCCTTTGAAATTGCCCTCATCATCAAGTTTTTCCAAAGAACACAACAGGCAATAACTGCTGTCCTGATTAAAGGCTCTCTTATTCGTCTGCGAATTAATCAGACCATATTTCTTAGAGAAATTATCATACAGGCTATTAAGTTCTTCCTGCTTTTCCTTGATTGCCGCATCTGAATATTCCTCAAGCTGCATATCAATCAGCTCCTGCGTACAGTTACGGATTGACACCATTCCCTTGATACGTTCTTTTGCGGTGTCTGATACTTCCACGGGCTTCATGACAGAGTTTTCACGGTAATATACCTCATTATCGACTACGGTATAGCTGAAATTCTTGACGGACGGATCAGCAGGAATACTCTGCCTGCTCATTTCATCTGCAAGTTCCTCATCCAGATCAATCGTATCAATCTGCCCTGTAATGTTTTGAAGTGCTTTCGCTAACTGCTCCTCAAATGGTCTGCCATCATCTGCCTTGCAGGTGCTTTCCATACCATAAGGACCGGATACCATTTCCATCTTTCCTACGATCTGCTCCGGGTGCTCTGCAAAGTAAGCGTTCATTGTAATGCCATTGGCATCCTCTCCCAGATGTACCCAGTCCGGCTCACGCTCCACCATGCGGTCACGCTTCTGGAAAAATAAAATATCCGAAGTGACCTCGGTTCCTGCATTTGCCTTAAATGCGGTATTCGGAAGTCTGACTGCACCAAGCAGGTCTGCTCTTTGTGCAAGGTATCTTCTGACTTCCGGACTTGCCTTGTCCATGGTTCCCTTGCTTGTGATAAAAGCAACTACACCTCCGGGACGCACCTTATCCAACGTCTTTGCAAAGAAATAATCATGGATCAGGAAATTGTTTTTATCATACTGCTTATCTGCCACCTTATACTGACCAAAAGGTACATTTCCGATTGCCACATCAAAGAAATCGTTCGGATAATCGGTCTTTTCAAAGCCTTTGATCTGCACATCTGCCTGCGGATAAAGCTGTTTTGCAATGCGTCCGGTGATACTGTCAAGCTCTACTCCGTAAAGCCTGCTTTCTTTCATGGAATCCGGCATCATACCGAAAAAGTTGCCGATACCCATGGAAGGCTCCAGTACATTTCCTTTGGAAAATCCCATTTTCTCCAATGTTTCGTACATCTGGCGGATAATGACCGGACTTGTATAATGGGCATTTAAGGTACTCTCCCTTGCCATGCGGTACTCCTCCGGCGATAACAGCTCCTTTAACTGGTGATATTCTGCTGACCAGTTTGATTTGCTCTCGTCAAACGCATCGGCAAGACCGCCCCAGCCAACATACTGGGATAAAATCTGCTGTTCTTCGGGTGTTGCATAACGGTTCTCGCCCTCGATCTGCTCCAACAGCCTGATTGCTGCAACATTTCTCTGGAATTTTTCTTTTGGAGATCCTTCGCCCAAACGATCATCGCTGATATGAAAATTTACCGCACTACTCTTATCCGGTACTGGTTTATTTTCTTCCTGTGAAGGAAGAGTAACCGGTTCCCAGTCTCCGGTAAGCACCTGTGACAGCATTTCCTCTGTCTGTCGGTCTGCTTCACCATTCTCCAGACGCTCACGGGCAGCCTTCGTGTCTATGTTGTCCAGCTCATCTTCGGTCTGTTCCCTTTCATCAGTGAACTCCGTCTCTGCTTCCCTGCCACTTTCTGCAAGCTCATTCCCCCAGTCCATTGCTTCCTGCAAAGTCGAAAATGTCTCCAATGCCGGACGGGTGGTGTCTGCCGTATCATAAATAGCATATCCCTCCGCTTCCTTATCAATCCAAAGGAATACTCCCTCTGATAAGGTGGCACTCCACTGTGTCGGATTGCCATATTCATCATCTGCATCATGTACCACATGCCATGATAATTTCTGTGATTTCTCTTGTGAAAATTCTTGTTGTGGCTCAGTTTCATCCGGCTCTGCGATACCATCCGTCCCCTCAAAGCGTGAAAACACTTCTGCTTCATGCCTGTCAATATCTTCCTCTGCAATGGCATTGATATAATCGTTCTCTACCTCGCTGCGCTCCGGCTTATGGTCGTATTCAAAGGTTTTCCCATTGACCTGGGCATAATAAAAACTGCTGTCCTCAATGTCATTTCCAAGCAGATATTTCTCTTTTTCACTGCCCCACTGATCAACCGGAATACATTCATATCCATCAATCGTGACTGTTTCCTGTGCTTCTTTCTCTTTTTCCCGAAGCACATTGATATATCTTCTTGCCTGATTGGTAAAGCCATCCAACACCGCCGGGTGCGTACTTAAAATCAGATCATTGTTCTGCCACTCATTTTCCGCAACGATGCCCTTTGCCCAGTCCTTGTTGTTCTGTGAAAAACGACCATCATAATCAAAATGCGTAACCGTATTTGCAAGAACAAATTCCACACAGTCAATGCCATATTTATCTATGATCTCATCTGCGGTATTCCTCGGAAGTACAAAACCGTTGAATTTCTCGGCAATCAAGGCTTCGATGTCCTTCTTACATTCAAGTCGCTGTCCATGCTCCAGACGGGAAAGTTCTCGCTGTCTTGCTTTCTCTGCCTGTTCTTCCTTATAAGCCTTATAGTTTTCCTTCCCCTGTGGAGATAAGTATTTATCCTCTTTGATCAGCTCACGAAGCCTTTTTTCCACAACATTCCAGTTCAGAAGCACTTTTGCATACGGATTGCCATAACTGCCTTTCTCCAGACGGATACCTTTTCCATCATGTTCATTATGGGAATCATCATTGCCCGGCAGTCCGCCGGAACCACCACCAATGCCATATTCATTTTTCAGAAAAGCAACTGCTTCTTTCTGGTCATGTCCTTCCATGAAATACTCATAAATGCGGAAAGCTCCATGCTCATAGCCGCTTCCTCTGCCAAGTGCATAGTCAATTTCATCCTGCGTGATAAAATCTTCCTGTGCTACCTCCACCGCATCCGGCAATGGAAATTCCTGTCTCTCCCTGTCAAGGTCTGCTATCTCCGATAACAGATATTCCGGTGATTTCACATGCCGCCATTTTAATTCTGCTTCTCCAGAAACAAGGCGGTTTGCCGCATCTTGCAAAATATTTTTAAGCTGTTCCCTGCCCTCATGGGTAGAAAGAAGTTCCATGAGTTTTGCTTCACTCTCCGGATAGTTTCCGGCTTTTAATCCAAGTTCTTCAGGTGTCTCATCCATGCCATCCCGAAGGAAGAAAAATATCTGATTAGCAACACGGTTTCGTTCCTGTGTGTCCACAAGAAATGCTTCACTCGCACTCATATAAGTGCCATTCTCAATCATAGAGCGAATATGGCTCTCCACATCTTCCCAATCCATCGTGACAATCGGTGTTTCCCTTGCCTGTGTTCCATAGCCGACACTCATACCATGCTCATCAAACCACACCGACACCGGATTTCCATTGATTTCAAAGCCTTTTCCGGTCTGTCCGTACTCATTTTTCAGAAAATCTACCATCTGCTCGGCATTTCTGCCCTCGGTATACTTTGCAAAAATTCGCTTTCTGCTGTGCTGTTTTCCTCCTCCACTGCGAAGAATGGTTTCAAGCTCATTCTGCGGCAAAGAAAAAGCAGCGGGCATGGTATATTTCATACTTGCTTCCGCTGCTGCGACTGTTCCGACCTGCTCCTCAAAAGAAGGAAACAGGCTAAGTTGTGTAAATGTGGGTTCCGGTGTGTCTCCCCGGAGCGGTGTATCTGTTACAGGCTGTAAACCAGCTCGCTCAATACCACTTCCTCGGCTCTGCTCTGAATGTTGTTCATCTTTGCTACCCAGAGCATCTGATCGGCTTCCTTGAGCTGTTCGGTCACTCCCTCTGTTGCCGCCATCTGGCTTATCAGCTTCTCCATTCTCTCCTCTGCCTGCTTCTGGATCGTCAGCAGGTGTTCTTTCAATGTCCCTTTCAGAAGAAACGCTGAGTACACGCCCCTGTGGTTCTCCTTCAGATAAGTCTCCCTCATCATTCCGTACTTCGTTACCGTTCCCTCCGGCTGAATGTCCGCCTGTAATATCGGGATCAGATAATCCCCGTTCTTTTCGTATGTCAGATTCATTGCTATTGCCCCTTTCTACGCTATTTTGATTGTTGTCAATATATTCCTCATGTCCGCTCTCGCTTTCACGCTTTAACGCATTGTAGTCTATTTTAGAAATATTTGCAAGTCCTTTCTGCGTTAAATTTTGCGATTGTTCCTGTTCGTGGCTCCTGTTATATGCCCTTATGGTTCTTCCAATCTCTAAAAGTACCGGTTTTGCAAGCTCATTGGCTGCATCACCAAGTACTGCAAGGGTATCCATGGAATTAAATTCGTGAATAAAATCAAAAGCAAACTCCGAACCATACTCCTGCATATCTGCACCGCAGGCAGATAAAAGTGTAAAGGAAATGCTGTCCGATAATGTCTCCCTCAAGCGGATACCGACATTCTGCTCGTCCAGTCCCTCTAAAAAACTGTCCTCGATCATGTACTGCAGATCCGGCAGCAATTCCTCATAATAATCTGCCGCAATCCTCTCAGCTATCTCCATAAGTCTTTCTTCAAACAGCTTCTTATCATCGGTAGCACCATAAGTCTGCTCCAGACACTTAATTACATCTTCCTTATGTTCCCCATGTAATTCCCAGAGTTCCGGATACCGTCCGATTCTTCTTGCCGCATGGACATCCGAAACATCAAATACATATTTCAGACGCTTGCCATGTGCATCATCCTCGTCCAAAAGTGCGATACCTTTTGCACCTTTATTTACCCAACAGTGCATACGCTCATTCCACAGCTCTATGGAAGCACACGCTGTTGCGTCCGGTCTTTGTGCATAGATTAAAAGCTGTTCCCGGAACGGATACTTGTATAATCTCGCCGCTGTAGTAAGGTATTTCATCCATTCCTCACGATTTTTGACAACCTCGGCTGCTGTCTCCTTTGCCAGAGCCGATATAAAATCATATTTTCTCACGCAGTTCTCCTTCCTGTCATAGATACGACAAAAAGGCAGCCACATACACTACATGACTGCCTTTCCTTTATTTCCCGTTACATTCCTATTCTGTTGTACCAAAGCTGAAAGTCTTACTCTCAGCCGTTTTCTTAGGCGTAAACCTTGCCTTAATTTCCGCAACCCTCCCCTCTAATGCCTGAAACATAGCGTCCACCTGTTCCTGTGTATACTCGTAGGAACCTCGATTTGCGAGATTCTCCAGCCTGCCAATGGCATCAACCGCCTTATTCATGCGGTATTCGCCAATACGGATAAACTTCTCCGCCTTTGTCTCATTTTCCTTTGCTGCAGGTTCGCCCTGCATTTCCTCTGCTGTCATTGTTACATTTGTTTCTTCCATGTGATTTTCCTCCATTTTTGATAAAAAAAAGAGCGTACAGGTTTTCCCATACGCTCTGACGCTGTGTTGTTAAATTTTATTCATTACAGATAACTATCATATTCTGTCCGATATTATTTTTGATTCACTCATAACAATATTTCTCGATTCTGAGATAATCTTCCGATTTATAACCTTCACATCACTTGATGTAATTTCATAAAATTTTCCACTTCTATTTCCTGCCAACTTATTTCCTATAAATCTAATACAATATTGCATAGTTGCTCTGCATTACTGCAAATCTCATTACAGAGCTGTTTAAAATTGGAAAAGCAGATATTATTGTGACAACTCTGGGAAAAGACGGAAGCATTTGTTATGTGCGGGAAGACGGAAAAATACGGAAAGAAGAGATTGGAATTTGTCAAGTGGAACAGGTAGTAGATGCAACTGGATCGGGAGATGCTTACATGGCAGGATTTGTTTATGGATATTTACATGGATATTCTCCGGCAGACTGCTGTAGGCTTGGAAGTGTATTATCTTACTTTGTTTTACAGGCAGAAGGGTGCTGTACAAATGCGCCAACAGAACAGGAATTATTACAGAAATTTGAAACATTACGCTGAAAGGGGAAATGCAGATGAGTACATTATATATGGGAGCAAGCGAAGAAACGGTTGCGAAATATGTACTTTTTTCGGGAGATCCATGGAGAGTAGAAGTTGTAAAAAAGTATTTGGATAACCCCAAAAAAGTTGCATTCATGAGAGAGTTCAATACATATACAGGAACCTATAAAGGAGTAGAGATTACAGTAACGTCGACGGGAATCGGGGCACCGTCCGCAGCGATTGCGATGGAAGAGATGTATGAGTCTGGAATGCAGGTCGCTGTAAGAATGGGGACAGTAATGTCTATGCAGGATGATATGCTGGGACATTTTATGATTCCGATTGCCGCAATGAGGCGAGAAGGAACCAGTCAGAGTTATGTAGATTTGAGTTATCCTGCAGTCGCAGATGTTGAGCTTGTTAATGTGATGAATGAAACAGTTCAGCAGATGGGAAAACGTTATCTGAATGGATTGAACTGTACGATGGATGGTTTCTACAGTTGCATGCATGATTCCAAGTTTTCTCTGGAATGTGGACGGGATATGTCAAAGACATTTGAAGAGGTTAAGAAACTTGGAGTAACAGGAATTGACATGGAATCCTCCTGTATTTTGACGCTGGGACGTTTGATGGGAGTTAAGACCTGTATTTTAACAGTTGTTACAGTGCTTGAAAATTTGAAGGAAACTTTAAAAGGACAGGATCGGGTGGATGCAGAGGATCTGCTTTGCAGAACAGCATTGGAAGGAATTTATAATTATCATATAAAAAGAGAGGATGGTAAAAATGAGTAAAGAAATACTTACCTTAAATTCACAGACAGTAATCGGAATGGTGCATTGTCTTCCTCTTCCGACGACAGCAGGATTTGATGGAGATTATCAGCGAATTATTGATCGTGCAGTTCAGGATGCAGTTACGCTTGAAAAAGCAGGGGTAGATGCTGTTATTGTAGAAAATATGGGGGATACACCTTTTTCCGCTTTTTTAAATAAAGCACAGGTAGCGGCACTTACAGCTGCAGCATATGCTGTGAAACAGGCAGTTCAGATTCCAGTAGGACTTGACGCAGCGTTTAATGACTGTGAAGCAGATATTGCGATTGCTGCAATGGTAGGAGCATCCTTTATCAGAGTTCCAGTATTTGTGGATACAGTATTGTTTACAGATGGAATTATTCAGCCATGTGCAAAGAAATGTATGGAATATCGCAAGATGATGGGACAGGAAAATGTTAAAATTCTTGCCGATGTGCAGGTAAAACATGCGCATATGTTAAGAGAACATATTACGATTGAGCAGTCAGCAAAAGATGCTGCATCAAACGGAGCAGACGGAATTATTGTTACAGGTACACAGGTTGGAGAAGAGACACCACTGGATCTGATTAAGAGAGTGAAAAATGTTGTAAATCTTCCGGTGTTTGCAGGAAGTGGTGTAAATGCAGAAAATATTCATGATCAGCTTCAGACAGCAGATGGTGCGATTATCGGTTCCAGCTTGAAAGAGGGAGGAATTTTAACAAATCCAATCTCTTATGAACTGGTTAAGAAAGTATTAGATGGATTGAAATAGAGAAAGGCAGGAAGATAAAAATGATGCGACCAATGAAACTTGCAGGATCAGAATTGATGTTTGGAGAAGGAAGTCTTGCATATATTAAGACAATTAAAGCAAAAAAAGTCAGTATTGTTATTGGCGGACATAGCATGGAAAAGAGTGGAATGCTGGCAAAGGTAGAAGGATATTTTAAAGAAACCGGTGCTGAAACAATGGTTATCAGAGGCGTAGAACCAGATCCGTCTTTTGAAACTGTACTCAGAGGAAGAAATGAAATGCTGGAATTTGAACCAGATCTGATTGTCGGACTTGGCGGTGGATCAGCAATGGATGCTGCAAAAGCAATGTGGGCATTCTATGAATATCCGGATGTTACATTTGAAGATCTCTGTATTCCGTTCAACTTCCCGGAACTGAGAACAAAAGCAAAATTTGCTGCAATTCCGTCAACATCAGGAACAGCAACAGAAGTAACAGCATTCTCCGTTATTACCAACTATCAGACCGGAGTAAAATACCCACTTGCCGATTTTAATATTACACCGGACGTTGCAATTGTAGATCCGGATCTTGTCATGGGTCTCCCAGTAAAGCAGGTTGCTTACACAGGTATGGATGCACTGACACATGCGATCGAAGCTTATGTATCTACCTTGAACTGTCCATTTACAGATCCGCTTGCACTGCAGGCAATCGAGATGGTTCTGGATTACCTTCCGGCATCTTACAAATGTGATATGGTAGCAAGAGAGCAGATGCATTATGCACAGTGTCTTGCAGGAATGGCATTCTCCAATGCACTTCTTGGAATCGTACATTCTATGGCACATAAGACAGGTGCGGCATTTTCAACCGGACACATTCCGCACGGATGCGCAAATGCAATTTACCTTCCATATGTAATTAAGTATAATGCAAAAGATCCGGTCGCTGCAAAACGTTATGCAGAAATCGCACGCAGAATGGGACTTCCGGGTACATCTGAGAAAGCGCTGATCAACAGCCTGTGTGCAAAGATCGATGCATTTAATGTAGAACTGAATATTCCGAAGACACTGAAAGATTTCGGTATTGACGAAGCAGAATTCAAAGAAAAAATTGCAAAGATTTCAGAACTTGCAGTTGGTGATGCATGTACAGGATCCAACCCACGTCCGATCGATCCGGCAGCTATGGAAAAACTTTTCAACTGTACATATTATGGAACAGAAGTAGATTTCTAAAAAGAAAACATATCA
>ENA-ORNR01003907-ORNR01003907.1-human-gut-metagenome-genome-assembly--contig:-NODE-3907-length-10752-cov-3.574273_pt1 | contig 10752 bp, 10 predicted proteins | sample MGYA00242114_ERZ509020 | MGnify/ENA primary metagenome ERZ509020 (study PRJEB26280, sample SAMEA2338758) | human gut metagenome | biome: human gut; feature: human-associated habitat; material: faeces...
TAATACCTTTATCGACTCCCAAATCGATAATCTCTCCTGCACGGGAAATCCCTTCGCCAAACATGATGTCAAACTCGGCTTTGCGGAAAGGAGGTGCTACTTTATTCTTCACCACTTTCACACGAGTCTGGTTACCGATAACCTCATCACCATCTTTTAACTGACTGACCCGACGTATATCGAGACGCACGGAAGCATAGAATTTCAATGCATTACCTCCCGTCGTTGTTTCGGGATTTCCAAACATGACCCCGATTTTATCGCGCAACTGGTTGATAAAAATACAGGTTGTGTTTGTCTTACTGATCGTCGCCGTGAGTTTACGCAACGCCTGTGACATCAACCGGGCTTGCAAACCCATTTTCGAGTCACCCATATCTCCTTCCAACTCAGCCTTAGGAGTTAAAGCGGCAACCGAGTCGATAACGACTATATCGACAGCCGATGACCGAATCAACTGGTCTGCAATCTCCAACGCCTGCTCTCCACTGTCGGGCTGCGAAATCCACAGATTCTCCACATCGACACCCAACTTTTCGGCATAAAAGCGATCGAACGCATGCTCGGCATCGATAATAGCCGCAATACCACCCGCTTTTTGAGCCTCTGCAATGGCATGTATGGCCAAAGTCGTTTTACCGGACGACTCCGGTCCGTAAATCTCGATGACACGGCCTCTCGGATAACCTCCTACTCCCAACGCTGCATTCAAAGCGATGGAACCGGTGGGTATCACAGCGACTTCCTCTACCGAGTCGTCTCCCAGTTTCATAATAGCACCTCGGCCATAACTCTTTTCTATCTTGTCCATGGCCGCTTGTAAAGCCTTCAATTTCTCAGACGAAACCGGCACTCGTTTGCCGGCAGTTTCTTGTTGTTCTTCCATAACGATATATTTTTATTTATTTTTCAAAATTTGTGAAGCATGATTCTTTGTATCCACCTTTTCTATAATATCGGTGATCACACCGTTCTCATCTATTATAAAAGTAGTCCGCACCGTTCCCATATAAGTACGACCGGCCATCTTTTTCTCCCTCCACACGCCGAAAGCCTCGTTCAATTTACACTCGGTATCGGCTATAAGAGAAAACGGCAAAGACTGCTTCTCGATAAACTTGCGATGAGATGCCTCGCCGTCCTTGCTCACGCCTATCACGGCATAGCCCGATGCTTGTAATTCGGCGTAATGATCCCGCAAGCCTCCTGCTTCGGCCAGTACGATTTTTACTCTTTCGTCATCGATGTAATGATATATCGTTCCGGCGGCGTTGCTTCCGCCTCCTACGCAAGCCATCAGGTAGTCGGGGTAATCGCGGCCTTCTTGTTCAAGCAGTTGTTTGCGTATTTCTTCGCTGATGATCGATTGCAGCCGGGCAACCATGTCGGGGTAGGGATGTGGTCCTACGGTCGAGCCTATGATATAATAGGTGTCGGCCGGGTGGCAACACCAGTCGCGTATCGCTTCATTGGTTGCGTCTTTCAGTGTCATGTTACCCGATGTTACGGGTTGTACTTTCGCTCCCAGCATTTTCATTTTTTCAACGTTGATGTGTTGTCTTTCCACATCGGTTTTTCCCATGTATACGATACATTCCATATTCATAAGGGCACATACCGTCGCTGTGGCGACGCCATGTTGCCCCGCACCGGTTTCGGCGATAATCCGGTTTTTTCCCATGCGGCGGGCCAGCAGTATCTGGCCTATCGTGTTGTTTATTTTATGTGCGCCGGTGTGGTTCAGGTCTTCACGTTTCAGATAGATTTTACAACCGTACTTTTCCGACAATCTGTTGGCCCGATAGAGGGGAGAGGGCCTTCCTACATAATTACGAAGCAATTCGTCATACTCGCGTTTGAACGATTCGCTTTCGATGACTTCGAGATAGCTCTTTTGCAGTTCTTCTACGCAACGGTGTAGAATTTCGGGAACGTAAGCACCTCCGAATTCTCCGTAATACCCCTCGTTATTTACATGAAATGTTTTCATTGTGTTTGTATTTTTAGTTTATGATTTTATCCGGCAGATACCAAAAAAGGCCCGTCGTAATTACGACGGGCCTTTTATTCTTTTGGGATATCTTGTTATCTATACATATATACGGCACATCTCCTTACGACAATTGTTGCTGTAAGTAGTGCCACCACCAAAAGTTATTTTGTATAGAATAGAACATGTCGATATTGTTTCTGTTTCAACGGCCAAAATTAATATCGTTGAAAAACAAAAACAAGAGAAAACGGGATTTTTTTCAAAAAAACTTTTTAAGGACGGTTTTCAGAGTAGAAAAGAATAATTTTATATCGATTACTACATAATTGTAGGGAGTGAAAGATTTTAAATCCCTATATTTCGGTATTGTCTCAGGAATAGTAACTCCGTACCTTTGCTATGTAAAAATGAAAATGCTATACTTGATATAATAGGATTTGGGTTTAATAATGTAGTGTGTAGATCGGGGTCTGATGGGAATCAGGCCCCGAATGTTTTGTACTCTCGCTTGGTGAGAGATTCTTCGGTGCTCCATACCTCTGAATGACATCATACAAGCAAAGGACTATAACACTTTGCATGAGATTCTTTCTCCCTGTGGTCGTCAGAATGACAAGTACTTGGTAAGGGATTTCTTCATTCCACTTGCGCGGCATTCAGAATGATAGTGTACCGTATAAGAAGTTTTTCTTTCCATGATCGTTGACTGGAAGGTTGGGTTGTTATCGGAAAAAATAATAAAAAAGGCTGCGTCATTTCGACACAGCCTTGCTGTTCCTTCTATAAAGTGTATTTTATTGAGCGGCGTTTTCTCCAGCTTCGGGAGCTACTGGAACTTGGGTTTCAAAGTTGGGGGCCGGAATTTCGGTATTGATGGCATCTTTGATTTCAGATGTTGCCCCGAGATTGCGGTTAGGAAGGAAAGCCGCTGCAACGATACTCAACACGATAACGATACCGGCGAGTGTCCAAGTGGCTTTTTCGAGGAAATCGGCTGTTTTGGGAGCTCCCATAATTTGGTTCGATGAAGCGAAACTCGAAGCCAAACCTCCACCTTTGGAGTTTTGTACCAAAACTATGAGAATCAGGCATACAGCTGCGATAAGGATCAAAACGGTGATGAACACGTACATGGTTATTCTGTTTTTATGTTAATAATCAATTTCTCCAAAAATCGAATTTGGTCTGCAAAGTAAATATTTTTTTCCGGATATTTCAAACTTAATTTCCGAATAATTTCCAGCGCTTTGGCATAACGCCGTTGTTTTATGTAGATTTTAGCCAGACTTTCGGTCAGGAACTCATCTTCCGGTATATCTTCATCTGGTTCATTGATGTTTTGGGGAGAGGGGATATCCGGTTGAAGGGAGGCCGGCGCAATAGTTTTCTCTTCGGGAGATTTTTCGAGAAAAGCATCGATGAGGTCGAAAGAGGATTTTTCGCTTTTCCCGGCAACCGTTTCATTCTCTTTTTGCGCCGGATTTTCAGTGGAAATTTCCGTATCGATGCGGTATATTGCCCCGCTTTCGGGTAAATCGGCATAAATCATTTCTTTCGATGATAATTCGCTCGCATGTGATTCGAGATAGGAATCGATAAGGTCGAATGCATTTGGCCTTTCGGCGTTTTCTTTTTCTGTTTCGGGATATAACCGGCTCCATATCTGACGGGCCCCCTCTAACTGATAAAAGAGAGATTTGCGGTCTCCCGCATAGATGACGTTCTCATGCAGGGCATTTACATATCGTTCGGGAAAAACGTGTTGCAGTTTTTTCAGATAAAGAAATCGTACCGCTTGAAAATAAGGATAGTCGAGCTGAAAACGTAGCAGATCATCGACGGAGAGAGCCGGTACGTCGCGGGTGAAATCTTGTCGTAAAAGTTCTCCTTCTGTCATAGTATTACCAGTTTCCTACCGTGGCATTGAAAATAAGGTCGGCAAGTTCTTGTGTGATTTCACTTATCAGTTCGTCTTGCACATCGGTGAGCATACGGGTGCTTGAGAAATCCCTATATGCACTGAATGTGCGATCCAAGTCGTTCGAAGGTTTCTTGGTATCGGTATATCGCACGCGTACGGTTACAGTGAGTCGTGTCTGGGAAGCATAAGCGTCTTCGGTAACGGCTTGCGGTGTAAGGTTATAACCCGTTATTTCTCCTTCGAGAACAAGGTCGCCTCCGCTGTTTACGAGACTTAGTCGTGTTTGGCGGGTATATGCATCTTTCAGCGTTTCATTGAATGTCGTGGCAAGAGGCGGGTATACCAGTGCCGCCCGTATGGGAAAGTCGTTGATGGTAATGGTTTTTGTTGTATTGTAGTCGATCGATGCTCCATTGAATTTGTACGAAATCGTACAAGCTGTCGTGCATACGATGAGAAAAAGGGCAAGGAGTCGTTTCATGGTCAGTCGCTGAGATTGTATTCTTTTATTTTACGGTAAAGGGTTCGTTCCGATATTCCCAGTTCTTCGGCCGTTTTTTTTCGTTTCCCGTTGTTCCGTTCCAGCGATTTGCGTATCATTTCCCGTTCGGCATCTTCGAGGGAGGGTATGGCCGAAACGATTTCTCCCGGAATAAAGTCCGATTCTTCATGGACGATTTCCCCGTCTTCCTTGTCTATATCGTGTGGAAGATGTCCCAGAGGCTGTATGGTGCGGGTGATGGGTGCCAAAGCGTCGGGTTTGGAGTATATGACAGGTGTCGTTGCAACAGCGGCGGTTGTAACGGCATGATTACCGTTACGGTTCATCGATTCTATGGTGGCCCTTAATTCGTCGATCTCTTTTTTCATTTCGAAGACGAGATAAAGCAGCTCCCGTTCATTCCCGAGAGGTATGGATTTACTGTTGGACGAGTGGTTGAGTATCGGCAATCGTTCTATGTCGTGGGCCGGCAAGTAGCTATGTAATGTCTCTGCATTTATTTCACGAGAGGTTTCAAAAATGGAAATTTGTTCGGTTACATTTTTGAGCTGCCTTATGTTGCCCGGCCAACGGTAGGAAAGCATGATTTTTTGTGCCTCCTCGGTGAGTTGTATGGGTGGCATGTGATATTTCTCTGCAAAGTCGGCGGCAAATTTCCGAAACAGCAGCAATATGTCGTCCATACGGTCGCGCAGAGGGGGTAACTCGATAGGTACCGTACTGAGTCGGTAAAAGAGATCTTCCCTGAAACGACCTTCGGCTATGGCCTCCATCATGTTGACGTTGGTCGCAGCGATGATGCGGACATTGGTTTTCTGTACTTTCGATGAGCCCACTTTGATGAATTCGCCGTTTTCCAGTACCCGCAACAGTCGGGCTTGGGTAGTCATGGGCAATTCGCCGACTTCGTCCAGAAAGATGGTACCCCCGTCGGCTTCTTCGAAATATCCTTTACGGTCGGATAATGCTCCGGTAAACGAACCTTTTTCATGCCCGAATAATTCCGAATCGACTGTCCCTTCGGGTATCGCACCACAGTTTACGGCGATGTAGCGGCCGTGTTTGCGTGCGCTGTTGGCATGGATTATCTGAGGAAAATTTTCTTTACCCGTACCGCTTTCTCCGGTAATGAGAACCGATAGGTCGGTGGGCGCGATTTGCAGGGCGCGGCTTACGGCACGCAACAATCCCGTGCTGTTTCCGATGATACCGAAACGTTGTTTTACTTGTTGTATTTCTGCAGTGGCGACCATATTTGTGCGGAATATTTCAATGAACAAAGATAACGAAAAACTTGGAAGGACTCTCTGTTTGCCATTCTTTTTTTTCGTCGGGATATTTTATATGTTTCATCGGAAACATTTCGGTCGTAACATTGTTTCTTTTGTGGGTAATAAAAGCAATAACCTTTAAAAAATATATGACTATGGGAAAAAAAGCAGTTGAAATTGTAGATTTGGACGTGAAGAAGTTGATTGAGATTCTCAATCAGGCTTTGTCAGAAGAGTGGTTGGCCTATTATCAGTACTGGATCGGCGCTCGTGTTATGAGCGGGCCTATGCATGGCGAGATTGAAAAAGAACTTTACAAGCATGCCAACGAGGAGTTGAATCATGCCGAAATGTTGGCTAACCGGATTATCGAACTCGACGGAACTCCCGTCCTTTCGCCCGAAGATTGGCCGCATTTGGCAAAATGCAAATATGAAGCACCGGTCGATGCCTACATCGAGTCGGTATTGAAACAGAATCTTACCTCGGAACGCTGTGCCATTCAGCGGTATGAGATGTTGGCGAAGTTGACCGACGGGAAAGATTTTACGACTTTTGCTATTGCTACACAGATTCTTGCCGAGGAAATCGATCATGAAAACGATATAGAATCATGGCTCGAAGATATACGGGTATTCCGGGAATCTTTGGTGGCGATGTCGGTATAACCAGTATGTTTTTGTATTGGCGTACGAAGAGTACGGGTCGGCTTGTATATAAAACAGGGCCGGCCCGTTGTCGTTTTTTTTATTTTGGCCTTTTTTCTTCGAAATAGTTGTTTATATTTGTAAAAATGATCGGACGTATGATGACCGGGAAAGCGAGAGGTAGCAATGTCTTTTCTAAGATATTTTATTTCTATTACGACGGATTCAAAGCTATGACGCTGGGTAAAACGTTGTGGATCATCATTCTTGTCAAATTATTCATCTTTTTTTTCGTACTGAAACTGTTTTTCTTTCCCGATTTGTTGAATACACGTTTTGATACCGATGATGAAAGAGCCGAACATGTTTCAGTCGAGTTGACAAATCCTTATGTAAAATAATTTTATTTTTTTTGATGTATGGGCGATTTATATTCTCTTGTTGATTGGTCGCGGGCTCAATTTGCATTGACGGCGATGTATCACTGGCTGTTTGTCCCGTTGACGTTGGGACTGGGGCTTATCATCGGTTGTATGGAGACGATTTATTATCGTACCCGGGACGAACGATGGAAACGGATTACCAAATATTGGATGAACCTTTTTGGCGTGAATTTTGCCCTCGGTATTGCTACGGGCATTATTTTGGAATTCCAGTTCGGTACCAATTGGTCCAATTACAGTTGGTTCGTAGGCGATATTTTCGGAGCCCCGTTAGCCATCGAAGGTATTTTGGCGTTTTTTATGGAAGCGACTTTCGTGGCTATCATGTTTTTCGGTTGGAACAAGGTAAGTCGAGGTATGCACTTGACGGCGACATGGCTTACAGCGATAGGTGCCGCTCTCTCGGCGTTGTGGATTCTGGTGGCCAATGCATGGATGCAATTTCCTACGGGTATGCAGTTCAATCCCGATAGCGTGCGCAATGAAATGGTCGATTTCTTTGCCGTCATATTTTCTCCTGTGGCGATCAATAAATTCTTACATTCGGTATCGGCCGGTTGGGTCTTAGGGGCTATTTTCGTCATTTCGATTTCATCGTGGTATTTACTCAAAAAAAGAGAAGATTTTTTAGCCCGGAATAGTATGAAAGTCGCTGCATGGATAGGCTTGGCCGGTATATTGCTGGTGCTATACACGGGCGACGGTTCGGCTTATTGGGCCGGGAAAAAGCAGCCCATGAAGTTGGCTGTCATGGAAGGTGTCTATGAAGGAAGCGAAGGCCGGGGATTGATAGCGGTTGGTGTACTCAATCCCGAAAAGAAAACCTATGACGATGATGTAGAACCTTTCCTGTTCAAAATAGAGATACCCAAATTACTTTCGATTGAACTATCTGGTTCCAATGGAATAACGAGTGTCGACGGTTTCGTTCCCGGTATCGAGAATATCATTGAAGGCGGTTATACCGAGGTGAATGAAAAAGGAGAGGAAGTCGTAGCCCTATCGGCCGAGGATCGTATAGAGCGAGGAAAACTGGCAATACGGGCATTGGCCGATTACAAGCAAGCCCGTAAGGCGGGCGATGAGCAAGCCGCCGATGAGGCGCGTCTGGTTTTGGAAGAAAATTTCCCGCATTTCGGCTACGGTTACGTAACCGACTTGTCGCAGCTTGTACCTTATGTGCCGCTGGTATTTTATTCGTTTCACATCATGGTGCTTTTGGGAATGTATTTTCTTTTGCTTTTTGTCGTTGTTCTCGTTCTTTCTTATCGTAAAAGCATTGCTTCTTACGCATGGTTGTTGTGGATATTCTTGTTTTCGTTGCCGTTGGGCTATATCTGTCTCGAATCGGGTTGGGTAGTGGCCGAGATGGGGCGGCAGCCGTGGGTCATACAAGACATTATGCCCACGTTTGCGGCAGTGTCGCGTATCGAGACGGCCGCTGTACAGACTACTTTCTGGCTTTTTGCCGCTATCTTCACCGTGCTGCTCGTTGCCGAGATAGGAATCATGTTGAAACAAATCAAAAAAGGATCTGAACAAAAATAATGCGACTATGGAACTGAACGAAATTTTTTACCAACATTACTGGTGGTTTCTTATCTCGACGTTGGGTGCGCTGCTGGTATTTCTTCTTTTTGTACAAGGTGGGCAGACGTTGTTGTCGACCCTTGCCAAAGAACCGATAGAGAGGTCGATACTCGTCAATTCGCTGGGGCGTAAATGGGAATTTACGTTTACGACGCTGGTCGTTTTCGGCGGAGCTTTTTTTGCCTCGTTCCCTCTATTCTATTCTACGAGTTTCGGAGGCGCATATTGGTTGTGGATGGCTATCTTGTTCAGCTTTATCATACAAGCTGTCTCGTATGAATATCGTTCTAAGAAAGGAAACTTTCTGGGGCAGAACGTGTACGATGTATTTCTGCTTATCAACGGTATAGTGGGTGTCGTGTTGATAGGCGTGGCAGTAGGAACGTTTTTTACCGGTGCCGATTTCCGGGTCGACAAGGCCAATCTTTACGATGACTTGTCGATGCCGATTATTTCGACTTGGCAGAATCCCTGGCATGGCTTGGAGGCGGTTCTCGATTGGCGTAACCTTTTGTTGGGAATTACATTGTTTTTTCTGGCTCGCGTGCAGGCGTTGCTTTATTTTATCAACAATATCGATAGCGAAACGATTTATGCACGGGCACGTCGTCAGTTGCTTTACAATGCGGTTCCGTTCGTTGTATTTTTTCTTCTTTTTGTGGTTGCTACTCTTTGTGCCGACGGGTATCAGTTCAATTCCGTATCGGGCGAAATATCGGTGCGCGCATATAAGTATTTTTATAACCTGATGGAGATGCCGTGGGTATTGTTTCTTTTCCTTTTGGGGGTAGCCGGTGTACTCTATGCTATTGTGCGGTCGGTTTTTTTCAAAAGGTGGATTTATGGTATTTGGTTCAGCGGTATCGGTACGATATTTGTTGTGTTGAGTCTCTTTTTCCTGGCCGGTTATAACAATACGCCCTATTATCCTTCGGCGGTGGATATGCAGAGTTCGCTTACGATATATAACAGTTCTTCGAGTCTCTTTACACTGGAAGTGATGAGTGTCGTATCTCTTGTTTTACCGGTGGTTGCAGGGTATATCTTTTTTGCGTGGAGGGCAATGGATCGAAAAGCAATTACGGCCGATGAAATGAAAGACGACGATCATATCTATTAGAAAAACCTCTTATTGGGACTAATGGAGTAATTTATATACTAAAAGTCTTGTGTTGCTTATATCACAAGACTTTTAGTATATATTTGTATCAAAATAAAAGGATTTATGGATAAGAAAGTTTACGATGTATCTTTTTCGGATATGGTCAATAATCTCGGTAAGAGGGTCAGCAGGAATGATGATTTGGCATTGATCGAGTTCGATGACTACGATTATCAAAAAATAAAAGAATGGCTTACGAAAAATCGTTTGTCAGGGAATATCGAGTTTTTGAGAAGTAAAAACCAAGGTCAATTTTGTTGTTTGCTCGAAGGGTCTATAAGTTTGGAAGTCAATAGGCGGAGGTATGATTTACAGGCGGGAGAAGGCTGTTGTATGCTCGAAGGGGACTATTTCCGTCTGCTCGATGCCTCGAAAGATTCCCGTTGGTTTGTCATCATAAGCCGGTCGGGCGATTCGATGATGTACGGGATAAATAATGCCTTGTTGTTGATGTCGTTCAAAAATAAGCTCGATAGTAAGCGGTGTTTCAAAATGAAGGAGAAAACAGCACGTATTATTTTTACGTTGTACGGCTTGATGAGGGAGACCCTCGATGACAGGGAATTGTCTTATAGAGATGCGATTATCAAGAATTACATGCATATCATGTTCTATCACATGTGTTCCGATTTCTTCAACGAGGAGTCTTACCCCGATACGCCAGCATCTTCGAGGCGAGATGAACTGTTGTTACAGTTTACCAAGATGGTATCGGAAAACTATAAGGAACATCGGAAAGTCTCTTATTATGCCGACAAGATGTGTCTTACACCCAAATATCTCTCGACAATCGTGTATGAGGTGGGTGGAAGATATGCAAGGGATATCATTGCAGAATTTGTGATATGCGAGGCCAAACGGTGCTTGTTGAATACCTCCATGACGGTACAGGAGATCAGCGACTATCTCCATTTTTCGTGCCAAAGTTTTTTCGGAAAATATTTCAGGGAACACACCGGCATGTCGCCGCAGGCTTACCGACAATCACCCAATCAAATATTAGAGGAGAGGGGTGTTTGATCCTTATTATAGAAGTCGGTGTCATTCCGAACCGAGACCTGTGGTCGAGCGTGAGGAATCTCCGTTTTTCTCATCGGTTGAGATTCTTCCTCCTTACAGTCGTCAGAATGACATCGTTCTGTAACTTCTTTCCCGCCGCAAAGAAGTAACCAAGAAAGGTCGCCCGCTGGTTATCGGGTATTCCTGCCTCCCGCTTCGCTCGC
>ENA-ORNR01003932-ORNR01003932.1-human-gut-metagenome-genome-assembly--contig:-NODE-3932-length-10716-cov-3.029641_pt1 | contig 10716 bp, 9 predicted proteins | sample MGYA00242114_ERZ509020 | MGnify/ENA primary metagenome ERZ509020 (study PRJEB26280, sample SAMEA2338758) | human gut metagenome | biome: human gut; feature: human-associated habitat; material: faeces...
CGCGACCGGCGGCATCATCCGCATCGAAGGCATACGCTCCGCCACGACCTTGCGCCTTTACAACCTGCAAGGCACGTTGCTCCACCAGAGCGAAGCCTCAGGAGACACGCAAATTTCGACTTCCGGCCTCCGGGGCGTCTACATCCTGCAAGCCGGACGCAAGACACAAAAACTGATGTTACGATAAACCCATGTTTCGGAAGAGAGGGGGCAGTCCGGTTTACGGGCGTTTGCCCCCTCTCGTTTTTTATTCTCCGGCCCAAGGAGTTGACAAAAAGCATCATTCCATGTCCAAAAACTATCATAAAGTCAGTTTTTTCTTGTTTTTCGCAAGGCTATTTTTGAAGAAAAGCACAAACGGGAACCGTTTTCGTTAATACAAATTAAAGGTTTATAGGGATTTTAACGCCAAAGTACCCTTATCGGGGCTTCACCTTCAAGAGAATAATTTTTCAATCTCAAGAAGAAACACTTTTTTTCTCCGCATGTCGTGCCGACTTTCTCCGCAAAACGTCCCGGAAACGAACTGAAATCCTCCATCCGAACACCTGAAAACCGCACCGGAAAATCTATTTGGACACTCCCGACGGACAAAATCCGGCTGTCATTCCGTACACTTCCACCCTCCTCACGCTTACTCCATCCCAAAGGCCATGCGCGGAAAATACCGTTTGGCCGACAGGAAGAAAGCCGGAAAGCTTCTCCACATTACATTTTGTCCGACGTGGACTTCGCGAGAATCCCGCATTTCTCACCTACCGCCACGACACGGACAAAAAACGCAGCCATGCACATCCGGAATTGTCAAATTGACAAAGTGGCACATTCCCTTCCACACCTTCACAAAAAGAGAAACATCCCCTTGGTTTTCAATTCTTTTTTGTAACTTTGCCTTGATTACTGTCAAAAGCGAAAAATATGGCAAGATTCATCAATCCCTTTACCGATGTCGGTTTTAAGCGCATCTTCGGGCAAGCCATCCACAAAGAATTGTTGATAGACTTCTTGAACGACTTGTTAGTAGGAGAAAAGCGGATAACGGACATCACATTCTTGGACAAAGAGCTGTTGCCGGACTTTTCCGGCGACCGGGGTGTCATCTATGACATATATTGTACGAATGAGGACGGTGAACAGTTCATCGTGGAAATGCAAAACCGTGAACAGACCTTTTTCCGTGAACGGGCTTTGTACTACCTCTCGCAGGCCATCGCCCGGCAAGGGGAACGGGGTGCCGAATGGAAATTCAACCTGAAAGCTGTGTATGGCATCTTCTTCATGAATTTCCACCTGTCCCACTCACCCGGCAAATTCCGCACGGACATCGTCTTGTCCGACCGGGATACGAACGAAGTGTTCTCCGACAAGCTCCGTTTCATTTTCCTGCAGCTCCCCTGCTTCACCAAGGAAGAAGATGAATGCCAAACTGATTTTGAACGTTGGATTTATGTACTGAAAAATATGGAAACATTTCAAAGACTCCCATTCAAAGCCCGTAAATCGGTGTTTGAAAAACTGGAACAAATCGTAGACATCGCTTCGCTCAGCAAAGAGGATCGCATGAAATATGACGAAAGCATCAAGGTGTACCGCGACCACCTTGCCGTGCTCGACTTCGCCAAGCAAGAAGGATTGGAACTGGGGATGCGGCAAGGAAGAGCAGAAGGAATGGCTAAAGGAATAGCAGAAGGAATTGAACAAGGAATGGCTAAAGGCATCGAACAAGGTAAAAACGAAGGGGAAATGAATGAACGCCTTAAGAATGCACGACGCATGAAGACCAAAGGATACTCCATCGATGATATTGCCGACATCACCGGCCTGAGCGCGGAAGAAATCAATTCGTTATAAAATCCTTTTCGGCTTCATCCTCCTATTATATTGTCGCAGTCTTTTACGTCCTTTCATTTTTTCTCCGTATCTTTGCAGCCGGAAACTTGATATTATGGCAGAAAACAATTCTATACTAGACAAATTGGAGGGGCTGGTAAGCCGCTACGAAGAGGTGGGCACTTTGATTACCGACCCGAATGTAATCAGCGACCAAAAACGCTACGTAAAGCTGACTAAAGAATATAAGGACTTGGGTGATATCATGAAAGCCCGCAAAGAATATATGGACAGCCTGCAAACGTTGCAAGACGCCAAGGAGATGCTAGCCACCGAAGACGACCCGGAAATGAAGGAGATGGCACGCGAAGAAATGGCAGCCGCCGAAAAACATATCCCCGAAATGGAGGAACGCATCAAATTGCTCCTCGTCCCGGCCGACCCGGAAGACGACAAAAATGTCATTATGGAGATACGGGGAGGAACGGGAGGAGACGAAGCCGCACTGTTCGCAGGCGACTTGTTCCGCATGTACACCAAATACTGCGAAATGAAAGGTTGGAAGATAGCTATCTCTAGCTTTACGGAAGGAGCTGCGGGCGGCTTTAAAGAAATCATCTTCAGCGTAACGGGAGAAAAGGTGTACGGCACGCTGAAATACGAATCGGGCGTACATCGCGTACAACGCGTACCGGCTACGGAAACACAAGGCCGTGTACATACTTCGGCCGCAACGGTGGCCGTACTGCCCGAAGCCCAAGAATTCGACGTGGAAATCAACGAGGGCGAAATCAAATGGGACACTTTCCGCTCTAGCGGCGCAGGCGGACAGAACGTGAACAAGGTGGAATCCGGCGTACGTGCACGTTATCTGTGGAAAAACCCCAATACGGGAGAGACCGAGGAAATCCTGATAGAATGTACTGAAACGCGTGACCAACCCAAGAACAAGGAAAGAGCTTTGGCACGCCTGCGCACGTTCATCTACGACAAAGAACACCAGAAATATATCGACGACATTGCCAACCGAAGGAAGACAATGGTGTCCACCGGTGACCGTTCGGCCAAAATCCGTACGTACAACTATCCGCAAAGCCGTATCACCGACCACCGCATCGGCTATAACATGCAGAACCTGCCTTCGTTCATGGACGGCAATATCCAAGACTGCATCGACCAACTGACCGTGGCGGAAAATGCCGAACGGATGAAAGAAAGCGAACTCTAAACGGTAAAGGACATGAAAAAGTTTTTCACCCGGCAGATTATCATAAAAAGCGTCGAGCAATGCTTGAAACGTTTTCCGGTCACGGTCGGCTTTACAGTATCGCTCGCTGTTTTCTTATTAGTAGTATGCTGGGGGAAAGACGAGTTGTTCACGGAACGTCAGACTTTCACCATTAATTATTATCTGACTGTAGGAAGTTTGCTCTCTCTCTCCCTTCGCCTATGGGGAGAGGAAGTGAAACGTAAACGTATCGTATACATCGCCAACGCGCTACTCCATTTGCTCCTATTAGCGGACGCCGGATACTTGTACCTATTGCCGGAAGACTTTCCTTTCTTGGAAACAGGACTTGCCCACGGTTCCGCCCTGACGGCTTTGGGATTAAGTATCTTCACACTTCCTTTTTTCCGTGAAAAAGACGATATTCCCTCATGGAATTTTACCCTACAACTGGTATCCCATGCCGTTACTTCATGGATAATCGGCGGTATCATGTGCGGCGGCCTCTGCCTGCTGACAGCATCCTTCTCCGGCTTATTCGGTTGGAAAGTAAATAGTAACTTCTATACCACATGGCTCATTGTGTTTTGCCTGACCTTACCCTCATTGCTGTTTTTAGGGCAAATCCCGGCCGGAGAAGCCAAACACGACCGTACCGGTTATACTTCTGCATACCTCAGCAAAGTGATTCGCTATCTGTTCCTTCCGTTATTGGGATGTTACTTATTGGTACTTTATGTCTACGCATTGAAGATTCTCGTCCAATGGCAATTACCGGACGGATGGGTTTCCTGGTTAGTCATCGCACTGACTGCGGGTTGCATCGGAGTAGAATTCTGCATGTACCCTTCTCTCCGCCAGGGACTTTCACGTTTCGAGCAACGTGTGGCGCGTGGGTTGCCCATCGCCATCCTGCCCCTGTTAGTACTGATGACTATCGGCATCGCCAGACGACTCAACGATTACGGCATCACGCTCAACCGCCTGTATCTTCTGACTCTGAACATCTGGTTTTACATAGTCTGTATCGGCTTATTCATTCTACGGGCACAGCGCATTCAATGGATTGCCGTGTCGTTTGCCGGCATCTTTCTGCTCACATCCGTACTTCCGGTAAATTATGCCCGGCTCACCCACCGTTACATGTTCCAGGCCTTATCAATCCAAATCCAAACATCATATAAAGGGGAACTCCCCATGGACGAAGAGCAATATCTGGACTGGCTAGCATCGCTTCCGCAGGAAACAGCCCGGCTCACTAACAGCCGTCTCAAAATACTGGATTATACTTTCAAAGACAAAGAAATCCATCGTCTTGTCGCTCCCGACATCAATTATTGGGGAGCGGAGAAATGTATTAAAGAAAACTCCGAAGCGCATTTCAGCCAAAAGAAAAATGGTACGGAAGTCATAGCAAAAGGAACATACCTCCATTTTGAGGCATCATCGCCATCTTCTGTCAAAATGGAATTAAACACCGGATATTCGGAACTGGTCGCATATCATAAGAGCGAAGACTCCATCCCTTGCAAATATTGGAAAGAAGAAGTCATGCCTATAGAACTTACCGACGGGCATCAAGTGATAGACACGATATACGTCCACCCGTCCGACATCCGAAAATGGAGTGCCATGGATACGATTCCTCCACAAAAGTTCACCGGCAGGCAAAAAGACAATCTTTTTATCCTCACCGACTTCTCACTATCCGGATATGCAGGAGACAAGAACCTGAACTTTATTTATTCCGGTTATTATTTTATTCAAAAGAAAACGAACTAAAAAACATATACGACATGAACAAACAAGAGCTTTTTGAGAACATCAAACGGAAAGAATCTTTCCTGTGTGTAGGATTGGACACTGACATTCAAAAAATCCCCTCGCACCTGCTAAAGGAAGAAGACCCCGTTTTCGCCTTCAACAAAGCCATCATCGACGCCACCGCACCTTATTGTATCGCTTACAAGCCTAACCTAGCATTTTATGAAAGCATGGGCGTAAAAGGTTGGCTCGCATTTGAAAAGACGATTCAATACCTGAACAAGAACTACCCCGACCAGTTCATCATCGCGGATGCCAAACGGGGAGATATCGGTAATACCTCGGCAATGTATGCCCGTACTTTCTTTAAGGAAATGCAACTCGATGCCCTGACGGTAGCTCCTTATATGGGCGAAGACAGCGTAACCCCGTTTTTAGGTTATGAAAACAAATGGGTCATTCTTCTGGCTCTGACCAGCAACAAAGGCTCGCATGATTTCCAGTTGACGACTGACGCTGAAGGCGAACGTCTGTTTGAAAAGGTCCTGCGGAAAAGCCAAGAATGGGGCAACGACCAAAACATGATGTACGTAGTGGGTGCCACCCAAGGACGCATGTTTGAAGACATCCGCAAAATCGTCCCCAACCACTTCCTGCTCGTGCCGGGCATCGGTGCACAAGGAGGCTCATTGGAAGAAGTCTGCCAATACGGCTTGAACAGCACTTGCGGCTTGATTGTCAACAGCAGCCGGGCTATCATTTATGCCGATTCCACAGAAAGCTTCGCTGTCGTAGCCGGTGAAAAGGCACGTGAAGTGCAACAAAAAATGGCAGTGCAATTAAAAAAGTTATAAGCACAGAGTCATCATGTTATTATTTGACAGCCGTCTGGGAATCCAAATACCGGACGGCTGACTTTTATAAGCCCCATCCATATTTATATATCCTTTACTATACATCTTGGCTACGGGGAAAGGTGGCTTAAATCGGGCTTGCCGTTTATTTTATTATCTCAAAATATGGTGTAATTCGATTTTTTTTGCGAAATTTGCAAAATTAGTAATGACAATAACTAAAGACCATGGAATTTACCGCTAAGCAGATAGCAGAATTCATACAGGGTTCAGTTGAGGGAAATGAAAACGCATCGGTACATACTTTTGCCAAAATAGAGGAAGGTGTACCGGGAGCCATATCGTTTCTGTCCAATCCTAAATACACTCATTATCTCTATGACACACAGTCCAGTATTGTATTGGTGGACCGGAATCTTGAATTAGAAAAAGAAACCCAAGCCACACTGATTCGTGTGGACAATGCATACGAGGCCGTAGCCAAATTATTGGCTTTGTATGAGATGAGCAAGCCCAAGAAAAAAGGCATTGATTCATTGGCATATATCGCACCTACGGCTCAAATCGACGGAGACTGTTACATTGCCCCTTTTGCTTATATCGGTGAAAACGTGCATATCGGTAAAGGTACACAAATATATCCCCATACCACCGTGTACGATAATGCTTCGGTGGGCGAAGACTGTGTACTATATTCCAATGTTTCGGTATATCACGATTGTAAAATCGGCAATCGGGTCATTTTGCATGCGGGCTGCGTAATCGGTGCGGACGGCTTCGGTTTTGCACCGACCGAGAACGGCTATGACAAAATTCCGCAAATCGGAATCGTAACCATAGAAGACGACGTGGAAATCGGTGCCAATACTTGTGTGGACCGTTCTACAATGGGATCCACGTTCGTACGCCGAGGAGTCAAGTTGGATAATCTGGTCCAAATTGCCCATAACGTAGAAGTCGGGGAAAATACGGTGATGTCAGCCCAAGTAGGCGTGGCCGGTTCTACTAAAATCGGGAAATGGTGCATGTTCGGCGGCCAAGTGGGTATCGCAGGGCATGCGGTCATCGGTGATGAAGTCAAATCCGGTGCCCAAGCCGGTATTGCCGGGAGCATACGCAAGGGACACGTTACCGTACAAGGTTCTCCTGCCATTGAAGCTAAAAATTTTGCACGTTCAAGTGTTGTGTACAAAAAACTGCCTGAGATGTATGCGGATGTGAACCATTTGAAAAAAGAAATAGAAGAATTAAAAGAAATACTGAATAAGAAGAAATAAAGAGCTATGCTGAAACAGAAAACATTGCAAGGAAGTTTTTCTTTGTGCGGCAAAGGATTGCATACAGGTCTGAATCTGACCGTTACATTCAATCCTGCTCCCGAAAACCACGGATATAAAATACAACGAATCGACCTGGACGGACGTCCCATTATTGACGCCGTAGCCGAAAATGTGGTAGAAACCACACGCGGCACCGTCTTGGGACGAGGAGAAGCCCGTTGCAGTACAGTAGAACATGCCTTAGCTGCTTTATACGCCATGGGAGTGGACAATTGCCTTTTGCAAGTCAACGGCCCTGAAGTTCCCATTCTGGATGGAAGCGCGGAAATTTACGTGGAGAACATCAAACGTGTAGGCATAGCCGAACAGAACGCAGTCAAAGACTACTATATCATCCGTAAAAAGTTAGAAGTCAAAGACGAGGAAACCGGTTCTTGCATTACAATCCTACCGGATGAACAGTTCAGCATCACGGCGATGATTTCATTCAATTCCAAAGTGCTTTCCAGCCAATTTGCCACTTTGGACAACATGGAGAATTTCGAATCTGAAATCGCCCCGAGCCGTACTTTCGTTTTCGTTCGTGAAGTAGAACAACTGATGGCTGCCGGTCTCATCAAAGGCGGAGACTTGGACAACGCGATCGTGATTTATGAGAATGAGATGTCTCAAGAAAAGTTGGACAAATTGGCCGACAGTATCGGAGTTCCCCATCATGATGCCACAGAAAAAGGATATTTGAACCACAAGCCTCTGGTATGGGAAAACGAACCGGCACGCCACAAATTGCTTGACATTATCGGTGACATGGCACTGATTGGCAAGCCCATCAAAGGGCGTATCATCGCTACCCGTCCCGGACATACCATCAATAACAAGTTTGCCCGCTTGATCCGCAAAGAAATTCGGGCGCATGAAATACAGGCTCCGGGGTACGACTGTAACGAACCGCCGGTAATGGATGTCAATCGTATCCGCGAACTTCTCCCCCACCGTTATCCCATGCAACTTGTGGATAAAGTTATAGAACTCGGACCTACGACCATCGTGGCTGTTAAAAACGTAACAAGCAACGAACCGTTCTTTACCGGACATTTTCCACAGGAACCGGTCATGCCCGGTGTGCTGCAAATCGAAGCCATGGCTCAAGCAGGCGGTCTTTTAGTGTTGAATTCGGTAGATGAACCGGAACGTTGGAGCACCTACTTCTTACGCATAGACCAAGTGAAATTCCGCCAAAAAGTGGTTCCGGGGGACACACTCCTTTTTAAAGTAGAACTGTTGGCTCCGGTACGTCATGGCATTTCGTCCATGCGTGGTTATGTGTTTGTGGGAGAAAGCATTGTGACCGAAGCTACGTTTACTGCACAAATCGTAAAAAACAAGTAAGATAGAATTTATGAGCAAAATAAGTCCTTTGGCTTTCATAGATCCGGAAGCTAAAATCGGTGAAAATTGCGAAATCGGCCCGTTTTGTTTCATTGACAAGAACGTGGAAATAGGCGACAATAACGTGTTGATGAACAGTGTAAGCGTACTATACGGAGCACGCATCGGCAACGGCAATGTCATTTTTCCGGGAGCTGTCATCAGTGCCGTGCCTCAAGATTTGAAATTCCGGGGAGAAGAAACCACAGCCGAAGTCGGTGACAATAACAAAATCCGTGAGAACGTAACAATCAACCGTGGTACGGCGGCAAAAGGAAAAACCTGCGTAGGCAGTGGTAATTTGCTGATGGAAAGCGTACATGTAGCCCACGATGCTTTCGTAGGAAACGATTGTATCATCGGCAACGGTACCAAACTGGCCGGTGAAATCATCATCGACGACCACGCCATCATCAGTGCCAACGTACTGATGCACCAATTCTGCCGTGTGGGTGGATATACGATGGTAGGCGGAGGTACACGTTTCAGCCAAGACATTCCACCTTATACTATATGTGCACGCGAGCCGGTTGCCTATTGCGGTCTGAATCTTGTCGGATTACGACGGAGAGGCTTTAGCAACGAACTGATAGAAAACATACATAATGCTTACCGCATTATTTACCAGGGGGGCGTACCTTTGAACGAAGCCTTGCAAAAAGTACGGGAAGAAGTGCCTGCCAGTCCGGAAATAGACTATATCATCGAGTTCATCGAAAACTCCAAAAGAGGATTTGTCCACTAAATATCATAAAAAGCCATGGTATACCGTTTTACCATTATCTCTAATGAAGTAGAAGATTTTATCAGAGAAATCAAAATAGATGCCGAGGCCACTTTTTACGACCTGCATCAGGCCATATTGTCTTCGTGCCACTATGCAGACAATGTGCCTACTTCTTTTTTCATCTGTAACCAAGAGTGGGAACAAGAACAGGAGATTCTGTTGGAAGACATGGGCACAAGCCGCTCGGACGAAGACCTGTATTTGATGAAAAAGACACGGCTCAACGAGCTGTTGGAAGACGAAAAACAACGTATGGTCTATGTTTTCGACCCGTTAGACAACCGTATGTTTTTCATTGAGCTGACTGAAATTAGTTTCAGAAAGACGCAGGAACAGCCGGTATGTAGCCGAAGCCATTTGAATGAGAGTCTTAATAATAGTTGCTGTTTGGAAATAGGCGGTGACCACATAATTTTTTTGGTCGGCTCCCAAGAGCGTTTGTTTGTAGTTGGCAAAATAACCGATTAACGAGGAGGCCAAGAACGAAAAATAGGCAAAAAAGATAACTCCCATCTCAAACTCCGTATTGGGAAATATCAACGGAAGAAAGCAAGCCAGTACAATGCCTGCACCCAAGATAATAAAACCTATCCAACGATAGAGATAACCGAACACAGAGATAATCTCGTTGATTTTTTCCTCATCGTGCTCGAATAGGGGCTTATAAAGCACATAACCTATGGCGCTTCCTATCCCCAATTCTGCCAAATTAAGGAATCCGAGCAGATTTTGCAACGTGCCGGTGAGTCCCACAAAATCAGCTCCCAGCGTATCGAGAAATATCTTCCGGGAGAAGAACGAGAGAATAAGAGTCAGGAAATAGAATATGAGATTGACCCTTGCATTCAACAATGATTTTTTGACCCGCGATTCTTGTTGAGGCATATAATATAAAGATATTCTATTTTTATTATTACCGGAAGAAAGACTTAACCCTTTTCCTCTGAAACTATCGTTTCTTCCAGCATCTCCACTGTCTTGGATTTACATCGACGCAGGAGCAGTTTTATTTTCAATTCTATTTTACAAATCCACGCTTAAACTATTGTTTTCCCTCTATCTCATCATGGGTAATAAGCAATAGCATTAAAGTACCAACAGGATTCAAAGCAAGAGGTAAAAGACAGATAAATTTACCCCCTAAAAATCCGTCCTATTCTATGAGCAATTTTATAGATGACATTACGTTTTTTCTTTCTTCCATGTTCCACTCCATAGCCGTAACCGTATCCATAACCATAGCCGTAACCGTATCCATACTTTTTGCTCTCCATTTCGACACCATTGATGACAACCGTAAGGTTCTTGAATTTATTCTCCCGGTAGAGTTTTTCCAATTCCGGCAAATAACGGCGATCCAACATTCCGTTACGGATTACATAGACCGTAAGATCGGCTACCCGACCGATGATAGAAGAATCGGCTACGACTAATGCCGGCACGCAATCCAATATAATATAATCGTATTGTTTCTTCAACTCTTCCACCAAAACAGGTAATCGATCGCTCATCAACAATTCCGAAGGATTGGGAGGTACAATACCG
>ENA-ORNR01003938-ORNR01003938.1-human-gut-metagenome-genome-assembly--contig:-NODE-3938-length-10706-cov-4.257910_pt1 | contig 10706 bp, 9 predicted proteins | sample MGYA00242114_ERZ509020 | MGnify/ENA primary metagenome ERZ509020 (study PRJEB26280, sample SAMEA2338758) | human gut metagenome | biome: human gut; feature: human-associated habitat; material: faeces...
AAAATACAGCGCAGGATTTCCGAAAATGCAGACAGGAGGAAGATTGAAAATAAAATTTTTCAATCACGAGATTTGTGTCTGCACGCACTTGACACAAACTCGACATGCGCAAAAAACGTGCGCAGAAATGAGGAAAATTATGACAGTAGAATTGATTTCAGTCGGAACAGAGATTTTGCTGGGAAATATCGTAAATACGAACGCGGCGTGGCTGTCGGAGCAGTGTGCGCGGCTGGGGCTTTCCTGCTATTATCAGAGCGTAGTCGGCGACAACGCGGTGCGCTTAAAGGAGCAGATACAGCAGGCACTGAACCGTTCGGATATCGTTATTTTGACAGGCGGACTGGGACCTACGACGGATGACCTGACCAAAGAGACTGCAGCGCAGCTGATGGGGAAAGGTCTGGTGATGGATATGCACAGCCTGGAACGCGTCGAGGCATATTTTAAGGCGCGCAGGATCGAAATGACCGAAAATAACAAAAAACAGGCGCTCTGCCCGGAGGGAGCGATGGTGCTCGACAACGATAACGGTACAGCACCGGGACTGATTCTGGAAGAAAACGGAAAGCGTATGATTTTATTGCCCGGTCCTCCGAACGAGCTGCATCCGCTGTTTGAGCAGCAGGTAAAACCGTATTTACAGAAGCTCAGTCCGGAAATTTTCTATTCCCGCACCGTAAAGCTGTGTGGAATCGGCGAGAGCAAGGCTGCAGCGATGATTCAGGATATGATCGATGCACAGACGAATCCGACGATCGCGCCCTATGCCAAAACCGGCGAGGTACATCTGCGTGTGACTGCCCGTGCAAAAGACGAGCAGGAGGGCAAAAAGCTGGTGAAGCCAGTTATACGCGAGCTGAAAAAACGCTTCGGTGAAATGGTTTACACGACAAAGGAAGAGCGGACGCTGGAAGAAGCGGTTGTGAAGCTGCTAAAGAAAAATAAGATGAGCATTACCTGTGCGGAATCCTGCACCGGAGGCCTTCTGGCTGGCAGAATTGTCAATGTGGCGGGAGCATCCTCCGTGTTCCAGACCGGTTATGTGACCTACGCGAATCAGGCGAAACGACGGCTCCTTGGCGTAAAAAAGAGCACGTTAAGGGAATTCGGTGCGGTCAGCACGCAGACGGCAAAGGAGATGGCCTCCGGCGCGCTTGCGGCGGCGAAGGCAGACGTCGCGGTATCGATCACCGGAATCGCAGGACCAGACGGAGGAACGGCACGCAAGCCAGTCGGACTGGTTTATATCGGCTGCAGCGTGCAGGGACATACGATCGCGCAGGAATATCGATTTTCCGGAAACCGTGAAAAAATTCGCGACAATGCGGTATCCGCAGCGCTGACGCTGACGCGGCGCTGTATTTTGGAGAATTGTTCGAAAAAGGAGTGATCGGGGATGAAGAAGCACCAAAATCACCGTTATTTTACGGCTGTCTGCATCGCTTCGGCAATCTTTGCGGTTCTGTTATGCCTCGCCCTGTTCCTGATTGTGACGGGCGACCGCTCGGAGCTTGAACGCATGGAGGCACAGGCGGCAGTCTTTCTGGAACAGATGGAGCAGGCGGCGGACTCTGCACGGCAGAGCGCTCTTGCAGGTGCACAGGACAATTTTGGAAATTCGATGCCGGGGATGCCAGATGCTTCGTCAGGCATACAGCCTGGCCCGGCGGACTCTGCCTCCGGCAAATCCACGGATGAAACCTATGTTCCGTCTGCGGACGATGAGTATTATGAAAAAATCACGGATGCGATTCGCGATGACCTCCCTTACGGCGTGGAGTGGCAGGAGTGTGATTTGAGCCGCAAGCAGGAGGATGCGTCGTTTTATGCGTTGTATCCGAAGCTGACCGGTGAGATCAGGAATCGGGATTATTTGAATGAAATCATCGAAAAGCAGGCGCTTCTTTATAAAAATTACTGTCAGATGTACGTCGAACAGGCGGGCTTTGATTCCTGCCACATCCAATGCTTTGGCTATGTCACGAACATGGACAGCGAGCATCTGAGTGTTGTATTCGATCAGAAGTTTTATCTGAATAACCAGAGCATGCCGGGACTGTCTGCGATCAATATCGATGTGGAGACAGGGACAATCCTGAAAAAAGAACAACAGTTTAACTATTCGACGCGACTGGCAGAACGATTCCGCAAACAGTGCCAAAAACAGAACGGTCTGGAACTGTCAGAAAACGAGTGGTCGACGGAGATGCTCCGGAAGCTTCTTTCCTCGGATGGAGGTATTTTCTTCTATACGCCGGTCGGCCTGGAAATCGGGTTTAACTATAATGGCGTGAACAATCAGTTTGGATGGATGACGGCGACGATAAAAGACTACGAGGAATATCTGAAAAAAATGTAAAACAGCAGGGGACCGCCCGATTCCGTTATGGAGCGTGGGCGATCCCCTGCGTTGACGATTTATAGCATTGCGCCGAAATCGGTCACGATCACCTGTCCCGTGATGGCGCGGGATTCGTCACTTGCGAAGAAAAGGATCACGTTGGCAACATCCTCTGCGGTGCAGGACGGTGTCTTTAAATTGCTGTGAGCAGCCATTGCGCCGATCATATCCGGGTCGAGCACGGCAGGATCGGTTCCGGTCGTCATCGGTGTGATGATATTCCCGGGGCAGATCGCATTGCAGCGGATGCCGGTCTGCTGGAAACGGAGCGCAGTGTGCTTGGTCACACCGATCACGGCAGCCTTGGAAGCGACATAAGCGGCCCCACCGCAGCCTTTTACGCCTGCTACGGAAGCGACGTTGACGATCGAAGCGCCCGACTGCATTCGTCTGGCAGCAGCACGCATACAGCGCATGGTTCCTTTCTGGTTCGTCTCAACAATGCGGTCGAGATCTTCATCCAAAAAGCGGTCGATTGGTTTTAAGCCGGTTTCCAGAATTCCGGCATTGTTGATGAGAATATCAATTTTACCGTATTTTTTCAGGACCAGCTCCATGAGCCGTTCGGGATCCTCCGGTTTGGAAATATCGGTGGAGACAGCAAAAGCTTCGCCGCCGGCGGCTTTAATTTCCTCGGCAACCTTCGTCAGGGCGGCCTCCCTGCGGGCGGTGATGACGACAACAGCCCCCTCTTTTGCAAACAATTTGGCGGTCGCTTCCCCGACACCGGAATTTCCGCCGGTGATGACAGCTACTTTTCCTTTCAAACGATCCATACAGTACCCTCCTTGTTTGTTTGATAATTTTATTATACTATTTTCAGACAGGGGAGGCAATCCTGAACTGTACCTCAAAAGATACCGGGGAAAGGCTGTTCAGACCGGTGTTTTTATGATATGCTGAAATAACAGACTGCTATTCATACGAAGAATTTCTGGGAAATGCATGCCGCGCATGAACCGTAACTTCTGTTATTGACAAAATCGAACAAATGTTTTATGATAATGCCAGAACATCCGTTCTTGTGTAGAAGGAGACAGCATGGAAAGAGAAGAAAAATTAAAAGCGCTCGACGCAGCGATTGCAAAGCTTGAAAAAGAATATGGCAAGGGAGCAGTGATGAAGCTCGGTGACCCTGCCTCTCAGATGAATGTGGAGACGATCCCGACCGGTTCCCTGAGCCTGGATATTGCACTGGGACTGGGCGGAATCCCTAAGGGACGTGTCATCGAGATTTACGGACCGGAATCCAGTGGTAAGACGACGGTTACCCTGCATATGATCGCAGAAGTACAGAAAAACGGAGGAATCGCCGGATTTATCGACGCAGAGCATGCGCTCGACCCTGTTTATGCGAAGAATATCGGTGTAGATATCGATAACCTTTATATTTCCCAGCCGGACAATGGTGAACAGGCACTGGAAATTGCGGAGACGATGGTTCGCTCCGGCGCAATCGATATCGTTGTTGTGGACTCTGTTGCGGCTCTGGTACCTAAGGCGGAGATCGAAGGCGACATGGGCGACAGCCATGTAGGCTTGCAGGCGCGTCTGATGTCCCAGGCACTGAGAAAGCTGACCGGTGTCATCAGCAAGTCCAACTGTACCGTGGTATTTATCAACCAGCTGCGTGAGAAGGTCGGCGTTATGTTCGGTAACCCTGAGACAACGACTGGCGGACGTGCGTTGAAATTCTACGCTTCGATCCGTATGGATGTGCGCAGAATCGAATCCTTAAAGCAGGGCGGTGAAGTGGTCGGCAACCGTACCCGTGTCAAAGTCGTTAAAAACAAGATTGCGCCTCCGTTCAAGGAAGCGGAATTCGATATCATGTTCGGAGAAGGTATTTCCGTTGTCGGGGATATCCTGGATCTGGCAGCGAACATCAACGTCGTGAACAAGAGCGGCGCATGGTATGCTTACGAGGGCAATAAGATCGGTCAGGGACGTGAGAATGCCAAAAGCTACTTAAAGGATCATCCGGACATCTGCGAGGAGATCGAGGAGAAGGTACGCGAGCATTACGGCCTGAAGAGAAAAACACCTGCAGACGCTGCAGCAAAGTCTGAGAAAGCTGCGACAGGCAAAGTAGAGAAGTCTGGTGCAGACGCAAAAGAACAGAGCCTGACAGAAAAGGAGTAAGATGTACATGACAGTGACCCGGATAGAAGAATTGTCCCGGTCCCGCTGCAAAATATATTTAGAGGACAGTTTCGCCTTTGTATTATACAAAGGCGAACTTCGTTTATTCGGGGTGCGGGAACAGGAAGAGCTTTCAGAAGAATCCTATCGGGAGATCATGCAGGAGGTGCTGCCCAAACGGGCGACGCTGCGCTGTATGAACCTTTTGCAGAGCAGGGCGTATACGGAGAGCAAACTGCGCAGCAAATTAAAAGAGGGCGGTTATCCGCAGGAAAGCATCGACAGCGCGCTCGCTTATGTAAAATCCTATCATTATGTGGATGATCTGCAGTTTGCAAAGGATTACATCGTTAATCAGGCGGGAAAAAAGAGCAAACGCGTGTTGGAACAGGATCTGATCGCAAAAGGCGTTTCGAGGGATGAAATAGAAGCAGCATTTGCAGAAGCGGCAGAAAAGGGGGATGGACCGGACGAACTTGCGCTCGCGCAGATGTGGCTTGCCAAAAAGTGCTACGATCCTGCGCAGGCAGACTTTGCAGAGAAGCGGAAGGTGGCGGCTTTTCTGTATCGCAAGGGCATCAGCGCGGAAACCATCAGAAAAGCCATGGAGCTGGCGGGTGAACGATAACTACAGGGGCACCGATTTGTGCAGAATGGCACGGAATTACTTGACATCTGTGGTGGAATTGTATAAAATTGAGATGTTGTAAAATTGTTTATAAGAATGGGAATGAACATTCTATAACTGATATTGCACAATGAAAATTAAATAAGGAGGTGCTCCTGGAATGATGGTGCCAATCGTTATAACAGCAATTGTTACCCTGCTGATTGCTGTTCCGGTTACCGCACTGATCGCCTCTGCGCAATGTAAAAAGGGAATTGAGCAGAAGATCGGCAATGCGGATGACAAAGCCAGAGAAATCATTGATGAAGCGTTAAAGACTGCAGAAGCGAAGAAACGGGAAGGACTGCTGGAGGTGAAGGAGGAATCCATTCGTACCAAGAACGAATTGGATCGCGAGATCAAGGAACGCAGAGCCGAGGTTACCCGGTACGAACGCCGCGTGCAGCAGAAGGAAGAGAACATCGACAAGAAGACCGATGCGATCGAGAAGAAAGAAGCTTATCTGGCGAAGCGGGAAGAGGAGATGCGGAAGCAGAAGGAAGAGATTTCCCGATTGAACGAGCAGCGTGTCCAGGAACTGGAAAGAATCTCTGGTTTGACCTCCGACCAGGCAAAGGAATATTTGCTGAAAATTGTTGAAGATGATGTGAAGCATGAATCGGCCAAGATGATCAAGGAAATGGAACATCGGGCCAAAGAGGAAGCTGACAAGAAAGCGAAAGAATATGTGGTCAATGCGATTCAGAAATGTGCTGCAGATCATGTATCCGAAGCGACGATTTCTGTCGTACAGCTTCCCAGCGATGAAATGAAGGGGCGTATCATCGGACGGGAAGGACGTAATATCCGTACCCTTGAAACCCTGACCGGTGTTGATCTGATTATCGACGACACACCGGAAGCAGTTGTGCTTTCCGGCTTCGATCCGATCCGCAGAGAGGTTGCGCGGATTGCACTGGAGAAGCTGATTGTAGATGGACGTATCCATCCTGCCAGAATCGAAGAGATGGTAGAAAAGGCACAGCGTGAAGTAGAGACAATGATTAAAGAAGAGGGCGAGGCCGCTGTACTGGAAGTCGGCGTACACGGTATTCATCCGGAACTTGTCAGACTGTTAGGTAAGATGAAATTCAGGACGAGCTATGGTCAGAACGCATTGAAGCATTCGATTGAGGTAGCACATCTGTCCGGTCTGCTTGCTGCAGAGCTGGGACTGGATGTCCGTCTTGCAAAACGTGCAGGTCTGCTGCATGATATCGGTAAGGCAGTGGATCACGAAATGGAAGGCTCTCATATTCAGCTGGGCGCTGAGCTCTGTCGGAAATACAAAGAGTCCGCGACAGTCATCAATGCGGTGGAATCCCACCACGGCGATGTAGAGCCGACCTCTCTGATTGCCTGTATCGTACAGGCTGCTGATACAATTTCTGCAGCTCGTCCGGGTGCAAGAAGAGAGACGCTGGAAACCTATACCAGCAGACTGAAACAATTAGAAGACATTTCCAACAATTTCAAAGGTGTAGATAAATCCTTTGCCATTCAGGCGGGCAGAGAGGTTCGGGTTATGGTAGTTCCTGAGCAGATTTCCGATGCGGATATGGTACTCCTGGCACGGGATATTTCCAAGCAGATCGAAGCAGAGCTGGAATATCCGGGACAGATCAAGGTCAATGTGATCAGAGAGAGCCGCGTAACGGACTACGCGAAATAAGTAACGCTAAAAGGCGCGAAACCTATGTAAATATATTATTTACAAGGCTTCGCGTTTTTTTTATTATATTGATATAGGAGGATGCCAGGGGCAAAAGCCCCGACCTCATAGGATCAAAAAGGGTGATGTATTATGAAAAAACTGGGAAAGCTTTTCCGTAATCTATTGATTGTCTGTGGCGTGCTGTTTATCATTGCTCTGCTTTTGCCGGATGAAGAAGAAAAGCCTGCAGATCAGGAACAGACGGGCGTAGAGACGGCGTCAGGTATAGGGACACAGACAGGCACTGAGACTGCGTCAGGTGCAGAAACGCTGGCGGGTGCAGCGGAAAATTTCTTTCCGGAAGATATGGTAAAGGAGAAACAGACAGAGATAAAAGGCGATGGAAAGGACCAAGCGACCGTATTTGTCTATATGAATGGTTCGGATCTGGAATCGGAGGACGGAGAGGCGACGGAGGATCTTTGTGAAATGCTTGCGGCGAACATCAGCAGCCAGGTCAATGTCCTCGTGGAGACGATCGGCACAAAAAGCTGGTCAAAAAGGCTTGGAATTGCCTCCGATCACACGCAGCGCTATAAGGCGGAAGCCGGGAACCTGGTGCTTGTGGATGACAGCCTCGGCCAGCTGGATTGTACATCGCCGGATACGCTTGCTGATTTTATTTCCTGGGGCGCAGAAAATTATCCGGCAAACCGTTATATCTTGATTTTCTGGGATCACGGTGCAGGACCGGTATACGGCTTTGGATATGACGAACACCAGTCGGAGGATTCGGTGCTTACGATCGATGAGATCCAGACGGCAATCCGCCAGAGCGGGATTTACTTTGATATCATCGGCATGGACAGCTGCATTATGTCTTCATTAGAGCTTTGCTGTGCCATGTACAATTATTGCGATTACATGATTCTGTCGGAGGATTTTGAATCCGGCTACGGCTGGTCGTACACGGGATGGCTGAACGCCCTGTCGGAGAACACCAGCATTTCCTCTGAGAAGCTTGGGAAAATCATCGTGGATGACATGATCGCAGATAATGAAGAAAACGGCGAGGGGTCTTCCACGCTGGCGCTGATCGACGAATCCTACATGAAGGTGCTCTATACCGCGTGGGCTGATTTTGCCTATGCAAACGAGCCTGCGCTGTTGGGGGAAAATTACAGTATGCACGTCCGGGGCGGCAGGCGCGCTCATCCTATTTTGCGGGAAAAAGGGCTGTTTGATTTTCTGTTTGACGAGGATGGAGATTATTCCATGTCAGACTATTATATAACGGATATCATGGCAGTAGCGCAGAATATCGAATCCAAAGAGACAGAGGCACTGGCGGCTGCGGTAAACCTTTCCATTTGCTATTTTAATTGTACGGACGACGAGGTTGGAATGACTGGACTGTCTGTCACGCTGCCTTATGGGGATTCTGAGTTTTATGGATATCTCTATCCGGTTTTTACCGGTGTGGGGATGGACGCCGACTATGTCGGCTGGCTGGAAAAATTCGTCTATGCCGAGGGTTATAACGATTACTATGATTATGAATCGTGGTATGAGGACGACTGGGAAGGCTGGGACGACTATGAAGACGACTGGGATTGGATCGACTGGCTGTTTTTTGAGGATGACGACTATTGGGAGGATGACAGCTGGGACGAATGGGGAAGCGATCAGTCCTGGGCAGAGTTTGGAAACGGCAGGTCAGATTGCATGAGAAAGCAGGTTGCATGCTAAAAGAATAAACAGTAAAAAATAAAAAGGAGGAGCTATCATGGGAATTTTTACAAACAGGGACAATAAAAAAAGATATTGCGTGTTCTGTGGAAAGGAGCTGGCGGATGGAAAATGCACAGCCTGTGGACGGGAAGCAAAAGAGGTGGTTGAGCTTTCTTCCCTGAACTGGCAGAAGGTGCCGATGGAAGTGGCAGATGCTCTCGGGGAGCAAAAAAAGCAGCTGTTCGGGAACCCTTTGTACACCGTAAAGGAAATGATCATAAACGGGGATCTTTTTATCGCAGATATTCATTTTGACGCGGTATATGAGGAAGAATTTGACCGTTCCGACGATGACGAAGGTAAGAGCGAGTATTCGTACTATGTACAGTTTTCTACCCCGGAGCTTGCCCCATGCGACAGAGACTGCGAGACGTCGGCTGGTCAGTATGACAGGGTGGAGGAGCTGTTGAAAAACGGGCAGCACGAAGGAAAAATCCTGTGGGGACGAAAAAAGAAATCCAACTATTATTACGCATTTGCTCCAAAGAATGGGGACATCACGGCGATGCTGGGAAAACGGCTGCTGGAAAACTTTATCTGTTACGGAGAGAGCACGGAAAAACGCAAGCTGGCACCCAAGGGCGGCGCTGGAAATACCACCTATGATAAGGTATTCGACGCGATCTGGGACAATACGATCGGGAAGCTATGAAGGTTGATTTCTAAAATATCACGGCGTATAATCAAAGCATCAGGAAATCAGATGTAAAGGCTGATTTGCCCCGGTAGAAAGTATTTTAAGAAATGAGCATCTTGTACCTTGGACGGGTGGGATGCTTATTTCTATGCAGAGGAGAAGTCAACATGGCAGAGGAATTTAAACGGCTGGATCGAAAGCTGGTCTATCACGGAACGATCATCGATTATTACAGGGACACCATTCAGGTTCCGAACGGGAACATTGCAGAATGGGATTTTATCGGGCATAAGGGTGCGGCTGCGGTCGTTCCGGTGCGGGAGGATGGAAAGCTTCTGATGGTGCGTCAGTACCGGAATGCAATCGACCGTATGACACTTGAGATACCGGCGGGATCAAGAGACAGTGTTACAGAAGACACAAAGGTGTGTGCTGCACGGGAGTTAGAGGAGGAAACGGGATACCGCAGTGATGATCTTACGCGTCTTTTGTCACTTAAAACAACAGTTGCATTTTGTGACGAGTTCATTGATGTGTATTTAGCGCGTAATTTAAAACCGGGACATCAGCATTTAGATGAGGGAGAGTTCCTTGATGTCGAGGCACATGACATCGATGAACTCTGTCAGATGATCTACGATGGAAAATTACAGGATGCCAAAACAGTTTCTGCACTTTTGGCATATAAAAATCTTCTGAATCAGGAGAAAAACGCATAAACTGAAGAAAAGTGTATGTGGGGCGTGTGTGAAAAAAGAAGGATGCCTGTTTCTGCCTGTATTTTTTGTGGGTGTTTTTCTTGCAAACCTGTTAAAGTATAAGACAGGGGATCTTTGCCGGATATTAAATATATGGATTTTAGAACAGTTCGCATATAGCAGCATTTCACAGGAAAGACTGTTCTGGCAGCTGTTTTGGAAACGGGGAAAGTTGGCATTTTTTTTCTTTTTGTTTGGGGAAGGGTGCGGATATGCGGTGGCATCGACGGTATGGTTGTGTCTTCTGACAGGAACATTTGGATTTTTTCTTGCAATGGCGATTGCGGATCTTGGAATCCGTGGTGTTGCAGTTGCGTTTGTCGGTCTGCTTCCACAGGCATTTTTTTATGTGGCTGCGGTACTATGGTGCCGCTTTTGTGGCAAAAACAGCAGACAGTACCGGCCACCGGTATGTAATCCGAAAATCCGCATAAAACAGGCGGTGGAATCTGTTGTATTTTATGGGGTGGCAGTAATACTGGTAATCGGCGGCGTATTTGCAGAAGCTTATATCAATATTCCGCTCCTTAAGATGATCGTAAAAAATTTTTGAAAAGATTGCTTTTCGGTCTGCTTATCATTATAATGAAAAAATACACAGGATAAAAAGAAAGTCAGGAAAAAAACATGACACATGACATTATGGATTTTAT
>ENA-ORNR01003952-ORNR01003952.1-human-gut-metagenome-genome-assembly--contig:-NODE-3952-length-10668-cov-3.286253_pt1 | contig 10668 bp, 19 predicted proteins | sample MGYA00242114_ERZ509020 | MGnify/ENA primary metagenome ERZ509020 (study PRJEB26280, sample SAMEA2338758) | human gut metagenome | biome: human gut; feature: human-associated habitat; material: faeces...
CGCAGATTGCGCAGATTCACACTGATTTTAATTTTCCGGACAGAAGAATAAAAAGGCAAATCCGTACCCATTACATCTGAAAAGCAAACAAGCCTGCATCGAGCTGTGGTACATAAATTCCATTTTTATCTTATCTCCCATTGTGCAACGCTGTGATGAATGCTTTATCCGAAACGTCCCGTAATATAATTCTGGGTCGCTTCTTTGCCCGGATTCGTAAATATCTTCTTCGTATCATCATATTCTACCATATTGCCCATATACATAACGCCTATGCGGTCGGAATTATCCGCAGTCACGGTGTAGCCTGCGTCCGCAAGAGCCTCGCCCGCCGCCTTTATGCACAGCAGGGAGCTGCGGTCGTAGTCCTCGCCTGAAAGCTGCTCGGAGCTTTCAGCTACCTCGGCGCCCTTGTTTGCGTAGCAGCCCTCGGTGCTCACCGACTGTACCTCGCGGATACCGGTGATACCGTTTGAAGCTGCGCTCCAGCACTTGTCGGTGCCGTCGCCGAGCGCGCAGATAAGTCCCAGACCTGTTACAACGATCCTTCTGTCGCTCATATTACTCACCCATGTGTTCCTCAACGTACTTTGTGAGGGTCTCGATGGTCTGGAAGTTCTCTCTTGCAGCGCCTGTCATCTGTACGCCGAACAGGTTGTCGATACCTGCGATGATCTCGATGGAGTCGATGGAGTCAAGTCCGATGTCGTCGCCGAACAGCTCGCTGGTGTACTCCAGCTCGTCAGCGGGGATTCTCAGGTTCTCTACCAGCATGTTCTTGATCTTTTCTGCGATCTCTGTGTTCATAATTAATACCTCTCAAAATAAAATTTGTCCTGCGGATTTCCCGCGTGTTTACTTGTTTTCTGCCGGAGCATAGCTTTCGGAATAGGTATCCGTTTTGCCGTATTTCTGCTCCAGGATCCCGTAAAGCCGCTTTGTTTCGTCCTCTGCCTGCTTCATGAGCTGCTTTGCGTACTGCGAGTGCCGCATGTTATCCGGGCATTTGCTCTCGATGGGGGTTCCGACCAGCAGCCGCTGCCGCTCCGTCGTACGGTCCAGGTTGAGCAGATACCCGATCCGGCGGCGGCCCACCAGCAACAGGTAATATCCGATCGAGCCGAGCGACACGACCAGACCTGCCGTCGGATAGTCGTGTCCCAGAAGCGCTCCGAGCACCGTCCATACGACGACGACCGCAACGGCCGTTTTTCTTGGAATGGCGAATATTTTCATCGGACGCAAAGGTACGACAAAATAATTTAGTAGCTTTGCGAGGTTCAAAATATCGTATCATGCCTAACTTGTCCGACAAGGGAATCTATCTGCCCCCCTCCCCGATCCGCAAGCGATTCTGTTTCGTGATTCCGTTGGGATTCGAACCCAAGACCCACAGCTTAGAAGGCTGTTATAAATAATTACTTTACTTGCTGTTTACTAAATATTTACGATATTTATTCGAAAATATTCGAACAACATTAGGATAACATCTGCATCGATCGAGTATAATCTGTCTATTTTTTGAACCCGATTGGCTGAGGGGATTTGCGCGCCTGCGGAACCTTCACGGAGAGTGCCGCAATTGCCTCGTAGATATTGTCCAATTCCTGGCGCATATCCTCCGATAGATCGCTGACCGCTTCGGCGTTGTCCTTGCCCGTCTGCTCCAACAACGCCAGCCGTGCCCGAATTTCGGCCAATTCTGCCGTTACTGTCGTCGTGGTCATGATGTAGTTGCGCATCGCTACGAAAGCCCGCATAATAGCCCTATTTACCCGTATGGCTGTCTCACTGCGCAACACGCTCGAAAGCATTGCGACGCCCATTTCCGTAAAGGCAAAGGGCGGATATTTGGGATACTTGCCTCGTCCGTCGATTTCTAAGATCACATTTTGTGACCTTATTCTGTCTTTCAATGCGTTATACTCGTTATCCGAGAGTTCAAACATAAAATCGTCGCCTTCGAAACGCTCAATATTGCGTCGTACCGCCTGTTTGAGTGTTCGGGTCTCCACTTGGTAGAGTTCCGCCAAATCGAAGTCCAGCATCACCCGCTGGCCCCGTATTTCGTATATCTTACTTTGGATGGGTTGCAGTTCCATGAGGTATTATTAAAATGCTATCGCAAGGGATAAGCCTGCCGGAGAGTCGAGACAAGCGTTATCATCCTTGATGAAAAATGGTTTTTACTTTTGTGATTGTATTTGCATTTTGTATACTATCTGGCATCTCTATTCCAATTAACTCATATAACTTTTTATATTGGGTGATTTTTGCGTTTGCATATTGGGTAAACGCCTGTTCCGTATATCCAACTTTGTATAGTCTATGAATATCCTCTGAAAAAGATTCAATTAAATATTTACTTATCATTTCTGGAGACTCGCCTTTCATCAGCATCGTAGAAACCACCCAATTTCGGCCTCGTTGCGGTTCTTTTACCACAGAAATGCAAATCTTCTTAATGTCATTTGTCATCCTCCATAATTTGAAGAATAATATAATTTTCCATATCTTATAGTTTTAAAGTTTAGATTAATAGCATTACATCGAATTGATCACCCCATCATCCACATCTATCACATTACTTTTTATGAACCCACCTGCCGATTTTTCCGTTCGAAGAATCGAATTCAAGATAGTTCATTCCGAATATGCGAGCATCTGTAGTGTAGTGGTAATTCTTTATATAATAATTCCCATTTATATTTTCATAGGTAAAGGTGAAATAGGCAACAATATGGAATGCGTCAACTCCATAGTTTTGCGGTCGCTCTTTTAAATAATTCCATTCTTGTAGTAGTGACAAAGATGGAATTTCTCCAACATTTATGTAATGATTTTTATTACTAAATTCAATTGTACATCGATTGACGGATTCCTCAATTTCATATAATGATCTCCATATAGGGTCGCCATTCTTATCTTCTCCTACATATCGAAAAGGTTCATTATATGATTTCCCATTTTCATGATACGGAAAATACTCTTCGAAGGATTCGTTGGATATAGTGATGACAGTCTCCTTTTCGCAACTGATCGCACTAATCGAAATCAAAAATAGGAGCAAATAAATTATAATGCAATTATATTTCATGTTATACAAGATTATATTGCAATACGGGTGGCAAAAAAATCAAAATCGGAATCTCAGTATCAATGATTGTAAATGTCGCCGAAACTTGATTCGACAAATACCACTTGAAACACATTTCCTTCCCGGAATCCCAAAAATACATGATTGTCTCCAGTGGCACGAAAAGCCATCAGAAACCCGACGTCGCGTGTCAAATTCAATTTTTTTCTCTTAATGGAACCGATCGAAATCTTCTCCCATCCGAATGCGTGCCGTTGGGATGTATTGACGGTATTCCAATCGACACAGCATATCTTCTTCAACCGTTGTAAGAAATCGATGAAGAAAGTCGGCTGTTTGCAATCGGTATAGCTCACATCGTGAAGGTGGCCAAATCCGAAGGATATGCGGCTATCCTTCCCGATGTAGCTTTGTGCCGGACTTTGTTTCTTGACGCTCATTGTCGTTGCAGCCGGTTACGCTAACTGCTTGTGGAAAAAATCCCGCATCTTATCCTTGCCGATCACATGACCGACACCCGTAGGAGTCGTGCGCCACGGAGTTTCGCCGTGCGTTTTTTCCATAAGCCCTAAGGCTGAAAAATTAATATAGGCGGTAAACACATCTTGAAAGAGCGATTCTTCCTCGTCCGATAGCATGAGAGGTTGATCCGTTTCGGGTTCGATACCGCCCGCGCCGAACTTCTTGAAGTGGTCGTAGACGCACGGAACAACAGGCCCGTACATCCACGCTTCAATGTCTTCATCGAACAGGGGAGTACCGAATGCGGCTAAATGATACCCTTGCTGATAGTAAAGCATCTTTTGCAGCTTCATGTTCGACATGAGTTCTCCGCCGTCGTAGTCGGTAGCACTGGCTAACAACTTGTTTGCAATCGCTAATACCGGATAAGACATGATAAACGTGTTTTAATTGTAGTACAACAAAAATAATAACTTTTTATTTCGTTGCTACGGCTATTTCAACTCGGTTTTACCCGTTTGTTGTATAAATAAATGATTTTATCGTATTCCTTATTGCAATCGAAATTTACTCGGTTTCTGTGCGAAATACGTGGGGGGGGGATTTTTGAACTCCTGTCGCAGAGCGGTCTATCCCCTGCATCCGCTCGATCACGCCGATGAGCCGCGAGTTCTGATCCAACGCTTCGGCCAACATCTCACGGTTCTCGCGGAAAGCTGCGATTAATTCTTTCATTTGCATATCTTCTTCGTTTGAGTTAGGTTCTTTCGTTTCGGAATTCAACATCTCACCTTTGCCCGTGAGAAGCCAATCTCTATTCAAGTCTCTATACCTTTTCAATATTTTTTCAATGGTATTTCGTCCTAAATCATTCTTTCCTTTCCGCGCTTTACCTATGAGTCCAACAGATAAGCCACAATCAACTGTAACTTGATTGTCGTTTAACCCTCTGTACTCCATGTAATTTATAAATCTATCAATAACCATAAGTAAATATTATAGAATATGTATTGAAATATCAATATAAGTCTATATATTTGCATTGTCAAGGTCATAGAACGGTAACCGTTTCGATAACCGAACGAACAATATTAGATGCAAATATAATGAAGAATCAAGAGATTACAAACAAACTGACCAAAAAGAAGATCCGATTCATCGATGTTGCGCCAGCGATAAAGAAGGAGATCGCCGCAGAGCTGGGGTGTACGGTTGACACTGTGAATAACGCATTGAATCTCACATACCCTACCTATGGCGAACAGCCGGATCGCATCCGCCGGATGGCTCGTGAACGCGGGGGATTCGAGAACACCAAAATCAGGTGGGTGCGTGAATAAAAATTGGTCTTATGGAAATCTTCGCTCTTAGAATATTGATGTGTTCAGCGTGTTTGCTATCGGTGTGTTTTGCGGTATTTGCAATCTTCGTTATGTATTATTTGATCCGCTCATTCCCGATGTTTTTGAATGATGATTATAAAGACCCATATATCCAATACCTTGAACTAAAATATCGGATAAAATTCATTGATACAAACGATCCTGAGAATAACAGCAGATGACAGGAGAAATTTAGAGAGGGCGGAAATTGCCCGCCCTCTCACGGTCAGAAGCTATCTACGCACAGTTCGAACCGTAGTTCTCACAGTCGTGCGAATTTGCGTTCTGACACGAATTTGAATCTTTGCCATGATGCAAAATTTTGTGAATGATGAACATCCGAGATATACAGAATGCGCTGATCGAATCGGCCGATCTCGTGGCTTTGGCCGTGTGCCGTCGTAATGCTCCGAAGTCGGACATGATGACACGTCGGAAATTGTACGAGAGCTATCCCAACGACTGGCTCGACTATCATATCAAGCGGAAGAATATCCAGGGAATAAAGGCCGGAGCGGCTAAAAACTCTGCGATACTGTTCAGCCGGCTCGAAGTCGAAGCACTCCTGAAAGCCGAGAAGATCGACGGGGCAGGATTGAAATGAGAGCGTCCGAAGCCGGAGGTGTTCATGATTGGTGTTTTTGAGAGAAGGGTGTTTTGCGGCTTCGGGGCTTAGCAAAGGTTTGCGCGCCTTTAATGTGCTGTATCTTTTCATATTTATTATTGTATTCCTCGCTGTCCTCCGTGAGGCTCGCAGCAGGACGACGGCCGGGAAAGACCGGCAAATGGTGTAGTGGCGGAATGGTAGACGCACACAAAAAGATGGGCTGATAGTGGTCGGGCAACGCAAGTTGCGGAGGACGCTCCTCGGAAAGCAGTCGTGCAGGTTCGAATCCTGCCTACACCACAACGATAGCCACCCGCAGAGGTGAGGGGTTTGGTGCTCTGGCAAAATCACCCCAGCCCGCAAGGGCAGAAAGAGTATCGGGTAGGCCGATAATACCCAAATCGGCGGGTCGTGGGCAAGACTCGAAGAGACAGCCCCGCGACGGCGAATAGCCGAAGCGCAACAAACCGGCATAGGCTCCGAAGCTGCGACGACACGAGCGGCAAGGACCACCGGGACAAATGAATCCAGTGCGCCGTGGTGTAGGGGAAACACATCACCCTTTGGAGGTGAAATCGCAGGTTCGAATCCTGCCGGCGCGACAAAATAAAAAAACAAATGAAAAAAGATGAACTTCTCACGGTTTTCGGTACGCACGATATCCGTACCTTACCGGAATGTATCATGAGCCTGCTATTCGGGGATCAGGAAGTCCGCGACGACGTATTTCGCGAACTTATCCGCTGCCATGCAGGCGATCTTTCCTACGATTGGTTTCAAGAGGTCTACGAAGAAGAGTTATCCGAGCGGCGGAAGAAGGGTCAAGATTTCACACCTCGGGAGGTCTCTATGCTTGAAACGCAACTTACCGGTGCGCGCGAAGGTGTTATCCACGAACCTACTGCGGGGACAGGAGGTCTCATTATTCAGTATTGGTGGGAGTTGGCATCGAAGCAATTGCCTTGGCGTTTCAAACCGCACACCTGTATATTCACTTGCTGGGAACTCTCAGATAGATCGATTCCAATTCTACTGTTGAATATGGCTATTCGCGGTATGATGGGCGAAGTGTTCCATGGGGATGTTCTCGAAAATGTGGCCAAAGCCCGTTATGTGCTTCTTAACGAACAGAATGATGGGCTGGCATTTTCGGATATCGTTCGTGACGATCGAGTATTGAGTTATACGCATGCTAATCACGTGCATAAGCCAATGCAGCACGACTTATTCGATTAAAAAGGAGGATTTATGAAATTCGATGTCATAGCACAAGAGTGGTTCCACTCCAAGGTAGGACTTGTGAAGGATAGTACCCTGTCGGCTTATTATCAACAACTTCGCAGCCATATTCTGCCTTACTGGAAAGACATGGATGTGGAGTCATTCAAAAAGAATGATGCGCAGCTATTCATCGGCCAAAAGTTTCAAGAAGGCTTGTCGATGAAAACGGTGAAGGATTTAGAGATTACATTAAAACAGATTTTGCTATATGCCGTAGATGAACACGACATGAATGTTCCCACTGCTTTTAAGTTGAAATATCCTACGGCAAATCTGGTTTCCAAGAAAGAGGAGCTTCAGATTTATAGCCTCGACGAACAGAGGCGGATTGTACAATATTTCAGAGAGCATCCTTCTTATCGCACACTGGGAGTAGTTATTGTAATATGCACGGGACTTCGCATCGGCGAGATTTGCGGTCTGAGGTGGTCAGATATATCGTTAGAGAGCAATATGCTGCAAGTCAACCGTACTGTTGAACGGATTGTCGATTATTCAACTGGCAAAACCAAGGTTGTCATCCAGTCCCCGAAGACGATCAACAGCCAACGTTCCGTACCTTTTCCGAGTTGGCTTGCAGATATCCTGATCTCCTTTGCTGCGCCTTGTCGTTCGGACTATTACGTGATTTCCGGTTCGGATAAACTCATCGAACCGCGTACTTATCGCAACTATTATCGGAATTTATTACTCAATAAGATAGGTTTATCGCGGTGTATCAAATTTCACGGATTGCGACACACGTACGCTTCGACACTGATTACCAACGGGGCCGATGTGAAAACGGTAAGTACAATGTTGGGTCACAGCACAGTCTCGACGACATTGGATATTTATACGCACTCGACATTGGAGTCTCGTCGAAAGTGTGCAGAAACGATCTTGATGAAATAATGCCGAGAGATGTCACCGCAAGTATCGAGACAATTATCAGCAACCATAAGTAAGTATTATTCCAGATGGCTTAATGCTTGCCGGCGCAAATCGGCATTTATTGGGATGGATTCCTATGCGGAAGATTTCCTGCATGATGCGTTGTTGTTGTTTCTCCGAAAACCGGAGAAGTATATTCAATCAGTATTATCTGACGAATCCCGTGGTGATAATCATCTATACAATCTCATTTTGTCGATGATAGACCATAAAACAACTGATAGTGTCCGGGCCAGACGGTCGTTGTTCAACATTGATGACCAATATAAAGATCTTCCGCTATCCGGAGATGATCAGATAAGATGGGCAGAGCTGTCCGAAGAGGATTATGCCCGATTTCGTGAGGTATCATGCAATTTAAGAAGCGACGATTTTCTCATACCTCTTCCTAACGGGATGTATGTTCGTCCAACCCAAGGATGGGTCAGCGGGTGGGTACATAGCTATTCGATAAAAAATAGAAGATACACGTATTGGCTGTACAGCGCCTTCGTGGGATCGCGTAGCAAGGGAGAGCACCCACGAAGATTGAAAACATCGTCGTCACGTCACGAGGCATATATGGCGTTGATGGAATACAACAAGCCATAATTTTTTTGCAAATTCAAAATGAATTCGTATATTTGCAATGCGAGATCGATACGATGATCGTATCAAAAGAACATAATTAACGCTTGTAATAAAGCGTTGCCCTTTGTCCACTTCTACTACGGTAGTCGTGTCGGTCTCGCAAACTGATAGGGGCAACGCCTTTTTTATTGCCCTATACATACAAACTTTTAACTGACAATGCGAGACCAAGTTAAAAGTAGCCGACCCGCGAAGAACAGTAGCGGGGCTACATCCGTACCTTACCCGTACAGTCACCTCACGAAATCGGAGATCGTTCGATTGTTCCACCTTGAAGATATTCAAGAACCACTCACGCCGCGCGAATTCACGCGCTGCGCGATTGCTGTTGTCTCCCGTTGGTGCGACAATGTACTCACGGGCCGCTACTCGTCCGTCGAAAGTGTGGGCAGCAAGCTCGACTGTCTGGAACGCATCTACAAGAACCGATAAAATAAACGATCATGGATTCATTCGAATTGAAGCCCGCGCCTCTCTGGAAGAGAGTGGCCGGTTATTTCTGGTGCATGTGGTATAAACGAGTCCATACTCAGCGTCGCAAACGCGATCTGTTCATCTATCGAGAGCGCAAACGTCTCTCCGAACCGCAAGTGTTATGGCCGAGCTTGTGATCCTTGTTCTTTTCTCGTGTGCGATCCTGGCCGCCTACGGGTTTGCGGCCGCGCACAGAGCATATTTCGAACGGAAGTTTAACGAATTCTTCAACGAACGATGAAAAGCAATGTCATCATGACCCGCCCGCTGGGTAAATTCGAGGTATACCAACGCACGAGAGACGGCATGTTCAACGCGATGTCGTTGCTTGCGCAATGGAACAAAGCCAAGAACAGCAACAAACGAATACAGGACTTCTTTGAAAATCAGAACACCAAAGATTTCATCGAGGCGCTGATGGAGGAGGAAAATTTAAAGGTGCCAAATTTGGCATATTTAAAAACACGCGGCAAATACAACGGCGGTACATGGATGCACCCGTACCTGTTCGTGAAGTTTGCGATGTGGCTCAATCCCCGCTTCGAGGTTAAAGTCGTGAAATTCGTTTACGACCAGCTGATCGAGTACCGGCATCATGCGGGCGACAACTACAACGTACTTGCACGGTCGATCGCCGCGCTTCCGGATGTGGATTATTCTCAGGTTGCGCGGGGTTTGAACTGGATCGTCTTCAACAAGCATGAACGCGACATCCGGAACACGGCATCGCCGAATCAGCTTCGGGCGTTGGACGACCTGCAACGCAAACTGGCTTTCTCGGTCGATATGGGGTATATCCGGACGTTCCCCGATCTGATGAACTCCATGCGGAGAATCTACAATCGTCAACATGCAAAATTCTAAGAGGGAATGAAAACGCCAAAAGAAGAATACGCGGTTTATCCGAGTTTGAGTGTACCGGCCCGTTACGGGTATGACCTGCACACGAAGTCGAAAGACGAGCCGATTGTGGTGGTCTGCGGTATCGAGGAACCGAAAATACATCTCGTTCCTTCCGAACTGCAAGAGTTAGCCAGACAGATTAACGAAGCGATCACCCATGATCTCGGGCTGGAATCCGGAACCTGCGAGGTTGAATATAGAGGTCTGACGGCTTCGGTCGATTTCTACGCGGAATACGAATCGAGTATCGGCGGCAGCCACGACGACGGCAGCATGGAGCGCTACGCCGAATACACGGGCGACAGGGTATGCGTTCGCGTGGTATATGACCAATATGGCCGAGAATATCCGGACTATGCAATAATCCTTGAAAAGCAACTCAACTAATACATATTCAATTATGGAAGAAGCAAAAGTAACACCTGATATGAGCGTAACTGATATGGGAGATGCATTAAAGAGTGCAATGACAAAAGTTACCATCGATGGTTTAACAGGTGATGAGATGTCATGGTCTGAGAGCGGTGAAGTAAACAAAGATCCAAAAGCAGTTGTAATTGAGAACGGTGAATATGTAGGAATGTAAATTCCGGATTTCAAAAAAGACCAATGGTGGGGGATGCCGTAAGGCACCCCCTTTGTTGTTTTTATGAAAAGACTGTGCTATAATAAGACGTTACCACATAAAAGTAATGATACAAGATAGAACCGTCTGCTTTGTATCATTACTTTTATCAAAGAGTTTGTTATGGAAAACGCAAGAAAAAAATAAGAAAGCAAGAGGTGTCCATATGAGTTTTGTATCGTATTTGATTAACGGCATCAGTTTGGGCAGTATTTATGCAATTATCGCACTTGGTTATACGATGGTGTATGGAATTGCAAAAATGTTGAACTTT
>ENA-ORNR01003957-ORNR01003957.1-human-gut-metagenome-genome-assembly--contig:-NODE-3957-length-10638-cov-3.739393_pt1 | contig 10638 bp, 14 predicted proteins | sample MGYA00242114_ERZ509020 | MGnify/ENA primary metagenome ERZ509020 (study PRJEB26280, sample SAMEA2338758) | human gut metagenome | biome: human gut; feature: human-associated habitat; material: faeces...
AAACAAACCCGATTTTTGAGAAGAAAAACCGCAATTTAGACAAACAAACCGCACCATCAAGCACCATAAAACACCAACGCGACAAACAAATCATCTTTGTTTATCGCGTTGGTATTCACTCATTTAACCTATCTGAAGGCTATCAATATTCTTCCTCGTTGAAGAAAAAATCTTCTTTACTAGGATAGTCGGGCCAAATATCTTCTATACACTCATATATCTCACCTTCATCTTCCATTTCTTGTAAATTTTCGATTACCTCAAGAGGGGCTCCCGAACGCATTGCATAATCAATCAACTCATCTTTAGTTGCAGGCCAAGGCGCATCTTCCAATTTAGATGCTAATTCTAACGTCCAGTACATAATTATATGCTTTTAATGTTTTCCTTCCAAATTTTCCGCAAAAATAGAATAAAATTTCTCATTCGCAACTATTATTCCAATAAATTTCTTCTTTTCTTTCGGATATATTGCATTGACGGGAAAGAATGAAAAGATAATCGGATAAACGGTTGATGTAGCGTAACAATAATAAATCGACCGGGTGGGTAGCATGCAATTCGCATATGCGTCTTTCGGCCCGCCGGCAGACGGTGCGGCATACATGAGCTTGTGCGGAGGAGATAGTTCCTCCCGGAAGTATGAAGTTGCGTAACGGGGGGAGTGTCGAGTCGAGAAAGTCGATACGCTGTTCGAGCTGTTCTATATCCTCGGGATATACCCGGCTGGCATCTCGCAAGGCTGTGTCGCTCGTGTCGGTGGCGAGATACGAACCTATGGAAAAAAGCCTGTGTTGTATGTCGAGCAACGTATGTGCGTCGTCGTGCATGTTTGGAGGCAGTAAAGTCCTGAGAAATCCGATGTGAGCGTTCAGTTCATCGATAGTGCCGTAAGATTCGAGTCGGATATCTTGTTTGGAAACACGCTTTCCCCCGACAAGAGATGTTTCTCCCTTGTCTCCGGTGCCGGTATAGATGATACTTTTTTTCATGTCTTTTTCTTTATAATGCCGGTATGGTGGCTGGGTTTACCGAATTGATCTTTTTTCAGAAAGCTACGATATAGTTCTGCTTGTTGAGTTTGGGATTACATATCGCTATGGCCAAATTGTAGAGGTCGAATGTAACTCGTATTTTTTCGTTTTTCGAGAAATTTTCCCAGACACGGAAGATTCCTTTTTCTTGTCTTATGCCGTCAATGATTATGATACTCTTTTCGCATAGATGCGGGCTGATTTTTTCAAATGCTTCCTGATATTGCGAGGCATCGGACAGACTGTGCAAATAGATGAGATGCTGATCGAGTTCTTCTCCGTGTAAAAAAGAGAGACCTTCGGGAATCGTTCGGTCGATATAGGTTACATTTCCCGGCAGGTGCATCAGCAATTGTTCGGCAGTTGCACGGCGAATAGGATCGGGTTCGATACAAAACAGCCGGGCGGTCGGGCAGCCTTTTTGCAAATAAAGGGTCGAATATCCATCTTCGCTTCCGCATTCGATGATGCATCGGGGTTTGAAGCGGTTGGCAAGGCGGAACAACAATCGGCATTTGCGTTTATTGAAATTCTGTCTATCGTGTAAAGTTCGGTGCAGATCCTCGATTTGCTTGTAGGCGTAATAACCCGATTTCTCTTCAATGACTTTCGTGATAAGGCCGTAAGCGAAAGGAGAATGTACACCATAACCTTTTCTATGGCGTATTTTGCGTATTTTGCGCTGACAGAATTGTTTTACATTGAAGCGGCTGTACATGAACATTTATTTGACTTATACAAAAATAAATGTTTCCCGGGATAAATGAAAGTTTTTATGTGGATACGGTTGCTCAACCGTTGTTTTTTTGCATCTTTGTATGAAATAGAGGCCTTTATAAAGCGATATGAAGTATGGAAGAGAAAATGATAAAGCCGTGGAAAGTAATGAGTAGCCGTTATTTGGCAGAGAAACCATGGTTTACCGTGCGGGAAGAGCGAGTGCTACTGCCGAATGGAAACGAAATACCGAATTATTATGTTTTCGAGTATCCCGATTGGGTAAATGTAATTGCTGTTACCCGTGATGGAAAGTATGTTTTCGAACGCCAGTATCGGCATGCGGTGGGACTGGTATCGTATGAGTTGTGTGCCGGAGTGTGTGAACCCGATGATGCTTCTCCTCTTGAATCTGCTCGTCGGGAATTGCTCGAAGAGACAGGTTATGGTAATGGTGAATGGGAGGAGTTGATGATCCTTTCGCCCAATCCCGGTACGCATACCAATCTTACTTATTGCTATCTTGCTCGGAATGTGGAGCGGATAGAAAGTCAGCATCTCGAACCGACCGAGGATATTGCCGTAGAGTTGCTTTCTCTCGAAGAGGTGCGGGCTTTGCTCGATTGCAACGGGGTGTTGCAGGCTTTGCATGCCGCACCACTGTGGAAATATATCTCTATGTTGTCGGAAGGAAAAATTTGATTTTTGCAGCAAGGTGTCTTCTATAAAACGCCCCGGTAAATTTTACCGGGGCGTTTTATAGGATTTTCATTGGAGAGCTATTATTTCATACGGGCGGCAAAAGCAGCCATTTTTATAGCGGTAACCGCCGCTTCGTCGCCTTTATTCCCGTATTTCCCTCCGGCTCGGTCGAGGGCCTGTTGTTTGTCATTGGTAGTAAGAACTCCGAAAATGACCGGCGTTTCGAGTGTTGCGTTGAGATGCGTTGTCCCTGCGGTAACTCCTTGACAGACATAATCGAAGTGCGGGGTATCTCCTTGTATGACACAGCCGAGGACGATAACAGCGTCGGGTCGGTAATGAGCTGCCATACGTTGCGCTCCGAAAGTTAGTTCATAAGTTCCGGGGACATATTCCACGAAAATATTTTCGGGCTTTACTCCGTGTTTTTCGAGCGTGTTGCAAGCTCCTTCGAGAAGTTTATCGGTAATATCGGCGTTCCATTCTGCACATACGATTGCAACACGTAACAGGGGGGAGTGGGGCACGGTGTTGTTATCGCAAGAAGATAGATTTTGATATGCTGTTGCCATGACAGTAGTTTTTACAGAGAGTATAAAATAAAAAGGGTATCTCCGAGAGGTACCCTTTTGGTTATGGTTGTACTGAGATTAAAGTTTTGCTTGAGCACGTTCGATATATTTGTCTATATCCCGGGCAATCGATGAGGTGGCGTAGTCGTTCTTTATTTGGTTATAAAGTGCGAGTGCTTTATTATAGTCGCCTGTCGCTTCGGCAATAGTTGCAGCTTTTTGCAGATAGAATGGCGAGAAGAGAACATTGTCGGCTTTCTTGGCCGCTTTCTCGAAAGTTGCCATAGCGTCGGCTGTCTGGTCCATATTGGCATAGCAATTACCGATCATGCCCAAAACGTTCGGCGATACGAATTTATCATCGGCTTTGAATTTTTTGAAGTAGTTGAGGGCTTCATCGTTATTACCGAGATTAAAATAGCAAATACCTGCATAAGCGGCAGCCAAATTGCCGGCATCGGTGTGCGAATATTCGTTTGCAATAGCTTCGAATCCGATATAATCGGCACCGTTACCATTGAGTGCCAATGCAAAGGAGTCGGCATCGAGGTAAAATTCGCCTTTGAACATTTCGGCATAAGCTGTTGCTTCGCGGGGTTCGAAGTAGAAATGACGCAAGCCCAGCCATGCGCCTACGGCGATGACGACGACTAATATTACAATGGAAATACCTTTTTGATTCTTTTCGATAAATTGTTCCGACGAGGAAAGAACTTCGTTCATTTTATCGACTTCGTCCGGAGTGTTTTGTTTTTGTGTCATATTTTTGTCGTTTTTATAGCTTGGTAATTGTTTTGAGCAGACAAAAGTACGCTTTTATCTTTAATAAATAAAAAAATCAGCCTGATTTTTTGCGAGTTTCGGCTGTCGGTAAGGTGGTGGGCGGTATTTTTTGAGAAAGAGAGGTCGGTAAAATGAAAAAGTTTGCGTACGTTTGCAAGGTGTAAAAAAGGTTTTCTTCATGATTCTTTCCCGGTTATCGATTGTCAATTTCAAAAATATAGCGCAAGCCGATTTGGAGTTTTCTTCCGGCTTGAATTGTTTTTTAGGCAATAACGGCATGGGGAAAACCAATTTGCTCGATGCCCTTTATTATCTCTCGTTTTGTAAAAGTTCTATGTCGCTGGCCGACTCGCAGAATATCCGGCACGGTGAGGATTTCTTTATGTTACAGGGTTTTTATTCCTATGACGATGTGTGCGAGGAGATTTATTGCGGAATGAAACGCCGGCAGAAAAAAGTATTCAAGCGGAACAAGAAAGAGTATAGCCGCCTGTCCGATCATATAGGACTGATTCCTTTGGTTATGATTTCTCCGGCCGATTCGGAATTGATACAAGGAGGCAGTGAGGAACGTCGGCGATTTCTCGATTTGGTCATTTCTCAATTCGACAAGGCCTATCTCGATAAGTTGATTCGCTACAACAAAGCGCTGATGCAACGGAATACGTTGTTGAAGCAAGAAATATCCGATCCTGCCATGTATGAGATATGGGAAGAACAGATGGCTCTTGCCGCAGCCGATATTTATCGGGCAAGGAGGCGTTTCCTTGCAGAATTCGTTCCTGTATTTCAGGAATTTTATGAAACGATTTCGGGAGGTAGCGAGGAGGTGGGGCTTACTTATGTCTCGCATATCGAGAGGGGTGATTTGCGCGATTTATTGGCCGAAGTGCGTTCTCGCGATCTGATTCTCGGATATACTTCGCGCGGTGTGCATAAAGATGAGTTGGAAATGACTTTGGGGGAATATCCGATGAGACGCATCGGTTCTCAGGGACAGAATAAGACTTTTTTGATCGCCTTGAAGCTGGCACAGTTCGATTACTTGAATAGGAATGGACATACCGTACCGTTGCTTTTGCTCGATGATGTTTTTGACAAACTCGATGCACAACGCATGGAACGTATCATTACTCTTGTTTCGCAAGAGCGTTTCGGACAGATTTTTGTAACCGATACCAATCGGGAATATCTCGATGCCATAGTGCGTCGCACCGGGGGAGATTATCGGTTGTTCAAGGTCGAGAGCGGGGAGTTTTCGATAATAGGAGAATAGAGTTATGCAACGAAAAGATGCTCAGAAATTGAGTGAATTGCTTCCGCAGATTCTGGCCGACCAGCAACTCGACCGCCGTCTCGACGAAACGCAAGCGGCGGTTTTGTGGAAAGAGATTTTCGGTGAAGCGGTTGCCCGCTATACGACGCAGGTATATGTCAGGGCGGGAGTGTTGTATGTCTCTTTATCTTCGGCTGTTTTGCGCAATGAGTTGTTGAGTTGTAAAAAGTCTCTTTTGCATCGACTCAATGAGGAGATGGGGCGGCTTGTGGTAAAAGATATAATACTTCGATGATATGACAGAACAGATGACATTCCGGCATTCGGTGCCTGTACAGTTGAGATTTAACGACCTCGATCCGTTGGGGCATGTCAATAATTCGGTATATTTTACTTTTTACGATTTGGGAAAAGTGAAATATTTTGCTGCCGTGCGGCCTCAGATGATGGAGTTGCGCGAAATAGATTTGGTGATCGCCAATGTGAATGCCAATTTTCTTTTGCCGATTTATTTGCATGAGGAGATCGAAGTCCAGACGACGACACTTTCGATAGGGAACAAAAGCGTGAAACTTTTGCAACGTATCGTCGGTGTGAAAAACGGCGAAGTGAAAGCCGTTTGTGAAACCATACTGGTGGGGTTTGATTTTAAGAGCGGTACGACGAAAGTTATTTCCGATGAATGGCGAAAAGCCATAGAAGCGTATGAAGGACGCTCTTTTTAAAGGATAAGAAAAAGGTCTGTAAACTTCGTTTGCAGACCTTTACTTTTTTCGATGAAATCGCCGTTTTAGCGTTCGTAAGTATCGATGTGGCGTTTCTTTTTTTCTTCCAGTATTTCGTCGATGGCAATGAGTATGCCCGACTCTTCGACGTCTCCGAATTCGTCATTGATAGCTGTCCCGAACATGCGCATCGTCGGAGAAAGGCTCATATAGCTGTTGACCAGCGGGGGAATGTTGAATCCCAACGCGCGTACTTCTTGATTCAATATTTTGTAATCTTCTTTGAAAGAGTTGTTTTCGGGGAATATCCTTTGCAACTCTTCATAATTGCTGTTCGTTTCGAGAGGTGTACGGGGCCACACGAGTTTTTCGGTATCGGCAAAATGCTTGTTGAGGAAATAAAGTATCATGTTGCGCCCTTTTATGGAGAAGGTGGGATACATGGTTACTTTCCCGAAGAAATATTTGATTTGGGGATAGATTACAACGAGGGCGCCTAATCCGTCCCACAAATTATCGAGGGCGAAAAGGCCTTTTGCTCCGGATCGGGTCGATTGGTATTCGAGAGAAACGAATGACCGGCCCAATTCGATGGTGTGCGGCATATATTCCCGAATGAATTTCGGAGAGAAATCGAACATGTGGGAAATGGCGATGATAGGCCGGCCTTCTTTGTCGTATTGCATGTCCTCTCCCAGTATGAAGCGATAGCCGCCCAATATTTCTTTTGCATCGGGATCCCATACGATGAGTTGTTGGCAGGGTTTCTCCATCGTGTCGAACATGTCGATGTCGACTTCTTTCCCGGTTCCTCCGCCGGCCGACCGGAATGCGATTTCCCGCAGACGGCCGATTTCTTGCATGGTATAGGGCGCGTTTTTATAATTGACGACATAGATTTCGTTTCCCCCTTTGTTGGTATGGCGCAGAAAACGCTCCGGTGTGAGCTCTGCCATTATTTTCCCTCTTTCAATGGGGGCAATGATTTCTTTCATATCCGTTTGGGTTTGTTTAGACTGTCTCTGATACTGTAAACTTGTTCTTTGACATATTGCGCCCATTCCATGCGTGTTTTGGAGTTGTCGAAAGTTTGCCAGGGAATGGGTTTGCCAAAGTGTATAGTAAATGTTTTCTTTTCGCTTTTGAACATTTCGTCGGGCAGATAAATCAATTCGATGTTGAATTTCAGACCCAAACGTTTTCTCCATCGGGCGAAGCGATAGAAGAAGCTCGAATTATAACCCTCGAACCATACGGGAATCACATCTCGTTGATATTGTACGCTTTTGGCAATGAAGGCTTTGTTCCATGTGAGGTCGCATATCTATGTTCGGCTCGTTTTCCCAGCAATCAAGGATAACCGACGATATTTTTTTTTGTTTCAACGCTCGTTTCAATGCTTCGGTATTTATTATTTCTCCTCGCGCCGTATTGATGATGAGGGGCGTTTTTTCAAGGGCGTTGAAAAAGTCGGTGTCGGCCAAATGATATGTCGGGTATTTTCCTTCATGTGTCAGAGGGGTGTGAAATGTGACGATGTCGGCTTCCCGACAAATTTTTTCGAGAGGAACAAAATCGGTTTCGCTTTCGGCTTCCTGCCGGGGGGGATCGTTGAGCAGAACCTGCATTCCCAATAATTTACCGTATCGGGCGACTATTTTGCCCACGTGACCTACTCCTACGATACCTATGGTGCAGTCTTGCAGGTTTTTTCTGGTGCTTTTGCTCCAAGCCAGCAGTGATGACAATACGTATTGCCCGACAGAAGATGCATTACAACCGGGTGCGTTTTGCCAAGAGATACCTTTTTCTTTACAGTAGAGCGTATCGATATGGTCGTAGCCTATGGTCGCCGTCGCTATGTATCGGCAGCGACTTCGGTCGAGCAGTTCCCGATTACATTTTGTCCGGGTGCGGATTAGAAGTATATCGGCATCTTGTACCGTTTGTGCATTTATCCGTTCGGGGGATAGGTAATCGATTCGTGCGTAAGGTTCGAGAATCCCTTTCAGGTAGGGTATTTTGTTGTCTGCTACAATATATGGAATCGTGTTCATCGCTATGTTTTTTTGATAAACAAAAATAGTAATTTTTTAGGGTAAAGAAGCGAAAAGCTATTTTTATATGAGGAAAATAGCGGAAGTTCGTAAAACTATTGTTATGTTTGTTGCATGAAATAAAAATAGGCCGTGCCCGGCGGAGGTGAAATCGCTGGTTTCTGTGCGGGATATTGTTTTTGTGATAAAGAAGTCATATTCGTTAAAGCAATAAGTTATGAATTTCGCTGAAACGTGTAATCGTATTTTTTGGAATACAACACAATATTATCATCGGTTCGACCAAGTCGATGCCCCGTTGGAAAATCCTTATTCGGAAGGGAGTATAGAATATTATCTGTGTCTGAAAAATTGGATCGATGTGGTTCAGTGGCATTTGGAGGATATTATTCGCAATCCCGAGATAGATCCCGAAGAAGCCTTAGCTATCAAGCGAAGAATCGATAAGTCGAATCAGGAGCGTACCGATTTGGTGGAAATGATCGATGATTATTTTTTACAAAAGTATGCCAACGTCGAGGTAAAAGCGGATGCAACCATCAATACGGAAAGTCCGGCTTGGGCCATAGACCGTCTGTCGATACTGGCGCTGAAAATCTATCACATGGCCGCCGAGGTAGCCCGCGAGGACGCATCGCCGGAGCATCGCGCGCGCTGCAACGCCAAGCTCGATATCCTGCTGCAGCAGCGCACCGACCTGTCGTCTGCCATCGACCATCTGCTCGACGACATCGCGGCCGGCCGCAAGTATATGAAGACTTACAAACAGATGAAGATGTACAACGATCCGGCGCTTAATCCGGTATTATATGGCAACAAAAAATAACGAATCCGCCGCAACACGTAAGAACAAACGTCTGCCTCGCCATATTGTCGCCATACGCCTCTCGGCCATGGGCGATGTGGTGATGCTGGCGCATACGCTGCGTGCCTTCAAGGCGGCATATCCCGACGTGAAGGTTACGGTCGCCACACGCAAGCAGTTCGAGTCGTTCTTCGACGGCATAGATGTCGACTTCATCTTCGTCGACACCAAGGGGCGCCACCGCGGCCTGCGCGGCCTGTGGCAGCTCTATTGCGATATCGGCCGCCGCGGCGTCGACGCCATAGCCGACATGCACGGAGTGCTGCGTTCGATTGTCGTGCGCACGCTCTTCCGTCTGAGCATGTACCGCTGCGCCAAGATCAACAAGGGAAAGGTCGAAAAGTGGTTCCGTGTGGGATACAACAGCCAGAACAGCGTACCTCTCAAACATACCGTTGTGCGTTATTGCGACGTGCTGCGCGATCTGGGATTCGAATTCGACAACCCGGCACCCGCAGTCAAGATCCCGCGCCCGAACCCCATGGGTGAGAAACACGGCATCTGGGTCGGTTTCGCCCCCTTCTCGGCACACGACGGCAAGACCTATCCTGCAGACCTGCGCGTCGAGGCGGTGCGCCTGCTCAGCGAGCGTTACGACCGTGTTTTCGTCCACAGCGGCGGCGGTGCGGAGGCCGAGTTTGCCATGCAGATGGAGCGTACCTATCCCAACGTTACGGCCGTGAACGGCAAGGTGGATCTTGCGGGCGAGTTGAACCTCATATCGAATCTCGACTGCATCGTCTCGATGGATTCACTTGCCATGCACATGGCATCACTTGTGGCTACACCCGTAGTATCGGTGTGGGGCGCAACCCATCCGGCACTCGGTTTTCTCGGATATGGCTGCTCGCCCGAGGGTATCCTTCAGGTCGATATGCCGTGCCGTCCATGTTCGGTATATGGCGAGATGAAGTGCCAATATGGCGATTACCGCTGTCTGCGGGCAATTACCCCCGAGATGATCGTGGACAAGGTCGACGAGATGATTGCCGCGTCGCATGCCGACGCAAAGGCTCCGTCGTCGGAGGCAGACGCATCATCGAAAGATTCAACCGCAACCTCTTCAACGTCTTCAACCTCATCTACTTCTCCAACCTCTTCAGACGCGGCATCCACTGTCGATACTGCGCAGGCAGGCGGTGTGCAGGAGGGGTAGGGTGTGTGACGTGTGATCTTGATTTGATGTATATGTTAAGACACTATTGTCGGCAGTAGACAAAGCGATAGATAAAAAAACATCGACGGCTCATCCCATCGGGGTGAGCCGTTACTGTATGTTGTCGCTGTGGGGGATTAAGCCTCCGCAGTCTCTGGGTCGCTGTCCTTGAAGGCGTCGCGGATCTTCTCGATAACGCGCGTGCGGATGCTGCGCTCCATAGACAGGATCATGCTCTTGATAGCCTTGGGTGTGGATTTGCCGTGGCCTATCATCACCGCGGCGTTTACACCCAGCACGGGCGTGCCGCCTACGTTCTCATAGTTCATGGCCTCCCAGAAGGGATTCATGGTTCCCATCTTGTGGTTGATGACATAGAGGCCCTCGGCCATCTTCAAGGCTATGTTACCGACAAAACCGTCGCAGATGATTACATCGGCTATTTTGCCGGAGAAGAGGTGTGACGACTCGACGTTGCCCACGAAGTTGTAGCGTCCCTTTTCGGCCTCGGCCTTCATGATCTGGTATGCGGCCTGCGTCTGGGCATTGCCCTTGGCCTCTTCCTCGCCGATGTTGAGCAGCGCTACGCGGGGATTCTTTATGCCGAGAACCGACTCGGCATAGATCGAACCGATAAGTCCGTACTGGCTCAGCACCTCGGGTTTGCAGTCTACGTTCAGACCCACATCCATTATCAGCGCCTGCTCCAGCGTAAGCTTCATATTATTCATAAGATTTTTTACAGACGTTA
>ENA-ORNR01003958-ORNR01003958.1-human-gut-metagenome-genome-assembly--contig:-NODE-3958-length-10635-cov-2.547353_pt1 | contig 10635 bp, 8 predicted proteins | sample MGYA00242114_ERZ509020 | MGnify/ENA primary metagenome ERZ509020 (study PRJEB26280, sample SAMEA2338758) | human gut metagenome | biome: human gut; feature: human-associated habitat; material: faeces...
TAATTGGTTTATGCTATACTAATAACGACATATTTTAAACGGCATATCGGACAGAATAAAGATATTGCCAATGGAGACTTGGATATAAGGAGCAGAGAGAGATTATGGATTTTGCAGAAAAGGGCGCAAGACCGGTATACGTAGTAGGACATAAGAATCCGGATACGGATTCCATCAGTTCAGCAATTGCGTATGCATATTTGAAGAATACAACAGGGACAGGGTTGTATATTCCTGCCAGGGCAGGTCAGATTAATCAGGAAACGCAGTATGTATTAAATGCATTTCATGTAGAAGCGCCCATTTATCTGGATGATGTTATGACGGATGCCAGAGATATTGATATGAATGATATAGAAGGTGTGACAGAGGATGTTTCGTTGAAAAAGGCATGGCATATGATGCGTGATCGTGGGGATGTAACACTGCCTGTAGTAGATCAGGGTAAATTAACCGGTATCATCACCATTGGAGACATTGCCAACGCATATATGGATGTATATGACAATTGCATCTTATCCACGGCAAAAACTTCCTATAAGAACATTCTGGAGACATTGGATGCCAAAATGATTGTAGGAAGTGAAGATGGATTCTTTGAAAGTGGAGAAGTGGTTATTGCGACTGCCAATCCTGATGTATTGGAGGATTATATTCATCCGGGAGATATGGTCATTCTGGGGAATCGTTACGAGACGCAGCTGTGTGCGATTGAAATGGGAGCAGCCTGCGTTGTAATCAGTATGGGGGCGAAGGTGTCTAAGACCATTCAGCATTTTGCCAAAGAACACAATTGTATCGTCATTAATACGCCTTATGATTCTTTTACAGTGGCAAGACTGATCAACCAGAGTATGTCCATTGGATATTTTATGAAAAAGGAAAAACTCACAACATTTCGTGTTACAGACAAAACGGAAGATATCAGGGCTATCATGAAGAAGAAGAGATACCATGACTTCCCTGTGCTGGATGAAGAAGACAATTACGTAGGAATGATTTCCCGTAGAACATTGTTGAATTTACGTAAGAAACGCCTGATTCTGGTAGATCATAATGAGACAGCCCAGGCTGTAGATGGTATAGAGTATGCGGATATTCTGGAGATTATCGATCATCACAGAATTGGTACATTAGAGACAATGTCTCCTGTTTTCTTCAGAAATCAGCCACTTGGATGTACTGCGACTATCATATATCAGATGTATCAGGAGCAGGGAGTGGAGATTCCTAAGAATATTGCAGGTATCATGATGGCTGCGATTATTTCTGATACGCTGATGTTCCATTCACCGACAGCAACAGAGATTGATAAGGCAGCAGCCTCTCACTTATCAGAGATATGCGGCATTGAAATAGAAGAATTTGCAATTGATATGTTTGGTGCAGGCAGCAATCTGAGCAATAAGGATGCTGCTGAGATATTCAAGCAGGATTATAAGAGCTTCTCTGTGAATGATTTCAGGTTTGGCGTAGGTCAGATCAACTCCATGAACAGCATCGAGCTGGAAGAGATCAAGGAGAAGATCGTTCCTTATATCAATCAGGAATTGCCTAATATGCAGGAGGATATGTGTTTCTTCATGCTGACGAATATTGTATATGAGAAGACTGAGCTGCTGTGCTTTGGACCAAGAGCAGAAGAACTGGTCATTGAGGCATTCCAGTTGTCCAAGTCTCTGCATAAGTTTGAATTAAAAGACCTGGTATCCCGCAAGAAGCAGTTGATTCCTGCCTTTGTATCCGTTCTCCAGCAATGGGAGAAATAAGGAATAATAGTTGATTTTGAGACAACGTTATATTATAATAGCCTTTGCACAAAAACATTCATAATTCGGAGGATCTTAAAATGAATAAAACAGAATTAATCGATGCTATGGCATCTAAGACAGGTATGACAAAGAAAAATGCAGAAGCTGCATTAAATGCTTTTGTTGAAACTGTTTCAGAAGAACTTGTAAAGGGTGGAAAGGTTGCATTAACAGGCTTTGGTACTTTTGAAGTATCTGAGAGAGCTGAAAGAGAAGGCAGAAATCCTCAGACAGGCGAGACAATGAAGATCGCTGCATCCAAGGCTCCTAAGTTCAAGGCTGGTAAGGTCTTAAAGGATCAGGTTAATGCATAATCTGATAGATTAGTAACGTAAAAGAAGGCTGATATCTGGTAGTAAAGAATTGGGAGGATACTATCAGAAGAAGCCTTCTTTTTAAGGATTACTATATTGAAAAAGAGTTAAGTGAAAAGCATTTCTGCTCATTCGTGACTGAGTTATCACGAATCTATAGATAATATATCAAATTATCTGAAAATTGTCAAACAATTTTCAAAAGATTATGAAAATAACATTATTTGAAAAATCGGTTGACAATTGTACTTATTTATGGTTATAATAGCTTTTGTCAGTTGCGGGGTGTGGCTCAGTTTGGCTAGAGCGCCATCTTAGGGAGGTGGAGGCCGCAAGTTCGAATCTTGTCACTCCGACTGTTTTATATTAGAGATACCACAGATTTATCTGTGGTATTTTTTGTATCGGAGGGATGATATGGAGAGAGCATTTATTGTTGGTGTAAATCTGGATGGAGACAGTAATTTTGAGTTATCCATGGATGAGTTAGCCAGCCTGGCGCAGGCGTGTGAAATGGAAGTTGTGGGAAGAGCAGAACAGAATATGGAGTATGCCAATACAGCAACCTATATTGGTGCCGGTAAGGTAGAAGAAGTACGCCAGGCAGCAGAATATCTCGAGGCGGATATTGTGATCTTTGATAATGCATTGTCTCCGGTACAATTGCGCAATCTGCAACGTGAACTGGATAAGCCGGTCATGGATAGAACGACTTTGATTCTGGAGATATTTTCTACCAGAGCCAAGACAAGGGAAGCCAAGTTACAGGTAGAAGTGGCGAGACTACAGTACATGCTTCCAAGGCTGGTTGGCTTGCATGATGCATTGTCCAGACAGGGTGGTGCCAGCGGAGCCATGAGTAATAAAGGTGCTGGCGAGAAGAAGCTGGAGCTGGATAGAAGACGTCTGGAGCAGCGCTTGACCAATATGAAGAGAGAACTGGATCTCATTGCAGGAGAGCGGCGTACGCAGCGTCAGAAGCGTGCAAGAAGCGGTATTCCCAGAGTGGCGCTGGTTGGTTATACCAATGCGGGGAAATCTACCATTATGAATATGCTGCTTGGTGCATATGTGAAGGATGAAGAGAAACAGGTTCTGGAGAAGGATATGCTTTTTGCAACGCTGGATACAACAGTAAGAAGAATTGCGCCGCCGGATCGCAATCCATTCCTGTTATCAGATACAGTAGGCTTTATTTCCAAGCTGCCACATGCACTGGTCAAGGCATTCCATTCTACCCTGGAAGAAGCCAAGGAGGCAGATCTTCTGTTGCAGATTATTGATTATTCGGATGAACATTATAGAGAATATATGAAGGTAACAGAGGATACGCTCAGAGAACTGGGTGCTGATACGATACCTATGATCTATGTATTTAATAAGGCAGATAAATGTGGAATGGGTAAATTTGCCATGGTACAGGGAGAGGATAAGATATTCATGTCTGCCAAATCCATGGATGGCATTGATGCACTTTTGACTTTGATAGAGAGCAAACTGGCAGGAGGATATCGCGATTGTGAATTGCTGATTCCTTACACACGGGGAGATATTGTGTCATATCTCAATGATAATGCAGTGGTATATCAGTGTGACTATAGAGAAGATGGTGTATATATGCATGCAAACCTGCAGGTAAGTGATGCAGGAAGGTATGAAAAATTCATATTAAAATAATAAATTAGAACGAGTTCAAATTAAATTTGGTTATTGTTCACAATTTATTTACAGTTTCATAACAGAAAAGGGTTATTATATACAATATAAAGTAACTGTAAAACCGTAACCAAAGGAGATTTGCCATGGAAAAAGCTGCCAGAAGAAAGAAAATTAGTAAAATCATCTATGTTATTGGAATGCTTGGAGTTATTATGCTGAATTATCTGGCATGGAGAAGCAGAGAGTTCTGCGACTGGTATATCGACCATATTTTTCCAGTATGGTTAAATACGTATGCGCGTCTGACAAGTGCATTATCTATTTCTGTGGGCGAAATTATGCTGATTCTGGCAGTAGGGATTACTGCGTTCGGAATCGGCTTTTTTATTTATAATCTGATCCGAAGAGGCAAATATACGACAGGCTTGTTAAAATACGGCAGAACCTATGCATGGATCGTTCTGGTAGTGGGATATGTAATGACATTAAACTGTTTTATTCTGTATCATGCCACCGGTTTTGCACAAAAGTACATGGTAAAAGAAACCGGAACCATGGTCGTTGATATGTCAGATACCGCGGTCGTCGAGGTAGATACAAAGGGGAAAAGCGCATACACGAAGAAGAATCTGGCGACATTAAGAGATTATCTGGTAGAGCAGTGCAATACGCTTGCAGATCAGATTGACAGGGATGAGCAGGGAACCGCAGTATATTCAGGAGATCTTATTGCAGAATCGGTTCATGCAATGGAGACAATGGGACAACAGTATGACAGATTGTCAGGATATTATGTAACCCCTAAATATCTGAAGTGTTCCGAGTTTTTCAGCCAGCAGTATATTATGGGATATTATTTTCCATTTTCCATGGAGGCAAATATCAATTCAGTCATGTATATCACAAACGTAGCACCTACCGTATGTCATGAACTGGCGCATACCAAGGGATTCATCTTTGAAAATGATGCCAATATGATCGGATATCTGGCGTGTATACAGTCTGATGATACTTTTTTGCAATATTGTGGATATCTAAGTGTGCTGAATTATGTAAACAATGATTTCTACAAGTCAGTTAATAAGTCAACATATAAAAAACATGTAAGAATAAGCGACAGAGTTGCAGATGATAATGTATTCCTTACCAGAGAAGACTGGCAGGCTGTAGAGAAGAAGGCAGTAGTTAAGACATCTACAGTCAAGAAGGTATCCAATAACTTCTTAAATACCAATCTGAAGCTCAATGGTGTGGACGAAGGTATTCAGCAGTACAATGAAGTGGTGAATCTGTTATTGGATTATTATGATGGAATCCTGTATTAAAAATAAGGGGCACAACACAGAACCATTAGGAACGTGTTGTGCCTCTTTTGATTAATTCACCTGAAAAGATGACTTTCTGCGGCATGTCTGTACCTGTAAGTACACCCATCTGGGTCTTGACCAGCTGCGCGCATAAAGTATTTAATTTGCTGTCTACTGAGGTCAGAGGTGGTTCACAGCAGGAAGTAAGAAGGGAGTTATTATAGCCAATGACTGCAAAATCATCAGGCATGGACAACCCCTTATATCTGCCGTATTTTATGGCTCCCATGGCAAGAATGTCATCAGAAGCGATAATTCCATCAAAATCAAGACCATTGGCATTCAGCTGAATCAGAAAGTCTGTAATCGCTTCAATATCCTCTCTTTCACCCTGATACAACTGAATATATTCTGGACGGAAGTCATGTCCGCTCTGAAGTACTGCGGACTGATAACCGGAGAGCTTCTTCAGACCAGAGTAAGATTGCGAGTTATACAGATATAAGACGTTTTGAGCACCGCTTTGGAACAGGAACTGGGTAGCTTCCAAAATGGATTTGTAATCATCACATAAGGTACAATATACATTGGGATAATCAAAATCAGCGTTCAAAAGCATAATGGGAACCTGCTGTGCGGCGTCTTTGATATACTGGTTTTCTTCTGAAATGTCGGATATAAAATTGGAGCCTACCATAATCACACTGTCAACACGCTTGGACAATAACAGCTCCATGGAGGATTTCTTGGTGGCAGTATCATAGCCGGTACAGCACAGAATAGAATTATATCCGTTTTCACGAAGAAGCTGTTCGATATAATATACGGCTTTGGCTAGATACAGATCGGAGGAATCAGCACAGAGAATACCGATTGTATTCATGGTATTAAGCCCCAGACCTCTTGCAAATGCATTTGGAGTATAGCCGTATTCTTCGATTACATCCATGACCTTTTTCTTGGTCTTTGGTTTCACATTGGCATTTCCATTCAGAACACGGGATACAGTTGCGATAGATACGCCGGCTTTTTCAGAGATATCATAGATTGTCATGCAGCGTAGAAACCTCCTTTTTGCTAGTTTACATAATGCCGTTTGCGACTAAAAATGTAACTGTTTTCATAGACAGAATACATTAAGCAGTTTCAAAAAGCAAGTCTAAAAAATCTTTTGAAAGCTTTCATTTAAACGAAAAACTGTGAAAAAGGCATAAAATCGGGAATTCTTTTCTGAAAAAACAAGTTGACTTTCTGAGCAAAACAATATAAAATGCAAATGTAAGCACTTACAGATTGATGTAAGTAAAACCAATGATTTGATAGGAGATATGACAATGGAATTATTAAATGCGGCAAAGACCGGAAAAAAAGAAAGACCCATTAAAGTACTTCAGTTCGGTGAAGGAAATTTCTTACGTGCGTTTGTTGATTACATGATTGACATTGCAAATGAATCAGGAAAGTTTGATGGAGATATCGTTCTGGTAAAACCCATCGAGTTTGGTAATCTCGACATGTTCCATAAGCAGGACTGCCAGTATACCGTATGTTTAAGAGGTATCGTTGATGGCGAGCCTAAGGTAATCAAGAGAGTGGTAACAAGTGTTGCAGATGCAGTAGATGCATATGGTGAGTACCAGAAATACGCTGATTATGCCAAGTTAGACTCCTTAAGATATATCGTATCCAACACAACAGAGGCTGGTATCGTATATGATGATACAGACAAGTTTGAAGCAGAGCCTCCCAAGACATATCCTGGCAAGCTGTGTAAGTTCCTTTATACAAGATATAAGCATTTCAATGGTGCAGCAGATAAGGGACTTGTAATGCTTCCTGTAGAGCTGATCGATGACAATGGTATTCATTTAAAAGAGTGCGTTGTTAAGTTTGCAAAGCTCTGGAATCTGGAAGAAGGCTTCCTGACATGGCTTGATGATGCATGTGTATTTACTTCTACATTAGTAGACCGTATCGTTACAGGTTATCCAAGAGATGATGCAGAAGAACTCTGGAAAGAATTCGGATATCAGGATAATATCGTTGTTACAGCAGAGCCTTTTGGTCTGTGGGTAATCGAGAGCTCCAAGGATATCAGCAAGGAATTACCTCTCCCAGAAGCAGGACTTCCTGTTATCTTTACAGATAACCAGAAGCCATATAAGCAGAGAAAGGTACGTATCCTGAATGGTGCTCATACATCTTTCGTTCTTGCTTCTTATCTTGCAGGTAACGATTATGTAAGAGAATCCATGGAGGACGAGCTGATTGGCAACTTCATGCATCAGACAATTTATGATGAAGTAATTCCTACACTTGACCTTCCTAAGGAAGACCTGTTAGAGTTCGCATCAGCAGTTGACGGAAGATTCCGTAATCCATATATTAAACATGCTTTATTATCCATCTCTCTGAATTCAGTATCCAAGTGGAGAGCAAGATGTATGCCTTCTTTATTAGGATATGTAGAGAGAAAGGGTGAGCTTCCTAAGCATCTTACATTCTCTATCGCAGCACTGATGGCATTCTACACAGGCAGCGAGATCCGTGATAAGGCTCTGATCGGACACAGAAACGGTCAGGAATACAATATCATGGACGATATGGCTGTTCTGGAGTTCTTCGCAGCTAACAGCAGCAAGCCATCTGCAGAGTTTGTAAATGCTTACCTGAGCAATGAGAACTTCCACGGACAGGATCTTACCAAGGTTGCAGGATTAAGCGATGCTGTAACTGCATATCTTGAGGATATCAGAACTCTTGGTATGAGAAAGGCTATCGAGAAGAATTTTTAATCATTCTGACTAAAATAGTCTTATAAATGATTGAAAATAATAAATATTTTACAAAAAACGGCGTGACATACAGCACCGCTTATATTAAAATGTAGGTGGTGCTGTAAGTAAGCGGTTACATTTATAAAGGAAAAACGTATGGCAAAATTTATAAAAATCCATGAGAATGACAATGTAGCAGTTGCACAGGGCGAGACTATTACAGTAGATGATGTAACAGTTACCACTGTAAATGAAATCCCGGCAGGACATAAATTTGCTCTGAAGGATCTTCCGGTTGGAACACCTGTTGTAAAGTATGGTTTCAAAATCGGTAACACAACAGCTGATGTAAAGGCTGGAGAGTGGATACATACTCATAATCTGAAGACCGGACTTGGTGATCTGCTGGATTACAGCTATGAGCCCAAGCTCCCGGAAGAAAAATTTACAGAAGATGTTACTTTCATGGGCTATAACCGTGAAAACGGAAAAGTCGGTGTCAGAAACGAAATCTGGGTAATTCCTACAGTTGGATGTGTAAATAATATCGCAAGCAAAATTGCAGAGTTATCCAAAGGACTTGTAAGAGAAAATATTGAAGCTGTTTGTGCATTCCCTCATCCTTACGGATGTTCCCAGATGGGTGACGATCAGGAACATACAAGACAGATTCTGGCTAATCTGATCAATCATCCAAATGCCGGTGGTGTTCTGGTATTAGGACTTGGCTGTGAGAACAGCAACATTGATGTACTGAAGAATTACATTGGTGAATATAATCCTGACAGAGTGAAATTCCTCGTATGTCAGGAAAGTGATGATGAGATTACAGATGGTGTTGAGATTGTAAAAGAACTTGCAGAGTATGCTTCACAGTTCAAACGTGAGCCAATCAGTGTATCCAAGCTTGTAATCGGTATGAAGTGTGGTGGCAGCGATGGATTCTCCGGCATCACAGCAAATCCGACTGTTGGACGTTTCTCTGATATCCTTATCAGTAAGAAGGGTACAACAATTCTGACAGAAGTACCTGAAATGTTCGGTGCAGAGACCATTCTGATGAACCGTTGTGCAAATGAAGAATTATTTGATAAAACAGTAGATCTGATCAATGACTTTAAGAATTATTTCAAGAGTCATAACCAGACAATCTATGAGAACCCTTCACCTGGTAACAAGAAGGGTGGTATCTCCACATTGGAGGACAAGTCCCTTGGATGTACACAGAAGTCAGGAAGTGCTATTGTAAAAGGCGTTCTTGCCTACGGTGAGACAGTATCTACTCCGGGACTGAATCTGCTCAGCGCACCGGGCAACGATCTGGTAGCAGCTACCGCACTGGCAGCCGCAGGAGCACATATCGTACTGTTTACCACAGGACGTGGAACTCCTTTCGCATCTCCGGTTCCTACCATGAAGATCGCTACCAACTCCCGTCTGGCAGGCAAAAAGTCCAACTGGATCGATTTCAATGCCGGCGTACTGGTAGAGGATAAGACCATGGAAGAGGAGACTAAGGCTTTGTTTGATCTGGTAGTGGAGACCGCTTCCGGCAGGCAGGTATGCAGCGAGGCAGCAGGCTTCCATGATATGGCTATTTTCAAGCAGGGTGTAACTCTGTAAAAGATCATACACAAAACGGCGTTCTTTTGTTACAATAAACGTGCAGGAGAACGCCTTTGTTATATAGGAGGAACTATGACAATTCAGGAAATCAAGGCACTTCCCCGTACGGAGGAAGGCATTTTCGACCTGGCAGCCGTGCAGCAGAGTGCAGGTCTGGGCAACATTTATCAGGCGGCGGATCTGGTGTATCCCGTCTATGCGGCCTATGAGACCACGGAGAATAAAAAAGAAGGCTATCCGGATATCATGGCACAGATGCGTGTGCTGAAAAAGCATGCAGAAAGTGAATTCAGTGCTGAAAACGGTGCAGCTTATACCGCAGTCATGCTTCATACCGTAGAGCAGATCAGCCCGGAGATCTACGAGAATTACAGAGAGCTTCTGGACAATTTCCGCAGTGCGGTAAAGCGTATGCTGGAGCAGTATTATGATGCAAAGGAAAATAGGTTTGCCATGGATGCCACATCGGAAAAGGTATTCTGCGATGCCGTACAGAAGGCATGTGCGGAGCATTTATTGTTAGCGGAAAAATATCAGGAGTGCATTAGGTAGAGAACGAGAGGAAACAGCGCATGGAAATCAGACATATTATGCATACTGCCCGCAGTGCGACCATAGAGATCGCAGACGGCGGCAGATATTTTACAAAACAGCCCGTGGAGCTGCGGGTAAACGGTGAGCCGTCACTGACCACAGAGAAGACTATAACTTCCCTGTTTAGCCTTAAGCCGGATCAGAAATATGTGGTGGAAGCTTATGTGAACGGAGAAAAGCAGGGCGAAGTATCTTTCAAGACGGATTATGAGTACGTGACTCTGGATGTGACCAGATTCGGTGCCAAGGGTGACGGGGAACATGACGATACCCACTTTATTCAGGCTGCCATCATGGCATGTCCGGTGAACAGCAGAGTGTATTTCCCGGCGGGAATCTACCGCATAACCAGCCTGTTCTTAAAGAGCCATATCCGGATCGAGCTGGCAGAGGGTGCGGAGCTGAAGGCCTTTACCGACAGAGAGAAATTCCCTACGTTCCCCGGAATGCTGCAGAGCTATGATGAGACCGACGAGTACAATCTGGGCACCTGGGAGGGCAATCCTTTACCTATGTTCTCCGGCATTATCTGTGGTATCGGTGCAGA
>ENA-ORNR01003961-ORNR01003961.1-human-gut-metagenome-genome-assembly--contig:-NODE-3961-length-10632-cov-2.483786_pt1 | contig 10632 bp, 6 predicted proteins | sample MGYA00242114_ERZ509020 | MGnify/ENA primary metagenome ERZ509020 (study PRJEB26280, sample SAMEA2338758) | human gut metagenome | biome: human gut; feature: human-associated habitat; material: faeces...
GTTCATACAGTCCTTCCATGTCCGCATCAATAGAAGAAGCAAAAGCACCGATGGTGTCGGGGATACCGGAAGAAAGAGGACGGATAAAGTCGCTTAGACAAAGGAAAGGACTTCCATCTCTTTTGGGCGTCTGCTGACGCAGTAAAGGAAAGGTGACGAATTGGTCTTTTTCTTTCTCAATAATTAGATTATCTCCGTCAGAATTTGCTTTACAGAGCTTGAATAGGGTCTTTACCTCATAATCCCGGTCGAGTAGATCAAGCATCCGGTTGGCTTCTTTAAATAACTGCATGGCTTCGGAAGCCTTGCTACGCTCTTCTTCCGGAAAAGTTGTCAGCCACGAAGCACGGCAGACATCACATCCGTGAATGTTAGCAATGGCTGCAAAACGTGGCTGGAAACCCCATGCATGGAAAAAGTAAATCCAGTTGATGTAAGGGGTAACTGTGTGTATTTTATAAGATAGAATCATAATTTATACAATTAAATGGGAATTTATCGGTTAAATGGGAATTTTGCAGTTAGGCTGAAAGCCTTACAATTATATATTTATTGGGGTGCCCTGAAAGGGCTTAATTATATAGCGTAGGGCAACGCCCTACGAAAAAAACACACCAGCCACAAGCCCTGAAAGGGCGGAACTGTATACAATTATGCCCTTTCAGGGCGCAAATTCAGATTGTCGTTTTTACGTAGGGCGTTGCCCTACGCTATATAATTAAGCCCTTTCAGGGCACTCCGCAAAATTATCATTTACCTCATTCTTGTATAGCAACAACCTTCGAAAAAGAATGGATAAGATAACGTCCGTTCGATAAAAATCAGCAGATTTGTCAGCAATCAAACCTTATATGTCAGCAATCTGACCATCGTTTTAGCCTGATATTAGCATCTTTGCACCAGGCTTTACAAGTATAAAGCACATATTACGTTTAACCTTTAAAATGCTAAAACGATGAAAAAAGTAGCACTATTCCTATTTTTATCCGTTTGCTTCGCGCAACAATCCTGTTCGTCGGATTCTGTTGGAACGGAACCGGAAGAAAATCCACAAGACATTCTTTTTAAAGACGATTTCAACTTTTTCGACGAAAAAGTATGGACGAAAGAAACTCATGAACCCGGTTGGACCAATCAAGAACTGCAAGCATACGATGCCGCTCATGTATCGGTAGGAAAAGACGGGGATAAATCGGTTCTGATTCTTACCGCCGAACGCAAAGGGAATAAAGTTTACTCCGGCAGGATCAATTCAAAAGGGAAAAAGAGTTTCAAGTATCGCAAGATAGAAGCGAGCATCAAGCTTCCCAAAACCAACGGCGGACTATGGCCTGCGTTCTGGATAATGGGAGATAACGACAAAGAATGGCCGCAATGCGGAGAGATTGATATTATGGAAATGGGAGAACAGAGCGGAATGGCTGCGGGCGATTCGGAAAAACAAGTGAACACCGCCATTCACTATGGTCCCAGCATAGCGGCTCACGAACAGCAATACTACAAAGCCAATGTTGCCAACAGTCTGCAAGACGGCAATTATCACACCTACTCTCTGGATTGGGATGAAAACAGCCTGACCATATCCGTCGACAACGTCAAGTTCCATACGTTCGACATTAGCTCGAACCCTTACTTTCACGACAACTTCTACGTCCTGTTCAACCTCGCCGTGGGAGGTGCGTTTACAGGAATTACCGACATCAATAAACTGACAGGCCTGAAAGACGGTCAGAAAGTAAATATGTACATCGACTGGGTGAGAATATTATAGGAATCTTAAATATACATGCTATGAATATGAAGAAATGTAAGTATCTATTATTCTGCGGAACGCTCGCCCTTGGGATGGCGGGAAGTTTCCAACAAGTGTATGCAGCAACAGAACCAAGTTCACAAGCTGTTCAACAACAAAGCAACAAGGTAACCGGAAAAGTAAGCGATGCCACAGGTCCCATCATTGGGGCTTCCGTAGTGGAGAAAGGAACTGCCAACGGAACGATTACCGATCTGGATGGAAATTTCAGTTTGAATGTAAAAGCGGGAGCTACGCTCGTTGTCAGCTACGTGGGTTATAAATCCGAAGAAGTAAAAGCGGGAAGAGGTCCTTTGAACATCACCTTAAAAGAGGATGCCAAAGCATTGGATGAAGTGGTAGTTACCGCCCTTGGCATCAAAAGAGAGCGCAAAGCGTTGGGCTACGGCATTGATGAAGTGAAAGGTGAAGCCTTGACCAAAGCGAAAGAGACGAATCTTATCAACTCCATGGCAGGACGTGTGCCGGGCTTGGTAGTCAGCCAGACCGCCGGTGGTCCTTCCGGTTCTACGCGCGTTATTCTACGAGGCAGTACCGAAATGACCGGCAATAACCAGCCTCTTTATGTAGTGGACGGTGTACCTTTGGACAACACCAATTTCGGCAGTGCCGGCACAAACGGAGGCTTCGACTTGGGCGACGGTATTTCGAGCATCAATGCCGATGACGTAGAAAATATGTCGGTATTGAAAGGCCCTGCGGCATCCGCACTTTATGGTAGCCGTGCCAGCCACGGTGTTATCTTGATTACAACCAAGCGAGCCAACAAGGATAAAATCAGCGTGGAATATAACGGAACGCTGACTTTCGACACCCAACTTGCCAAATGGGACGAAGTGCAACAGATATATGGTATGGGAAGCAACGGTACTTACAGCTATGATGCCATATCCAACACGAACAAGAGTTGGGGCCCCAAAGCGGACGGTTCAAACATGCTGAAGTATTTCGACGGCGTGGAACGCCCTTTCCTCATTGTCCCCGACAATACGTCCAACTTCTTCCGCACGGGTATCACCGCCACCAACTCGGCCATCATAGGTGTGAACAGCGGAAAAACCGGCATTCGCTTCACCTATACGGACATGCGCAATAAAGACATCGTTCCCCAAACGCACATGAGTCGTGATATTTTCAACCTGCGTGCCAATACGTCTACAGGAAAGGTAGACTTGGATTTCAGCGTCAACTATACACGGGAAGATGTGAAGAACCGTCCGGCACTGGGCGACAGCAAGTCCAATATCGGTAAAAACCTGATGACCCTTGCCACCACCTACGACCAGGAATGGTTGCAAACCTATCAGACTGCCGACGGCGAATATTCCAACTGGAACGGTATGGATCCCTACAACGTGAATCCGTACTGGGATATCTATAAGAACTTCAATAAATCCAAAAAAGATTTGTTCCGCATGAACGGCAAGGCTGTATGGAACATCGACCCACATCTGAAACTTCAAGCAACATTGGGCGCCGAACTCAACTGGTTCACGTTCGATGATTACAAAGCGCCTACCACTCCCGGATTCGAAGCCGGAAGACTTCAAAACAGCGCTTTCCGCAACCGCATGTACAACTTTGAAGTGTTGGCTCTCTACAACAACCATTGGGGTGATTTCGATTTCAACGCTACGCTAGGCGGCAATGTATATAAGGTGAACAACCAGACCACCGTTACCACCGCTCAAGACATGAAGATACGCGATGTCCCTTCATTGACGAGCTTCAACGAGATCAGTGTAGTGCCCGGCAGTTACCGCAAGCAGATTAATTCGGTTTACGGAGCAGTGAACGTGGGATGGAAACACATGCTTTACCTCGATGCTACGTTGCGTGGCGACCAATCGTCTACCCTTCCCACTGGCAACAACATGTATGTGTATCCTTCTTTCTCCGGCAGCTTTGTATTCTCCGAGCTGACAAAACTGGGCGACCTCCTGCCTTACGGAAAGTTACGTATGTCATGGGCGCAAGTGGGTAGCGATACCGATCCTTATCAATTGGGACTTGTCTATACGAAATCCAAATATGCTTATCCCGGATATACCATCGGATATATCGATAACGGAACCATCCCCAACAAAGACTTGAAACCAACCAAAACAAACTCCGTGGAAATGGGATTGGAATTGAAATTCCTGAAGAACCGTATCGGGTTGGATTTCACCTACTATTCTCAAATCAGTAAAAACCAGATTATGGGAATGGCAAGTTCCTGGACAACCGGTTATAACTATCGCTTGATTAATGCCGGCAAGATAGAAAACAAAGGTATTGAAATTGCCCTTAGCACACGACCGATTCAAACACGCGATTTTTCCTGGGACATTAATCTGAACTTCTCCAAAAACAGCAACAAGGTAAAAGAACTGGATGGCGAATCGGATATGTTTGAACTGGAAAAAGCATCTTGGCTCGACGTTCAGGTGGCCGCTAAGGTAGGCGAGAACTTTGGTTCTATTGTAGGCCCGGACTTCCAACGGAACGAAAAGGGAGATATTCTGATTGACCCGCAAACCGGTCTGCCGCAATATGACAAGAGCAACCACGTATTGGGTAATGCCTCTTGGGATTGGACAGGTGGATTGCTCACCAACTTTACCTACAAGAATCTTTCGCTGGTAGCGGTATTTGATGTGAAAGTAGGCGCCGACCTCTATTCCATGTCTGCCCGCGCCGCCCACGAATCGGGTAAAAGTCCCGAGACATTGGCTGGACGCGATGCTTGGTATCGCTCGGAAGAAGAAAGATTAGCAGCCGGCATTGCGAAAGGAGCCGATAACTGGAAGCCGACAGGTGGATTCGTTGCTCCGGGTGTCATTGACAACGGTGATGGAACTTATCGTCCCAACGACATCTACATCAATCCGGAAGACTACTGGATGAGCGTTTGCCGTAATGCACCCTCTATGTTTATTTACGACAACTCATACGTGAAATGCCGTGAACTGACATTGAGTTATAATGTACCCAAATCCTGGCTAAAGAATGTAATAAGCGGACTGACCGTTTCGTTCGTTGCCCGCAATCCATTCATCGTATGGAAGAATATTCCAAATATCGACCCGGATTCCAACTACAACAATACCACCGGTATGGGACTTGAATACGGTTCGTTGCCTTCACGCAGAAGCTATGGTTTTAATGTAAATGTGAAATTCTAAAAAGATATATCATGAGACAATCTAAATACATCACAATCATCACGATGGCATGTGCCCTGTTTTTCGCTTCTTGCAGCGATGAATACATGGAAAACATGAACACCGACCCTTCCAAGGCTGCTACCATCGACCCGAATGCACAGCTCACCACTGCCCAACTGCAAACGTACGGAGACCTTAGTATGATGGAAATCTACCGTAACTACCATTATGCATTCACCCAACAACTGATGGGATGTTGGAACACCACCAACTACGGCGGACGCCATACGCTAGACAATAATGAAATGAGCCGTATCTGGACATCGTTCTACACTCAATCCCTGAAGAATATCATTGATGCTCAATATCGCACAGCCGAAGATGCAGAGAAAGTGAATATCAACTCTGTGCTCCGCATCTATCGGGTTTACCTGATGTCTATCATCACCGACACTTACGGAGACGCTCCTTTCAGTGAAGCCGGCCTGGGATTCCTCGAAGGAAAGTTCAATCCGAAGTATGACAAACAGGAAGATATTTACAACGCTTTCTTTCTGGAGCTGGAAGATGCCGTCAATAAAATCGATCCGACCAAAGATAAAGTGACAGGTGACCTCATCTATGCCGGTGATGTGGTTAAATGGCAACAATTGGCAAACTCACTTCGCCTTCGTTTTGCCATGCGAATCTCCAATGTCAACCCGACAAAGGCACAAACGGAATTTGAAAACGCTTTAACTGCCAACGGCGGTGTGATAACGGACGCTTCCGGCGACGCTCTCATCAAATACATGACAATAGCATTTAGTTTCGGACAAGAAGCTTACTCTGACTACCGCGGAAATTCATTGCCGCAACTGTTGTTCGGCAACGACCCCGCTAATAATCCAAGTTACCTCTGCTCCACTTTCTTTAATCAGCTACGCCAATCCGGTGACCCTCGTACATTCAAAATTTCCCGTTGTTATTATGACGGGCTGATGAGTGCCACCAGTCCCGACAATCGTGTCGACATCACCCAGGAGATGATTGAAAAAGGGATTGATTTCAGTCCGCGCAACCCGGGTGCCTACTCGTGGGAGCCATGGCCTACAGGATACGACAGCGATATTTGTAAGGAATTAGCCGTTAACAACCCTTCTGTTACAGCAACCATGGCTCGTGAAGTGGAACCCAAACTTGCCAATAATTTCCTAAAAAGCGACAATCCGGGCGTAGTGATGACCTCTGCAGAAGTGAAGTTCCTGATGGCAGAAGCTACTGTGAAAAAATGGAATGTCGGCAGTGTGTCGGCAGAAGATCTTTACAAGCAAGGAGTGCGTGCGGCTATGGATTTCCTGACAGACAACTACGGTTGCACGGCTACTACTGATGCAGAGTTTGATGCATTCATTCAAAACAAAGGGGCTTTCGGGCACACGGACAATCAGAAACTCGAAGCCATCAACACACAGGCATGGATTCTTCACTTCACCAACCCTGCCGAATGTTGGGCAAATGTGCGTCGTTCCGGTTATCCGAAATTGAAATCACCGGCAGAATATGGTTTTGGACAATATCTCACCGGTGGCACGGACATTCCGGTTCGCCTCTGCTATCCTGTATTGGAATCTTCATACAATAAGAATAACTATAACGAAGCCATTGAACGTATGGGAGGAACAGATAATTGGCATATCCTTCTGTGGTGGGATACTGAAAACTAACTATTAAATAATCATCCATTATGAAAAAGATATATATTGCACTATTTGCCCTACTCGCTGTAGGCTCCACATTTACTGCATGCACCGACGAAGAACCGTTCGCTACGGTAACAGAGAATGATGATCCGCATATCCTTGATCCGGTGTTCCCTGACAGAACAAATGGTCAATTGGCTACATTCGCCAACATCAGCCGGGATGCAAATCTATCCATCTCGCTGACCGTGACTCCGAAAGATTACACCACAGTCACGTGGTTTATTGACGGGCAGGAAGTAGAATCGGGTACCGGCTCCGACAAGGAAATGAACCGCAGTCTGAAAGCCGGTACATATAATTTGAAGATAGAAGTAGAAACCGTGAAAGGGAAAAAGACTTCCCGTGAAGGATTGGTATTGGTCAATCCATTGGCAGATGACCCCCAATCCAAGGAAGTAGCCTTTGAACGGATTGTATCTCCCGGTAAGACTGCCCGTCTATATGGCAGTAATCTACAGAACGTAACAGCCATCCTCTTGGGAGGAAGCACGGTCACCGATCCCACTTATGTTGAATCGGAAGATGGGGAATATCTGGAATACACTGTTCCGACAGACGTAAACGAAGGCGATTACCGCATCGTTCTGCAAGATTCCGAAGGCAATGAATATGGAGCCGACATGGTAAAAGTGACTAAGTCTTCCTTAATCATTTCGGGAGCCAACCGGGCTACTGCCAACACGGACTGGACCATTTCCGGCATCAATCTCGACAACATCGCTTCTCTAACCATCGGCGGGCAGACAGTGTCTCAATTCAACAACCAATCTTCTACGGAGATTACGCTGACTTGTCCGGATTTGTCTGATGGAAGCTATACGATGACAGGCAAGACCCGTAGCGGAGAGGCTGTACAGTTCTTGAACGATAATACTACGACTACCGAGCAGACTGTTACCGTATCTACCGAAATAACGCTTTGGTCGGGACATCATTACGTTTCGTGGGATAAGCCGGACGGTGATCCCAACAAGAGTTTCGGTCTGATTCCGAAGGATGTGTTTGCCGGTATCACAGCCGGATCAACACTGAAAGTAGTCTACTCTATAGAACCTACTGCCGAATATCATAAAATGCAGCTTGCCACAGGCTATTGGACAGGCTTGGCGGGTGAGATGGAATTTACGGAAAACGGTGAATATACACTGATACTGACACAAGACATGTTGAATAAGATTCAAGCTGAAGCCGGATTCATCTGTGTAGGACATGGCTATTATGTAGATTTGGTAACCGTGAAATAATGTTCCTAAGTAAGTTTAAAAATCATTCATACCATAAGTATCTGTCATTCTTCGGGTTAAATTCCTCTGAATGACAGATTACATAAACGATGCTACTTAAAAACAAATCATAATGAAACTAAGAAATATTATCTTAATGTCCGCATCCATTGCAATGACTGCCTGTTCCAAACAGGCAGTTCCCACTGCCATTCCTGAAGACGCAAAAATAGAGCAACAAGTGGAAGAGCTTCTATCAAAGATGGACCTTGACGCCAAGATAGGGCAAATGACCGAGCTTGCCATTGATGTATTGGGAGATATAGTGAATGGAGAATTCCAACTGGACGAGACAAAACTCCACAAAGCGATTGCCGAATATAAGGTAGGTTCGTTTCTTAACGCTCCCGGCCCTGTGGCACAAAGCCCGGAAAAATGGAACGAAATTATCAGTCGGATACAAGAACTGTCGATGAAAGAGATTGGCATTCCATGCATCTACGGATTGGATCAAAATCATGGTACTACCTATACATTAGGAGGCACCCTCTTTCCCCAGAACATCAATATGGGTGCTGCGTTCAATCCAGAATTGGCCTACGAAGCGGCACGTGTAACGGCTTATGAGACAAGAGCAAGCAATTGTCCCTGGACATACTCCCCCACTGTCGATATGGCACGTGATCCCCGTTGGCCGCGTGTATGGGAAAATTATGGAGAAGACTGTTTAGTCAATGCCATTATGGGCAGCACTGCTGTCCGAGGCTTCCAAGGAGATGATCCTAACCATATTCCCGCCGACCGAATCGCCACCTCCGTGAAACATTACATGGGATACAGCATACCACGTACCGGCAAAGACCGCACACCGGCTTATATATCCGTTTCCGAACTGCGTGAGAAATGCTTTGCTCCGTTCAAGGCCTGTGTAGAAGCAGGCGCACTGACTATAATGGTCAACAGTGGTTCCATCAACGGAAAGCCTGTACATGCCGACCGCGAACTCCTCACACAATGGCTGAAAGAGGACTTGGGATGGGATGGAATGTTGATCACCGACTGGGCGGACATCAACAATCTTTATACCCGCGAACATGTGGCAGCGGATAAGAAAGAAGCCATCGAAATGGCAATTAATGCAGGCATAGACATGGCTATGGAACCGTATGATCTCAATTATTGTACATTACTAAAAGAGTTGGTGCAAGAAAAGAAAGTACCCATGAGCCGCATTGACGATGCCGTCCGCCGCGTACTTAGATTAAAGTTCCGCCTGGGTCTGTTCGACCATCCGAATACCTTGCTGAAAGACTATCCTCTCTTCGGTAGCAAGGAGCATGCACTTATCGCACTTCATGCAGCCGAAGAATCGGAAGTATTGCTAAAGAATAAGGATAACATCCTTCCGCTTCCTCAAGGAAAAAAGATACTGGTAACCGGTCCGAACGCTAACTCCATGCGTTGCTTGAACGGCGGTTGGAGCTATTCATGGCAAGGACATCTGACCGACAGATTTGCCGACAAGTATAACACCATTTATGAAGCAATCTGCAACAAATTCGGAACCGATCATGTCCGTCTGGAACAGGGAGTAACCTACAAACCCGAAGGTGCTTACATGGAAGAAAATGAACCGGAAATCGAGAAAGCTGTCGCAGCAGCCCGCAATGTGGATATTATTATCGCCTGTATCGGCGAAAATTCGTATTGCGAAACACCCGGTAACCTTTCCGAACTTGCTATCTCTGCCAACCAAAGCAAATTGGTAAAGGCACTTGCCGTTACGGAAAAACCGATTATCCTGATACTCAACGAAGGCCGTCCCCGTATTATCAACGACTTGGAACCATTGGTTGATGCTGTTATTAACGTTCTATTACCCGGAAACTACGGTGGCGACGCATTGGCAAACATTCTGGCAGGAGACGTGAACCCCAGTGCCAAGATGCCTTACACATATCCGCGACACGAAGCAGCACTGACCACCTACGATTATCGGGTGAGCGAGGAAATGGACAAGATGGAAGGAGCTTACGACTACAATGCGGTAGTCTCCGTTCAATGGCCTTTCGGATATGGATTGAGCTACACTACCTTTGAATACAGCAACTTCCAAACGGACAAGTCCTCGTTTAGCACAGGAGATAAGTTGCACTTTTCCATAGACGTAACCAATACCGGTAAATATGCCGGAAAAGAAGTCGTCATGCTGTTCAGCAGTGATCTTGTGGCCTCGCTTACTCCTGAAAACCGCAGGTTACGAGCCTTCAAAAAGGTAGAACTGCAACCGGGCGAAACTCAAACCGTCACTCTATCCATCAAAGACAGCGACCTAGCTTTTGTCAATGCTGATGGACAATGGGTGCTGGAACAGGGAGATTTTCGTATGCAATGCGGAAATCAAGTATTGACGATTACTTATAAATAAGCATTTATAAGTAAGTGTACATTATTAGTGCAAACTGCTCCTTTTGATTCAAATGATTGTATGTCTACAACAAAAGACAATCGTTTGAATCAAAAAGAGCAGTTATTTTTATCTGAAAGAAAGCAGTATTATCACAAAGGATATTCCTCAAAAGCATACAAAATGGTAGACAGATAACGTTCACCTGTATCAGGCAATAACGCAACGATCATCTTTCCCGCATTTTCCGGTCGCTTCGCCAGTTCCGTAGCAGCATATACAGCTGCCCCCGAAG
>ENA-ORNR01003963-ORNR01003963.1-human-gut-metagenome-genome-assembly--contig:-NODE-3963-length-10630-cov-2.861466_pt1 | contig 10630 bp, 8 predicted proteins | sample MGYA00242114_ERZ509020 | MGnify/ENA primary metagenome ERZ509020 (study PRJEB26280, sample SAMEA2338758) | human gut metagenome | biome: human gut; feature: human-associated habitat; material: faeces...
TCGCCGGCGCAGCCATTGGCTACTATTTCTACGAACGCAGCCAGCCAGCCAAAGAATTGGATAAATATCTTACCGGCATCCAGAGCCTTGATTTCGACACAATGGAAAGTATGCTCCAGAGCGCCGATCTTTCCGCTCTTGACAATGCAGATGTGCGAAACGCCACCTACGAAAGCTTCTTCAAATCCATCAACGCCAAAATGACCTGGAAGATCACAAAGACACGTTTCAGTTTTCAAGACGGCACTGCAGAAGTCACTGCGCGGATCCGCTATGTAGACGGATCTGACATCTACCGTGAAACTGTAACCGAATTCCTTCGTCAGATCGTTTCCAGCGCCTTTTCCGGAGAAAGTCTTACAGAACAGGAAACCCAGGACAAGCTTGCTTCTATTTTAATGGAAAAAGCCTCCAGCCTGGAAGACAAATTCAGTGAAACAGACATTGTTTATCCTATGATCAAAGTAAACGGCCAATGGAAGGTTACAGCTCTTGATGATGAAACAGTAAAGATCATGTCCGCCAATTTCAAAAGTGTAGAGGATGAGATCAGCCAGGCTCTGGCGGATTCCGACTCCACAGCAGAGGGAACCGATGGTCCAGCTGATTCTGTGGTCCAGACGCCTGCCACATCTGATGGAACCATTGATCTTTCCAACCAGCGTTTCTCTATCCACTATACCAGAAATGTAGTTTCCACAGACTTTGGCGGTGAGCCCTGTCTTCTCGTCTACTACGACTACACAAATAACGGAGAAAGTTCTTCCAGTGCTATGGTAGATGTAAATCTTACCGCTTATCAGAATGATACGGCTCTTGAAGCAGCTATTCCGGCAAACAGTGATGAGGCTGTTGATGCATTTATGAAAGAAATCCAGCCTGGAGAAACGGTAAATGTATGTCAGGCTTTTTCCCTTAATGATATGAGCCCGGTTACCTTGCATGCTTCAGACGCATTTGGTCTGGATACTGGAATTACAGCAGCGCAGACATTAAATCTTCAGTAAAAGAAGCAACCATATGGGAAGCACAATGAAATCTTTTATACGCGAAAGTTCCGTTTAAGGCTTTCGCGTATTTTTATGTCTCTCTTTGCAGTTTCAGACAGTCCCCCTGTTTTTTGCTGCTAAAATTCCATCTTTTACCACATTTTATACAGGCTTTTTCGTATAATTTCCACGATAAAAAGAAACACTATAGTTACGAAAGGATGGTGACTTATGGAAAATAAATTTTTAAATTGTTTCTGTCTGACTCTTACAATAATCGGCGCTGTCAACTGGGGACTGATCGGGTTCTTCAACTTTAACCTGGTAGCTCTCATCTTTGGCAGTATGAGCTGGATTTCCAGAATCATCTACGCACTGGTCGGACTTTCGGGTCTGTATCTGCTCAGTTTCTATGGAACGCTCTGCTCCAATGAAAATAATGCGTCATAAGTTAAAAAAAGCCAGGAAACTTAATTCCTGGCTTTTAAAGAGCGATAGACGGGGCTCGAACCCGCGGTCTCGACCTTGGCAAGGTCGCGCGTTACCAACTACGCCACTATCGCACAAGCGGGTGATGGGAATCGAACCCACGTATCCAGCTTGGAAGGCTGGTGTTCTACCATTGAACTACACCCGCACATTCGGAAACAAATGTGTTCCGCTTTATTTTTATTTAATGCGTCACCAGTCGGGGTGACAGGATTCGAACCTGCGACCCCCTGATCCCAAATCAGGTACACTAGCCAAACTGTGCCACACCCCGAATCACTTTCCGTTTTCCCGTGACGCAAGTAATATTATATGACCATGACACTAAAATGTCAACACTTTTTTTGTTTTTTTTGCAACTTTTTTTCTAAAGTCCTGGAACCCGCATATTTACTGGATTTGCGTATATTTTATCCCCCTGCATACCGGTTTTTATTCGGGGAAAACATAATGCAGTAGCATCCGAGAAGGTTATGCGATAGCCGATATGCAAGGGATATTTTTGTATGGATTTTTCATCCATTACTCAAGCTTCGGATGTTCGAAGTTTGAATCTATTACTTTACTTGCTCTGACCATAATATGCGTTTTTACCATGTTTGCGGTAATAATGCTTATCTTGCAGTTCTTGGGGTGCAGGATTTACCTTCGGATCGATCTGCTCACAACGTGCCGCCATTTTGGCAACTTCTTCCAAGACCACTGCGTTGTGCACTGCCTCTTTCGCATCCTTTCCCCACGTGAATGGACCATGATTTTTGCAAAGCACTGCCGGTGTTGCAAGATAATCCACTGCTAAGCGTTCAAACTCATCTGCGATAAGCACTCCCGTGTTTTTTTCATAAGCAGTTTCAATTTCTTCTTTCGTGAGGGTACGCACGCACGGAACTTGTCCATACAAATAGTCCGCATGCGTTGTGCCATAGCACGGGATTCCTCTGCCAGCCTGCGCCCAGCTTGTTGCCCACGGTGAGTGTGTATGTACCACGCCACCAATCTCTTGAAAACGATTATATAGCACCACATGTGTAGGTGTATCGGAAGATGGACGGTAATCTCCTTCTACCACCTCACCCTCCAAATTAACAACTACCATGCTGTCGGGAGTCAATTTGTCATAATCCACACCGCTTGGTTTGATGACAAATAATCCCTTTTCACGATCAATACCACTAACATTTCCCCAGGTAAATGTCACCAGATGATATTTAGGAAGCAACATATTTGCCTCATACACTTCTTGTTTTAGCTGTTCTAACATCTCATTCCCTCACTTTCCATCCAGGCGATATGTAACACCTTACATTATCTCTACAGCTTTCTGTTCTACACCAAGTCCCTGTTTATAGCTGGCAATAAACGTTTCAAAGCCCTTTACTGCATCAGGATCCGGCTGTTCTGTGCTTCCAACAGCTTCTGCAAATACATAATGATCTAAATAGGCAGCTAACGATTCAACCTCACCTCTGTCTATCATATATCTTGCCAAGATCGCCATACCCCAAGGGCCGCCTTCACCTGCCGTTTCCATGACTGACACAGGTGTACCAAGCGCTGCGGCAAGCAGTTTTTGCCCTACACCTTTCGTGGTAAAGTAACCTCCATGCGCTAAAATCTGCTCCAAATTTACTTTTTCCTGTTTCAAGAGAATATCCATGCCAACCTTGAGCGCTCCTAAAGCACTTGTCAAATGCATCCGCATAAAATTGGCAAGTGTAAATTTACTTTCCGGTGTTCGCACAAACAAAGGTCTGCCTTCGGATAATTTGGTGATGTTTTCTCCAGAGTAATATCCATAGGACAACAATCCTCCACAGTCTGCATCTCCCGCCATTGCAACCCGGAATAGTTTATCAAAAACCTCTTCTCTTGTAGCTTCAACACCAAAGCATTTCAACGTTTCACCAAAAACTTCGATCCAAGCATTAATATCAGAAGTACAGTTATTGGTATGTACCATAGCCACTGCCTCTCCGGTCGGTGTTGTTACAATGTCAATTTCCGGATATACTTTTTCTATTGGTTTATCCAAGACAACCATAGCAAAAGCAGATGTTCCAGCCGATACATTACCGGTTCGCACACGCACGCTGTTAGTCGCTACCATGCCCGTACCGGCATCTCCCTCTGGTGGACAAAGCGGTATTCCAGCCAACAGTGTCCCGCTAGGATCTAATAGCTTAGCTCCCTTTTCTGTCAAAACTCCCGCCTGCTCTCCGGCAAGCAAAATCTTTGGCAAAACATCTGACAAATGCCAAGAATAGTCTTTTCCGGAAATATATTGCTCAAATTGCGCAATCATCTCCTGATCATATTGCTTCGTATCAACATCAATTGGAAACATACCGGAAGCATCGCCGATCCCGATCACTTTTTCCCCTGTCAGCCGCCAATGAAGGTATCCCGCCAGCGTTGTAATGTATGAAATATCTTTTACATGATCTTCTTCATTCAAAATCGCCTGATATAAATGAGCTATACTCCATCGTTCAGGAATATTAAACCCAAACAGTTTCGTTAATTCTGCTGCCGCTTTTTCTGTTGTGCTATTGCGCCAAGTCCGAAATGGTACTAACAAATTATCTTCCTTGTCAAATGCCATATATCCGTGCATCATTGCGCTAAAACCAATCGCACCGATTTTCGTCAGAACCACGCCATATTTTTTCTGCACTTCCAACACCAGGTTCTGATAACTTTCCTGCAAACCTGTTATGATCTCTTCCAGAGAATATGTCCAATAACCGTCTACCAATTGATTTTCCCAGCGATAATTACCAGACGCAATAGGTTGAAATGTCTCATCTACCAAGACCGCTTTTACTCTGGTCGAACCAAATTCGATACCAAGCGTTGTTCTTCCTTCTTCTATTCTTTTTTTGATCTCGTCCATAGAAAACCATCCCTTCCTCTAATACCAACTCTCGTTAATTGGCTCTCTTTCTTTTCATGTGTGCTAACACAGCCTGTAATACAATAAAGAAGCAAAGCAGTGCTGATAACACAATGCGAACCCACCAACTGGAAAGTGATCCCTGTGTGGTGATCAAGCTGGATATCGAACCTTTGATCAATACACCAAAAATTGTTCCAAACGGTGTACCAACACCTCCACTTAACAAGGTTCCTCCGATGACAGATGCGGAAATGGCATCCATTTCAAGCCCCTTAGCCTGCTCCACAAAGCCAGAACAGCTATTCAGGCAAAACAGGAATCCACCACATCCTGCCAAAAGTCCATTCAGAAGATATGCCTTAAACTTTGTTTTGCGTACATTTAATCCCATCATCATGGCACTCTGCGCATTTCCACCTACTGCATATACCTCACGGCCAAATTTAGTATACTTCATGATGACCGCAACGATAATGACGATCAGCAATGCAATAATAACGGTTGGATAAATATATGCCGGCAAGAATTTTCCACGCCTGCTGTACGAACCAATTGGCAGATAGATCTTATAATTGGCCCATGCAAGAAATGTTTTATTCTTGATTGAGATCATTTCCGTGCTGATCATGGACGTCAAACCACGTCCAAAGAACAAACCTGCCAAGCTGACGATGAAAGGCTGTATCTCAAGATAGGAGATCAAAAATCCTTGCACCACGCCATAGGCAACACCAATGAACAGTGCCAAGAGAACCGCCATATAGGCATTCATTCCATGATGTTCCATTTGATTCGCAACCGCCATACATACCAGGGCAGTTACCGAGCCTACCGAAATATCAATACCACCGGTGATCATTACAATGGTCTGTCCAACAGCGATGACCAAAAGACCTGCATTGGAGATAAATAAGTTCAAAAACATCTGTGGTTTTGCAAATCCCTTATCCTCAAATATAATCATTCCTGCTATGTACATTGCCGCAAACAGGCCGATCGTGATAAACAGAAGAAAGGTATTGCTATTAATAGATCGTTTGGATTCTTCATTTCTACGTAAAAACTTCATATTATTTACCCCCTTCCGCTATAGCTGCCGCTCTCTTTGCACGTTGCTTGCTGATAAAGCTTTTGAATACAGGGCTTTGTAATGTGACAATGATAACAACTACGATTGCCTTATATACCGGCAACTGATCCGCTTTAACATTCATTGCATATAATGTCGTAGTCAATGCCTGAATTGTATAGGCGCCGATCACTGATCCCATCAGACTAAATTTTCCACCGCCCAATACATTGCCGCCGAGAGCAACCGCTAAGATGGCATCCATCTCTAGGTTCAAGCCAATGTTATTTGCATCTGCCGAATAGATTCTACTGGAAGCGATCACTCCGGCGATTCCTGCCATTAAGCCACAAATTACATATGTTACAAATTTGATCATTGTAGAATTAAGTCCTACCAAGCGAGATGCCGTTCCATTGATCCCGACGCTCTCGATATATAATCCAAGCGCTGTCTTCTTCAGCACTAAGTGCACTAAAAGTACAACAATGATCGCTAAAAAGATTGGCACCGGCACTGGAATTTTGCCAATGTAACCACCAAACACTTTGTAGGAACCAACTCTTACATAAGTGATCTGTCCGGATGTAATGAGCTGTGCAATGCCGCGCCCTGCCGTAAACAAGATCAATGTAGCCACCATTGGCTGGATGTTAAGCTTTGCTACCAAAAATCCATTGAAAGCTCCACATAATGCAGAGGCTAACAGTGCAGCTACAACTCCTAAAGCAAGTGGTGCCGCCAACGCATCGACCGACACCTTTCCGCCGGATAATATCTGGCAGCAAACTGCTGCTGCCACCGCCATCACAGCGCCTACGCTGATATCCTGTCCACCGGAAGCCGCTGTAACCAATGTCATGCCAACTGCCAATATAACAAGCTCCGATGCTCGGTTTACAATATCTACAACATAGCCATACAATACGCCATTGTTAATTGAGATCTTGAAAAATCCCGGTGTCGTGATCAGATTGACCAACAACACAGCAATTAAACAAACGATCGGCAAAAACAAGCGCATTGATGTGACTGCCTTTATCTTTTCTTTTACATTACTCATTGTTGTCACCTCCCGCTATTGCCTTCATGATATTTTCCTGTGTTAATTCATCTCCGGCAACTTCTCCTACCTTTTTACCATCTCGCATAACTCCCATTCTTGTGCAAGTGCGAAGCATCTCCTCCACCTCAGAAGAAATAAAAGTTACTGCCATTCCCTGATCTGCGAGATCAAGCACCAATTTCTGAATTTCCGTTTTCGTACCAATATCAATACCTCTCGTCGGCTCATCCAAAATAAGATAATCCGGATCAGTCAATAACCAACGTCCAATGATCACCTTTTGCTGATTACCACCAGACAGGCTCTTGATCGGTGTCTCACGGCTCGCTGTCTTGATCTGAAGCAGATCGATATATTTATCTGCTGCCTCTTCCATTTCCTTTCGGCTCATCGGATGAAACATACCTTTCTTTGCCTGAAGTGCAATGATCATGTTTTCACGCACCGACAGATCTGCCAAAATGCCATCTTTTTTGCGGTCTTCCGGCAAATATGCCATTCCCAGCTTCATTGCATCAAGCGGTGATTTGATCTTAACTTCTTTGCCATTTACTTTGATCGTGCCACCATCCGGTTTATCAGCACCATATATTGCACGAACAAGTTCAGAGCGTCCCGACCCCAAAAGCCCGGTAAGTCCTACCACTTCACCTTTATTGACGGTAAAGTCAAATGGACGAATGCTGCCTTTTCGGCCAACCTGCTCCGCTTCCACAACCGGAATATACTTTATGATCGCCTTTAATATCTGCAAGATCATCGAAATTTTTGCCCATCATCTTAGCAACCAATTCCACACGAGGCAATTCCTTCACCGGATATTCTCCCACCAAATGTCCATTTCTTAATACGGTGATTCTGTCACATACTTCATACACCTGTTCCAGAAAATGTGTAACAAAGATAATTCCTACTCCCTGATCTTTCAGTTTACGCATCAATACAAACAACTTTTCTACTTCTTCATCATCCAGGGATGATGTCGGTTCATCCAAGATCAATACCTGACATTTCATATCAACCGCCCTGGCTATTGCGATCATCTGCTGTTTTGCAATAGAGCACTCTTCCAATTTGTCCGTTGCTCGTGCATCGATCGATAAACTTTTTAGCAATGCTGCCGATTTTTTATTCATTGTATGCCAATCGATCATTCCAAGTTTTTTAGGTTCTCTGCCGATAAATAAGTTTTCTGCCACCGTCAGGTTCGGACACAGATTCACTTCCTGATATACCGTGCTGATTCCATGTTCCTGTGCTTCCTGCGGAGATCGATTAATGATCGCTCCATCTGATCCTGCCATCAAAATCTCGCCGCTCTCAAAGGAATGTACTCCGGTAAGCACCTTGATCAATGTTGACTTTCCCGCTCCATTTTCACCCATCAACGCATGAATTTCACCTTTACGAAGTGTGAAATCTACATGTTGTAATGCTTTTACACCAGGGAATGTTTTGGAAATGTCATGCATACTTAATACCACATTGTTTTCCATAAAGATTCACCCACTTTCTACTGTTTATGATTTATTTTCCCGTGCCATTTGTTTTGTACCTTTGCATTATTTTTCCGTACGATCCGTCCTGAAAAATTGCGCAAAAAGGGCGTGGCAGTAACCTTAGGCATCTGCCGGTTGTCCACCACGCCGCTTATTTTTTTCTGCTTATTTTGAAGCTGCTGTCAATTAATAAGCTCTCTTATCGATCACATCCTGTGTTACCTTGGTAACATCAAAATCTTTGTCGCCCGCTTTTACTGTTGTCACATCATCGCTGTGAGCAAAAATTCCTTCATCAACATAAGCTTTCTTATCAACCTTTTCATTCGCCTCTAATTTCTTAATGATCTCTTCTACACGTGGTCCATGAAGTGGATTGCACTCTGTATTTAAGATGATCTTGCCAGACAGGGTATCTGTGATACCAGCCTTTGTCGTATCAAAGGACATTACCAAAATGTCTCCATCCGGTCCCACTTTCTTTCCTGCAGCTTCAATTGCATTGATAGCACCAAATGCCTCATTATCGTTTTCGCAATATACAACATTGATATTGTCATATTGTTTCAACATAGACTCCATAACTTCCTGACCTTTTGCCTGTGTAAATTCACCGGTCTGCTGTGCAAGAAGATTCCAGCCATTGGCTTTCACAGCTTCATTTAGGGCTTCTGTACGACCAATCTGTGCGGATGCACCAATCGTTCCTTGGATGTCGACAATGTTTACTTCCTTCATGCCTTTAGCTTCTGTGTAAGCCTTCAGCCAAGCACATGCTTTTTCACCTTCCAGTTTGAAGTCTGAGCCAACCCATGCAGTATAAAGACTATCGTCTGATACATCTACCATACGATCTACAATGATTACCGGGATATCTGCATCTTTTGCTTCTTTCAAAACCGGATCCCATCCGGATTCTGTTACCGGAGCAAGTACGATATAATCAACTTCCTGCTGGATAAAGTTGCGGATTGCTGTAATCTGGTTTTCTTGTTTCTGCTGAGCATCATCAAAAATCAATTTGTAACCATTTTTCTCACTAAATGTTGATTTCATTGATTCTGAGTTAGCTGTTCTCCAATCAGATTCTGCACCAACCTGAGAAAATCCAACGGTGATCACATCATCTTTCGTATCACCTTTCTTCCCTCCGGATGAACCACATCCAACTAACAACGTTGCCATCATTGCTCCTAAAAGAGCCAGTCCGAGTAATTTCTTTTTCATAAGCGTATCCTCCTTATCTCGTTAATTTGACGTTCTATTTCAGATGTTTAGCAATCAGTAACCATCGGGCAAACAGTTTTATGTATTGCAATCTCATCTGTAACTTGTATATATAGAATACTGTTTTTTTCACCGTTCGCATACAGAATATCATTTTGTTTTGGTTGAGATTTTTTCTTTGCAAACAGAATAAGGGGGATTTTTTTTTAAAAAAGTGGAATTTTTTTCGACCGCCCCATCCCCATAGTCTTCTTTTCACAATGACACGTGATATTTGTCACCGTATCACCGGAACCTCTGACACATGATCCGCCACCTGTATACGGACAAGCGTTCCTTCTCCGGGATGACTTTCATAGCTGATTCCATACTGCTCACCATAATAAATATGTATTCTCTGATTTACATTTGCCACCCCAAATCCACTTTGTCTGTCAGCACCGGAATCATGATCCATACCGTGGATCAATGCTTCCAGTTCCTCTTTGTTCATTCCTTTTCCATCATCTTCCACTTCAAAGATCACATCATTTTCTTGAAAGTAACCCCGAACCGACAAGTGCCCTTTGCCTCTCTTATTGCGAATCCCATGCACCAATGCATTTTCTACCAAGGGCTGCAATAATAGTTTGGGGATTTTTACCTCATACAATTTCTCCTCGATATCAATACTGTACTCTAATACATCTTGATATCGGAACTGCTGGATCTTGAGATAACTTTCAATATGCCGCTTCTCATCATAAATCGTAATAATGTCCTGTCCCTTGCTAAGTGTTGTTCGGAAAAATTCTGACAAATAAGTCACAATCGCCACAACCTGATCATTTTGCTTTGCTTCCGCAAGCCACACGACAGTATCTAATGTATTATACAAAAAATGCGGATTGATCTGCGCCTGAAGCAGTTTACTCTCCAATATCCGCTGCGTTTCATGATTGTGCTGCATATCATCCACCAAATGACCAATCTCCTTCGTCATGTCGTTAAAGTTGTGTGCCAGCACTGCAATCTCATCCTTGGTATTCACTTTTGTCTTAGCTGTAAAATCTCCCTCTGCCACTTTACTTGTCATCTTGCATAATTTGCGTATCGGAACAATAATGCTTTTGGTCGCCTGTGCAGACAGGCAGATTGATAATGCCGTCACGACCATCGCTGTAATCATGCAAAGCAAGATCGTTCTTTCATTATTTTTATCCAGCGCTTCTTTTACCTCATCAAAGTTGGTTGTTTCTATATAAATATAATTTTGTATGCCTGATTGGATCAAGGCAGTCAATTCATAGATGTTGGCATCCAAATATTTCATGTTGGCATCGTACAATTCATTATTTTTGATATTATATTCTAACTCTGCAACATTCTTTTTTAAGGATTTTAAGGAATTTTTCA
>ENA-ORNR01003971-ORNR01003971.1-human-gut-metagenome-genome-assembly--contig:-NODE-3971-length-10613-cov-3.604281_pt1 | contig 10613 bp, 7 predicted proteins | sample MGYA00242114_ERZ509020 | MGnify/ENA primary metagenome ERZ509020 (study PRJEB26280, sample SAMEA2338758) | human gut metagenome | biome: human gut; feature: human-associated habitat; material: faeces...
TGGCTTAGCAGCTGCCGCACCTCGCTCGCCGTATCGGCACTTAGAATTGTGCGGTATTGCCTTAACGTAAAATCCGGCTGCATTTCTAGAAATAGACTATATTTTCGACTTTTCAGATACACCCCAAGGCCATATTAACACAATTTTAATGTTTGCTGGCAATACTGCATGTATTATAGCAGGCTTGCCGAAAAATGCAACTGGTCCCGCCGGGTATGCCGTACACTTTGGTCACTTTATGCAAAACTGCGGCGGCTTTTGCAGCAGGTTCACCTGTTTTTACCCGCCAAAAAGCAAAGCGCGCACAGCCCTTTGTTCAGGCCATGCGCGCCGGATGGATATTTCTTTATTCTATTTTACTTTATTCTATTTTAATTATACATCCTGCAGTTCACCGCGGGAAAATGCTTTCAGGTAAGCATAGATGAAACCATCCAGGTCGCCATCCATCACGGCCTGCACATTGCCGCTTTCATAGTTGGTACGGTGGTCCTTGACCAGGGTGTACGGCATGAACACATAACTGCGGATCTGGTGGCCCCAGGCGATTTCATTCTGCACACCCTTGATGTCATCCACCTTATCCTTGTGCTGCTGCAGAGCGATCTGGTACAGCTTGGCTTTCAGCATTTCCATGGCGTACTCACGGTTCTGCAGCTGGCTGCGCTGGGTCTGGCAGGAAGTGACAATGCCGGTGGGCTTGTGGATCAAGCGCACAGCGGAAGACGTTTTGTTGATGTGCTGGCCGCCTGCACCGGAAGAACGGTAAACCTGCATTTCAATATCCGCCGGGTTGATCTCGACTTTAATATTGTTATCCAGTTCCGGCATAACCTCCAGGCTGGAAAAGCTGGTCTGGCGGCGGGCGTTGGCATCAAACAACTGTTGCAAAGCCGCCAACCGCTGCGTCTCCATCTCGGCATCAGCCACCCAAGGTGTTTCTTCCAACACGATGCCGGTCAGGTCTTCCCCACCAGACAAGGGACTTTTGAGTTCTTCACCCGCCTCGCGTTGCCAAAGTTCCACCGCCGTTTTCACTTGCGGATACCGTGCGGCCAATGTAGAGGAAAGCGTGGAAGCATAATAGGCCGCACCCAATGAGAGCACATCATCCGTCCGTGGCTCCAACACGGAAGGCAGGGCCTGCACGGCATACCACAAGGGATTGGCCGTATATTCCACCGTCAGACGGCGGTGCTCCGCCTCAGGATGGTTGCCTTGGAACAAACCGCCGAGCCGTATCACCGTATCCCCCTCGTGCGACACCACGAAAGGCTGGGTCTGCGTCAGCCATTCCTTGTCCTCCAAAATAGGAAGATAACGCTGTTCCCCGTCTGCATGCTCCCCGGCTTCGAAGATTATGCGACAAGCCGGCAAGGACACACTGCCTGAAGGCGTGTAGGCAAAAGACACCACCGTATCCGATTCCGCCTCCATCTCCACCTTCACCGTCTCTTTCCAAAGGCCCTCTCCCGTAGCCGGGTCGAACACTTCCATCGTGGCCTTGCCTTCCAACGTTTTCCCGGTCAAGTTGAACAACGTGGCCGAAAGCGTGGCACGATCGCCCATCCGCACGAAGCGCGGCAGGCTGAGTTGGGCCATCACCTCCTTGGCGGCTACCACCTCGTCCGTCAACAAGCCCGCCATCATGTCTTTCGTATGGGCCAAAGCCATGAATTTCCACGTCGTCAGGCTTTCGGGCAAAGTGAAGCGCAAGGTCACCACGCCGCTCGTGTCTGTCATCAAACGGGGATAGAAAAAGGCTGTTTCATTCAGGTTCTCACGAATTACCACGTCTTGCGACACTCCGTCTGCCGCAACACCGTCCGCTGTTTTTTTCATGGCTGACATCGCCACGGGTGCGTGCAGCACAGGAGGTTCCGCAAGTGCAACTTCTGCCTCGGCTGTCTGCGCCCCGTACGCCATATCCAACCCGGCAATCCTACCGCTACCCGGAGACATGCCCACCACTACAGTATTATCCGTAATATTGAGCACTTCTTCAACCGTACGGAGACCGCCCCACGCCAACATCGCCGGATTAAAATAGTCGAACCGCAAAGGTTTAGAAACCGTGTAAGGGACACGTGCAGCATACGCAATATAATTGCTGCCGAACCAATTCGTCATACCCATCCTGACAGAAGGCAACGAGGGAAAGAAATGTTGGTAAAAATTCCAACCATGCGGCTTGATGGCATCCAAGGAGGTATCATACAGTGTAGCCATCAGCTGTGCCGGAGCAGGCCGCCCATCGGGCAATGTGACCCGGAGCCGCCATGTTTCTTCCGTACCCGGCTGCAGACGGTCGCGGAACGATGTCCACGCAAGACGCAACTTCAGTTCAGGACACGGACGGACAAGCCGCACTTCCCTTGTCGAACAACGTCCGTCCCGCACCAAATAAAACACAGCCTGCATCCCGTCTGCCCCATCTGGCACGGACGGATAAGTGAAGTCCATGATGGTATCGGACACAGAATAAACCTTTTCCTCCAAAATACGGTCTTCACAGAACAACATGTAATATAGCGTGACACTGTCGGCCGCCGTACCCACCATCAGACGGGCAGGTTTATCCGGACGGACGGTGTCGTTCACGCAATAGAACCAAAGGTTATCATCGTTGCCCGGACGACGGTCCGACAGGCTGAAAAGTTTGAACGTGTAGGAGGTTTCCACCGTGTCACCTTCTGCCACGGCCCGTACCACCCATCCGTAATCCGCAGAAGGAAGAGCTGACAACTCCGCAATCCGCACCTCGCGGTTGGCAGGCAGACAGATACCCGACAACACTTTCTTCGTCAGTCGGTGTTTCTCCGACAAGAAGAGGTCGGCGGTCACTTCCACTGGTCCCGTATAAAGGGCACCCGCAGCCGTACGCACCCTTGCCGTAAAAGCAGGCAGGCTGTCTTTCACGCACGGTAATGCCCCCTCCAACGCAAGTTCCAATCCCTCCTTGGTCAAAGGGAATCCAATTTTGGCCGACTGCGTCTCGCCAGATGCAGACGTGACCGACACTTCCACCATCTGGCGCAGCCCCCAACTACCCCATGACTCTTCAGTCTCACGCACCGGAACACGCAACATGAACTGCCCGTCTTCACCGGTATAAACCGTATCGAGCGGAAGCTCCTTTTCCCCGTCGACCATCCGATAGAGGGCACGAACGACGAAAGATGTGGCCGACACCCGTGCATGCCGCAAGGGAACCCCATTGTAGTTCATGGCCATACCCGTCAGGCTTACCGTGTCGCCCGGGACGAAGTGTTCGCCCACCTCGTCCAAATGCACCTCAAAGGTGGGACGCTTGTATTCCTCTACCCTGAAATCCGTATGTCCCCATTCTGTACGTATGAAATAACGCCCGGAAAGTCCGGTCGTTGGCAGAGTGAAAGTGCCCGAAAACGTACCGAAAGCATCGCTCTCCACTTTCTGTTCCGCCACGGCCTTCCCATTCGGGTCGTGCAATTCCAACACCACCTTACGCCCTTGCACGGTATGGCTTTCAGCCTGTCGCTCATTGTAACACAGTCCACCCACATACACCGTCTGTCCGGGGCGGTACACCGCCCTGTCTGTGTACAAACGCTCCCGCACCTGTTCCCGTTCTTCTTTGTGGAAAGGCATCCGGAAACGCTCCTGCCAAGGTTGGGCATAACGGTCATCCCCTTTACGAGCCTTTATCGTCAGGCCGTAATGCCCTATATGGTTCCGGATATAAGCGGCATCGCGCCAACGGGCTTTTCCCTCGGCATCCGTCAAAGCGGTATGCAACAGCGTGTCACGATAGTACCATTCCACCGTTGCTGATGGCACGGGCCGCCCCGTACATCCCTCCACTACCGTGCAAAGGCTAGTGCTGTCCGGCAAGAAACCGCCCACCAATAACAAACGTGATGACTTCACCCCGTGGATTTGGGAGGGTTGCAATGTTTCTTGTCCATCCGCTTTTGCGACTATCATATAGTAGCCCACACCGGGAACACGCAAATCGAAAGTATCTGTCACGGCCTCGTATGGAGCATACGCCTTCCATGCCAGGCGTTCTGTCTTCCGCAATCGTCCATACCGTTTCAAGTAAGCCAAGCGGTCGCTCCTATACTTCTTTTCCACCTTATCCCAATCAGGTTCTCCCTCTGGCAACAGGTACCAACTTAATTCCACTCCGGACACATTGCGGTGTTCCACTCGTGCTTCGTAACTCATGTCGGGGTTCACGCTTTCAGACATCCGGAAACGCATTTCCGGTGCTTCCAGTCTTTTCCGGTGATTCAGTAGTTCCTTCGAACGTGGATAAGCCTTATATCTTTCATAGCCTTCTTCTATCCATTGCACTTTCAGGCGCGGACTGACCTCCAAATCGAGCATGCACAGATAAATTTCTGCCGCCAACGGCAAATCACCGAAATGGGCGAGCATCCGCTCGTACGCCTTATACGTTCCGGTTTGCAGCACTTCCCGTTCGCGCCTTGCCACACCGTCAGGGTCATGCTCCGCCACACCTCCATTCGACACACGTGCCACATGTCCGATAGAGTCTAACATCACCAACAATTCCGCCTCACGGTTTCCATTCTTACGATAGACAGCGAGCATTTGTCCATACACGTCCTTGTCCACATCTTCTATCGCAACGGTCCTGTACCGTTTCATAGCCACTGCCCGCCTCCCGATGACATTCAGCAAATCCCCGCCGAAGTAACCGGCATCCTTCCCTTTCTCCACAAAAGGCATGTAGTCGGCGGCTTTGGCCGCTGCCAACAAGTCCGGACGAGCCATGGACTGTTGGTAATTCTCCGATGCAACCTTCATAAACTGCTCCCGCGACCACTCGCGGATGCTGTCGGGATGGGCATCCGTACGGTCGCTGTAATTCCGGTTACGGCCTGCATTGTCTTCATACAATTCTCCCAACACGGAGGCCAACACCGCCCGTTGAACCTCGTCGGTGGTCTGCCGTTTGAGCCGCTCCAGTTTCATGATGTCGGAATAAAAGCTATCGGGCACGATGTCCTGACGGAGCTTGCAACCGTAGAGCAAAGCTGCCATCTGCTGACCTTTTTGCCTCTCTTTGTCTGCCTTGGCGGCTATCTGTTCCACAACTTTATAAGCAGATTTCGGCAAATCTTGTCTTTCATATTTTTCCACTTGTTTCCATAAATCATCGAAACCCGCAGCCGGGCACCCTGTTCCGAAACAAAGGAACATCACGCATATACTCCATAAGATTTTTTGCTTCATAGTTATTTCTTTTGGTTTTTAGTTCTGATTCATGCAAATAACGGCATTCTTCTTGAAAAATGAAACTATTCAACGTTATAATATTCTAAAAACCATACATCACAGACCGACCGGTTCTCCAATTCACCCATACCCAAAGCCCAAAAACCAGAAAATCCACGACAAAACGAAAAATGAGGAAGTGATAAAATCAATCTGCGCCAAACGAAAAATCAGTCTCCTTTGATTGATTTTTCGTTTGGCGCAGATTGATTCTCGAATCTAAGGAGAACTTTTTAATGCATTCAACTAACTAAAAAAACAGCTGTTTACAGATACAGGTAAGAATAACAAGAAATCCGGACAAAGCGATGCAGACATCCGCTCCGCAACATGCCCCCGTAATCTCCAAAGCCCATCATGGCCGCATGGAAAAAGGGAACATGCCCGCACGACACATCCCCTTTCCCTATGCAAAATTCCGCTTATTTACGCCTTCTCCGGTATCCGGCGGAGCAACTCCTTCAGGAAATCCCAGAACTTGGCCACCGACGGGATGTGGCAACGCTCATCCGGCGTATGCGGCGAACGGAGCGTAGGACCGAAACTTACCAAGTCCATATCGGGATATACTTCCCCGATAAGACTGCACTCCAAACCGGCATGCACGACCTGTACCAACGCCTCTTCGCCAAACATCTCCTTATAGATTTCCACCATCTGCGCCGTAATCTGCGAATCGAAGTTAGGCTGCCATGCCCCGTAACGACCGCTGAATTCCACCTTCATGCCCGCCATGTTGAAGCAGCTTTCCAACATGGTCCCGACATAGTCCATCATGCTCTCGCTCGAACTGCGTGCCAAAATCAGCACTTCCGCACGTTCCGGTGTCACGTTGACAATCGCCAGGTTGGACGAAGTCTCCACGATGTGCGGGATGGACGGGATGTAACGGAGCACACCGTCGTGACAGGCCACAATGGCATCCAGCACATTGTCCTGAATCTCTTCCGGCACCTGAACCGCAGGCATATCCACGCGCTCCATCGTCATCACGATGTGCTCTTCCACGCCACGGTATTCTTCGGCAAACATGTCCGCACAATAATCCACCAGTCCTTGCAACTCATCCACATCATCCGCCGGTACCGTCACTACAGCTTCGCTCTCACGAGGTATGGCGTTACGCATGTTGCCGCCTTTCCACGAAGCCAACCGTGCTTCGTTCTCGCTGATGGCCATGTTCAGGAACCTCGCCATCAGTTTGTTGGCATTGGCACGGTTCTCGCAAATCTCCAAGCCGGAATGTCCGCCGCGCAACCCTTTGACCGTCACCTTGACCGCCACGTCTGCCGGGTCTGCCTCCACGGCTTTATAAGCAATCGATGCCGTCACGTTCACTCCTCCGGCACTTCCTACCACAAATTCGCCCATCGTCTCATTGTCGAAGTTCAGCAGGATGTCGCCCGTCAACGTGTCGGACGCAAGATGGTTGACCCCGTACATGCAAGTTTCCTCGTCGGCTGTAATCAATGCCTCCAACGGGCCGTGCTCCAGGCTCTCGTCTTCCATCACGGCCATGATGGCCGCCACGCCCATTCCGTCGTCCGAGCCCAAGGTCGTCCCCTTGGCTTTCACCCACTCGCCGTCGATATAGGTTTCAATGGGGTCGGTCTCAAAATTATGCCGGCTCTCTGCCGTTTTCTGCGGCACCATGTCCATGTGGGCCTGCATGACGGCTTTCTTACGGTTCTCCATGCCCGGTGTGGCAGGTTTGCGCATGACGATGTTTTCGCCACCGTCTTTGAAAGCCTCGATACCATGGGCTGCCGCCCAATCCAACAGGAATTGCTGTACTTTTTCCAAATGTCCTGACGGACGCGGAACCTGTGTCAATGCATGGAAATTCTTCCATACCACCTGCGGTTCCAAGTTCTTAATCTCGTTCATAACAACCTATTATTATGGTTTGACAATCTGATTTAATTTCTTCCACCCCCTGCTTCCTCCTGGCCTATCCGACGGGTAAAAGCCAATGCCCCGGCAGCATAGAAGCCCAACAACATGACAAGCAAGGTCTGCAACGTATGCACGATGAGCACGAACACGACAGCATCCGGCTCACATACGCCGTAGAGCACCAAAATGGTCTTCACCGCAAAATGCCACGGCCCGGCACCATTCGGCGTGGGTACCAAGACGGCAAACGTGCCGACCACGAAAGCAATCAAGGCGGCCATAGCCCCCAACCCCGAAGTATAGGAAAAACAATAAAAAGTCAAATAGAAATGCAGGAAATAGGCAAGCCATATCCCCAAGGAATACATTATATATATAGGTATATGGCGGACATTGCGCAAAGAAAACACTCCGTCCACAATATTGCGAAGCAAATTGCGGGTATGGTTGAACCACGCCAACCGCCTGGCCAAAACGGCAAGAAACACCAACACGACCAACAAACAAGCTGCCGTGACCCAATAACCGGCTGCAGAAAAGCGTCCGGCCAGTTCTTCAAAACTTACTCCCGTCTCGGCAAAGAACACCATGAACACCTTGACTTGCAGCAAGACTGCCAAAGCAGCCAATAACAAAATCAACAGGGAATCCACCATGCGCTCCGTCACCACCGTCCCCAAGGATTTCGTAAAAGAAGTGCCGTCGTACTTCTTCAATACACCGCAACGCAAGACCTCCCCCACCCGGGGCACCACAAGACTGGAAGCGTATGAAAGAAACACGGCATGCACGCACGAAGACAAACGCGGACGTTCTCCCAACGGAGCCAATGCCTGCCTCCAACGCACGGCACGCAACACCTGCGCCAACACACCGAAAGGCATGGAAAGCCACATCCACGTCCAATCCATCCCGTCGTTCAAAGCCTCCCACAGCCCGTTCCAGTCGAAATCACGGTACATCCACCACAAAATCAAGCCTCCCAACGCCAAGGGGAAGGCTATTTTTAACGCATGACGAATGATCTTAGAAGTTTCCAATGCCGTCTATGTCTATTTTTGATTACCTTTGTATCCACAAAAATAAAACAAAAAAACAACAATGAAGACAGTCAAGCCCAAAAAGTTTCTCGGACAGCATTTTTTAAAAGACCTGAAAATCGCACAGGACATCGCCGATACAGTAGATGCCTGCCCCGGAATCCCGGTGCTCGAGGTAGGGCCGGGCATGGGTGTCATGACCCAGTTCCTCGTCGGCAAGGGCCGCCCCGTCAAAGTGGTCGAGATTGATTTCGAATCCGTGGCCTACCTACGTGCCAATTACCCCCAGTTGGAAGAAAACATCATAGAAGACGATTTCCTGAAAATGCACCTGGAACGGACGTTCGGCGGGCAACCGTTCGTGCTTACGGGCAACTACCCTTATAACATTTCTAGCCAGATATTCTTCAAGATGCTCGACTACAAAGACCTCATCCCTTGCTGTACGGGCATGATACAGAAAGAGGTGGCGGAACGCATTGCCGCCGGTCCGGGCAGCAAGACCTACGGTATCCTGAGCGTACTCATCCAGGCATGGTACAGCGTGGAATACTTGTTCACGGTGCATGAACACGTATTCAATCCTCCCCCCAAGGTGAAGAGCGCGGTCATCCGTATGACACGCAACTCCACGACGGACTTAGGTTGCAACGAGCGGCTCTTCAAACAGGTAGTGAAAACCACATTCAACCAACGGCGCAAAGTGCTTCGCAACTCCATCCGCCCCGTGCTGGCCGATGCCGACCACAAGGCACGGCAGGAAGGGCGGCTGCCTAAAGACCACGCCGAATTCCTCTCCGCCGAGATATTCGGCCGCCGCCCGGAACAATTATCCGTGGCCGATTTCATCAATCTGACCAATGCCATAACGCGGGAAACTTCCGAAACGGCATACTCCGGAGAAAAGATATAAAAAAACGGCCTCAAAGCCGTTTTTTTATTTGTAACTTCAAGCGGTTTATCGTATCTTTGCACCGCAATTTATCAGAGTATTTATTTAAAATGGACGATTATCACGCGGAAAATATGAACTAAGTAGGACAGAGGTTTGCAAGGAGCTGCCTCCGTTCCGTTATAATTATGGAGGATTTTTATTCATGCGAACATACTGGAATACAAACCGCAGCCTGCGCACGCTCGAAAAGTGGGAACCCAACTGTTGGGTGCAAGTTACTTGTCCGACTCAGGACGATATAGATTATCTGGAGAATACGCTCCACATCCCCGATTACTTTTTAATGGACATCGCCGATACCGACGAGCGTGCCCGCTATGAGTTCGACGACGGTTGGATACTCATCATCCTGCGTATCCCTTACGTGAAAGAAGTACGCTCGCGCACGCCTTATACGACCATACCCCTCGGTATCATCCTGAACAAAGAGGTGTGCATCACCGTGTGCAATTTCGAGACGAACATGATGATTGACTTCGTGAGCTACCAGCAAAAACGCGGATTGGGATTCACCGACTCCGTAGACATGGTGTTCCGCCTGTTCCTTTCGTCTGCCGTGTGGTACCTGAAACGGCTGAAGCAAATCAACCTGCTCATCGAGAAAGCCAAGCAACACTTGGATCGTAACGTGGACAACGTGGACCTCATCAACTTGTCGCGCCTGCAAGACAGCCTGACTTATTTCATCACTTCCATCCGAGGCAATGAGACGTTGCTCTCCAAGTTGAAGTTCAAACTTCCGGTGGACGAACTGGATGCCGACCTTATCGAGGATGTCAATATCGAGATGAGCCAGGCACGCGAGACGACATCCATCTATGCCAACATCCTCGACTCGACGATGGACACTTACGCCAACATCATCAACAATAACACGAGCGGCGTGATGAAAATGCTGACGTCCATTTCCATCATCCTCATGTTTCCCACGCTCATCGCCAGTTTACTCGGCATGAACCTGGTCAACGGCATGGAGAATTGGGCATGGGGATTCCCGGTGGCTTTGATGCTTACCGTGGGCATTACAGTGGCATTCGTATGGTATTTCAAGCGAAAAACATGGATTTAAAGCCAGGCAAAGTAAAAAAACAGGAGATTTTTTAGGTTTCCACCGTTTTTTATACTTAATTTGTGCCGATTAAATGAATAGTAAAACCGAATCAGATACTAAAACAAGTAACATGATGGACTCTCAAGAAACTCTCCAGACGGAAGAGAACGTAACAGAAAACGTAACACCAGAAGTGAACGAAACGGAAAATCAAACGATAGAAGTGCCGCAAACACAGGAAGAAGTCGTTGCACGAGTGAAGGAACTGGCCGAAGCCGACGCTCCGGCCGAGAAACAGGAATTGGATGCCCTGAAGCAGGCCTTCTACAAAATACATAAGGCAAACGTGGCAGCAGCCCGAAATTAAGTCTAATGGGAAGAAGGT
>ENA-ORNR01003975-ORNR01003975.1-human-gut-metagenome-genome-assembly--contig:-NODE-3975-length-10602-cov-19.805063_pt1 | contig 10602 bp, 8 predicted proteins | sample MGYA00242114_ERZ509020 | MGnify/ENA primary metagenome ERZ509020 (study PRJEB26280, sample SAMEA2338758) | human gut metagenome | biome: human gut; feature: human-associated habitat; material: faeces...
TAGACCATTATATAACTATAATGTAAGGGCTGATCTTGGTGTAGGTCAGCCCTTATGCTTAAAACCATTCCGCATCCGGGTGTACTTCAACGGACAGACGGTTCATTATTTTAGTTATTAACTTTCGAATCATCATAATTTACATTTTTGTATCTTCGATATAAGGACTGGCCAGATCCATAAGAACATATTGAATCAAAGCATCAATGACAACGTTAGCTATCTTCATACCTCCTGCGGAATTTGGATGAACTTGATCCTGCAAATACGTTGTGATATTAAGTGTTGATATTCCACTTAATGCATTTACATCAATTACGGGGACGGAATATATTGCACATACTTCTCTTATCACACTCCCGTAATCTTGTATCGTTAATCCTATATTATTTTTATAAGGATAATCAGCATTATTATGAGAGTTATAAAAATTATGTGGTATGCAAGCGAATATCTTGGCATTCGGCAATCTTTTGATAATCTTTCTCAACATTAGCCCATAGGCGTATTTTAAATGAGTTTCGTCCTGATCGTCAAGCTCCCCGATTTGGGCATTTGCCGTGATATCATTAGCGGAGGCATATATGACTAATACATCCGTATCGGTCGGAATAGTATTTATTCGGCCGTCACCACACATATTATCCTGTATAGTGATAGTTCCTTCTTCGGGATGAGCGGCATTATAGTAGCCATTTTCGTCCACTTTCTTGGTTTGTGGGGAAATGGATGTAACCTTGGAGCCTCCGATACCTCGGCAATAATGTGTTGAGAATTGAAGATATTTCCACACATACTTCTGCCACGAGATCAGTTCTACGATCGAGTCTCCAAATGAACAAAATTTCTTCCCTTTATACGCCATATTGATTATTTCATCTCTATCTAACTTTACATTTCTCACATTTTGCGGGTTGCAAGGGTAATAATTCAACGAGACAAACGGGGGGTCCACACTGTTGAAATTAAAAATTATATATTCCCAATTTTTTTCGCCTGTCATCACTTCCCTAAAGGTTTTTGTTTGACTGCCCCTATACCCAATCCACGTACCATCTGCTGCATACACGGCGACTGAAAATGCATTGGTAAATACAGATGTTATGTTGTCAACGACTCTGATCAATCGTGTAGTATTATAAGCTTCGTTTGACTGTAACGATCCATTTACATTGTTATAACCATCAATAAGATTATCATTTGTTATCAGATTTTTATCTAAATAAGTTTCAGGAAGCTGTGTTATACCGAATTCAAGCGGAATAAAATTCTCATTGAATGATAGATAATAAAAATCTCTTGCGTTATTATTCCAAGCCCTGCAATATGATGCTTCTGATGGTATCTCTCTTTTTGAAATATTCTTTCCCGTTGAAGCACCCATATTAACCGTGCCAAGCAGCGTGCCATTATCTCTATAAAAATAAACCGAATATGCATTGGTATAGATATACTCTTCTCCTGCCGGTATATCAATTCTTTCTATAACAATCCCATTTCCATTTACAATATTTCCGACTCCGTCTATTGTTTTATTGGCGAGCAAAAGTTCATCATATACCTTGTTGATTGACACATCCTGCAACATGTGTCGTATTGTCATCAAGTCGTTTTTAACCTCTTCAAGAGAGTCAATGGTTAATACTTCGATCCAATTCTTGTCATTTATCCAATTTGAATTCTCTACACTATCAGATTTATATATTTCAATTGTAAACCTGTCTTCGTTTTGATACGATAAGATAAATCCTTTTCTCCGGTTAATACTGCTTATCGACAACCTCGTATTAGATTTGTTCGAATTATACACGACAGAATCGTACATGTAAGAATCAAGCGGTATATAATTACTCGTTTCAGAATTGTACAGATATACCCTATATCTGTTTGTCAAATCTCTATAAGTGAAAACCAATCCGATTTTTTTATTGTAAGTATTCGGCAGAGCATTCCTGGCAGCATCGGGCGTGTTGTAATTATTGCCGGTTATTGCCGTGATGTTGATAAAGGGAAATTTGGTCGATGGCAGCAATGGGCACCAGAATAAATCATCGCTCCAATATTGATCATCCATAGATGTTCCCATATACATTTCAACAGTGAGTTCCCCAGTTGCTCCATTCCTATAACTTAAAATCTTTCCTGTACTTCTATTTTCTTTTGGAATTCCAAGTCTGGTTTTTGAAAAATCTGTATCAAATTGTGTTGAAATGGCACTTCCTTTATTCAACCCCGACATTTCTGTAGCCAGACTCTTACGCGTTTTGGAATTAACCACCGCATCATAGATAGTAGCCGGGAATATGGTTTGCCCACCTTTGGTCAACTTGTGCATTTTTACCATAATGTATCTTATTTTTAGCCTAAGTTCCGCCGGAACTTGGATGATAAGTTGAATATCAATTGATAATATCATTTTATTGAATAGTGGTAGATATTCAGTAGAAATAAGTGTTTGTATGTTAATATTTCTACTAGATTTCTACTATTGGGTTTAGCAGAAAGCTTTATAATTAATTTTTCTTGTCTTTTTTTATATTGTTATTTATTGGTTGGTTTGTGCCTGTTTTTATAAAGCGGCATAAAAAATATCATGAAGAAAGAAACAAAAGAGGAAGTGCAGATTTATACAGCAGTGAGTATGTTAGTGGCTGGTGTTGGCTTGTCTGTGGCGGGGTTCATTGTGGAACCGACAGGTCAGATACATGAATCCGTATTGTGGTTTTTTGCTCAATGCTTGATGTATGCCGGAGGCATATTTGGTATCGGAGTTTATGTAACAACCAAGTTTAATCATTTAGTGGATAAATTAAAAGATAAAGAGGAAAATAAAAATGGCTGATGTGAATAAACTTGCACCGTTTATCCTAAAGTGGGAAGGCGGTTTTATTGATGATCCTGATGATTTGGGAGGGGCTACCAATATGGGTGTGACTATCGGCACATGGAAATCGTGCGGCTATGATAAGGATGGTGACGGTGATATAGATGTGGATGATTTACACATACTTACCCGTGAAGATGTTGTTAATCGTGTACTCAAACCACATTATTGGGATAGATGGAAAGCTGATTTGATACAGGATCAGTCTGTGGCAAATATTCTTGTGGACTGGGTGTGGGCATCCGGTGCGCACGGAATAAAGATACCTCAACGCTTGCTTGGTGTTACGGTGGATGGCATTGTAGGTTCCAAGACCATTGCCGCAGTAAATGCCAAGAATCCGCGTGAGTTGTTCGACATGATTAAGATTGCCCGGTTTGACTTTATTGAGGATATTTGTCTTCAGCGTCCGACCAATAATAAATTTAAGAGAGGGTGGATGAACCGCATAAATGACATCTCTTATGTTGGTTAGAGTTATGAACTGGGTAAGCCGGCATATATTGCTGGCTCCTTTCATGTGTTTGTTCCTGTTGTTCGAATCATGTGGCAGCTCGCATAAGGCTGTCAAATCCGACACAGAGATTATACAGAAAGATAGTACACGTGAATCTGTCAACATCGTATACGGATCAAATACCTCTTTGAGCGAACTCATTACCACTAATGGCAGCTATGTAATTGATTTCCGTATCTATGATACCCGAAAACCGCCCGATAGTCTGACCGGGAAACCTCCGTTATTGGCAGACGGTCATGTGGAAGGTGATTTCAGCAAGAATAAAAGGAAGGAAACTGTAGTCAATGACTGTACGGAGATGAAAGCTGACAAGGAAACCACTTCCGATATCCATGGGGAAAAACGGTCAGAAACCATAAAAGATAAAAAAGAATCCACGCTGCCTAAACAAATTGGTTTTGCCTGTGTTTGTGCAACAGTTTTGCTTGTTGTTGTGCTGATAATACGAAAACATTGGCGCAACAGACAATCTTCATCATAAGACTTTAAATTTATAAATTGGACTGCCCCGGCTCGTGATGAGTCGGGGTTTTCTTGTCTTTTACCGGCTGTTTTTATAACCTTATTTTTGAAATAAAAAAAGATGGCTATACATGAAAAAGCGACCGTTGAACTCCAGGTGAATGGGGAGCAGGCTAGAAAAGAGATGCAATTGATGGAACAACATGCGCTCTCTTTAAAAGCCAGAATTGTTGAAGCCCAAAATGCGGGTGATACCAAAAAAGTCAAGCAGTTACAAAAAGAACTGAAAGAGACCAATACAACATTGCGTGCTATGAGGGATAACGCTCGGAATATTGATGCGGCTATGAACAATATTGGTTTGGCCACTCCAAAAGAACTTCGACGGCTGTTGAAAGATATCAATGCTAAGTTGAACTCCGGTCACATAGCCCGAGGTTCTGAAGAGTGGAAGAAGTACCAGGCACAACTCAAGTTGGTCAATGCGGAGATTCGTAAAGTAAATGATGAAATTAAAGAATCTGAGGGGTGGTTGACCCGGTTTAATAATGGATTTGCCAAATGGGGGGCGTTGGCGGCATCCGGTATAGCTGCCATTACCGGTATATCCATGACGTTGAACAAAATGCGCAAAGACCGTGATGATAAAGAGGCGTCGGCTGCCAATCTGAAGGCTCTTACCGGTTTGGATGATGTATCCATTCAGTGGCTTGCCCGACAGGCCGAGATATTGTCTACTTCGATGCACAAGTCTGGACTTCGGGTTACTCAGACCAGTAAAGAGATTCTTGAGGCATATATGTTGGTAGGGTCTGCCAAACCGGATTTGTTGGCTGATAAAGAGGCGTTGAATGCCGTGACCATTGAGGCGATGCGTTTGTCCAAGGCTGCCAAGATGGATTTAAAAGAAGCGGTTGATGCGGTTACGTTATCAATGAACCAATATGGGGCATCATCCGAGAAGGCGGCCGACTATGCCAATGTGATGGCTGCGGGGTCCAAATACGGTTCCGCAGCTGTACAGAGCATTACGGCAGCCGTCACTAAAGCTGGTGTTTCCGCTTCTACGGCTAATGTTCCCATTGAGCAATTGGTAGGTAGCATCGAGACTCTAGCAGAGAAAGGGATTGTGAATGAGGTGGCTGGTACTGGACTGAAGATGTTTTTCCTTCGCCTACAGACGGGAGCAGATGAGACAAATCCCAAGATAGTGGGCTTGCAAACGGCTCTGAAGAACTTACAAAAACTATCTACAGAAGAAATCGTGAAGCGTTTTGGTGCAGAAACCTACACGGTAGCACAGACCTTGATAGACGGTGCTGACAAAGTTGAATATTATACCAAGGCGGTGACCGGTACTAACGTGGCCATGGAACAGGCGGCAATTAACTCTGAAACCAACGAGGCGCGTTTGGCTCAGCTGAAGAATAAAATAAGAGAGACAGGCATTGAATTAATGGAAAAATTAAATCCCTCTCTCAATATGTTGACGGGATGGACTACTAAATTACTTAGTATGGCTCCGGCATTGATTGATTGGTTGGTTAAATACAAGGGTGCGTTAGCAAGTACCTGTGTGACATTGCTTGCTTTGATCGCTTATAAAAAAACGGATGTTGCCTGGGCGAAATTACAGGTGGTTTGGAATGAAAAAATCGTTGCATCGCTGCTTTCTCTAGGTAAGTTTGTTAAGGCAAATCCTTATGCTTTTTTAGCGGTAGGGGTAGCAGCTTTAATCGGTAGGCTGATTGATTTAAAAAGAGAGCAAAACAGGGTTACAGAAAGTCAGAAATCAATGTTGCGCATTAGTAATGATTTGAATGATAAATATGGCGAGCAGGAGTCAAAAATTAGATTGCTGACAAATGTGATTCATAATCAGAATTTCTCCTATGATGAACGCCGTCGCTGTATTGATGAATTGAAAAAAATCGTTCCGGGTTACAACGGTATGCTGAATGAAGAGGGCAAGTTGATGAATGACAATACAGGTGCTATCAAAGACTATTTGGTGCAATTGGAGAAACAAATCAAACTGGAGGCGGCTAGAGAAGAGTTGGCAGGACTGTATCAGGAACAACGCAAGACGGAGAAGCTGAAGAGAAAACAACAAGAAGAGGTGAAGCGAGCTAATGCCAATTTTAATGCGGCACAGTTTATGGCATCGGCTCGGGCTACTAATTTGGGCACACAAGGTACAAGAGCGTTGGCTAAAGCTACAGATGCGTCTACTCAGCAAGCACGTAGCCGGCTCACGATAGCCAACCAAGAACTGAATAAGACTCAGGCTCGTCTTGATCAGTTAAATCAGGCCATTAAAGATGTTAATGCTGAAATTGCAGCTAGCGACATTCAGCCCGATGTAGTAAAAACCGATGGTAAAAAAAATGGAGGTGGCACTTTAACAGAAGGGGAGAGGTCAAAAGCGAAAAAAGATGCGTTGGTTAAGGAGGAAAAAGAATATTTTTCTGAATTGGCACATCTCAAGCAATTGTATATTGACAGTGACTTGATGACGCAAGAAGAGTATGCCCGGTTGGTTGAAGATTTGGAGATGCAGCATTTGAACAGACAGCTAGATATTGCTGGTATGGAGCCAGATGAGATTGAAAAAATCAATCAAAAGATTTTAGATGCACAAATTAAATTCAAAGAGCGTTGCAGGCAAGAAGATGATAAAGAGTATAAAGAGGCACAGCAGCGTGCTTTGACAGCTAGAGAAAAGCGATATCAGTTAGATATTGAAGCGGCTGCCCGTTATCATTATCAAAACCTGACATCTGAAGAAGATTATCTTCGGCTTTTGTCTGATTTGGAATACGGTTATTATAGCGATATGCTGGCCAATTATCAATTAACAGAACAACAAAAAGCAGACTTCCAAAAGCAAATTAACGCTAACAGGTTGAAGGAGGATGAACGGGAATACCAAAAAAGAAAAGAGGTTCAGGATAAAGAAAGGGCCTTGGCCCAAAAATATACGGATATGGCTAAGGGGATAGCTGAGGATTATGGGCAGACTTTAGGTGAAATGATTGCTAATGGAGAACTGACAATGAAGAGTTTTCTCCGTGAGACCCTGCTAATGGCGGTTGATGCCTTGGAGAAAGTTATTGAAATCGCAGCTGTTGAAATCACAGCCAAAAATGCAGCGGCTACTGCTCCTTTGTCTTTTATCGGTATAGCGAAAGCGGCTGCCCAGATTGCGGCCATCAAAGTTGCATTTGCAGCAGTTAAGGGGATGATTGGTAATTTCTATACTGGAGGCTTCACAGGCTCCGGTGAATGGGATCGCCCTCAGGGTATTGTACATTCCAATGAATTTGTTGCCAACCGTTTTGCGGTGGCAAACCCGGCTATTCGTCCCGTACTTAATTTGATTGATCATGCGCAGCGTACCAATACAGTGGGCAGCCTGACTGCTAGCGATGTGTCGGCTGTGGTTGCTCCGTCTGCTGTGGTTCCGGTATCCGAAGGTGGAACCGAGGTGGATTTGGAACTGTATCGTCTGGTGGTTGAATGTACTGAGACAATGAAAAAAGTTAAGTCTCGCCTTCAAGAACCGTTGGTGGCTGAAACATATGTTACAGGCAAACATGGCATTAATCAGGCGCAAAAAGAATACAATCGTTTAAATAACAATAAATCACGCAATAAGTTATGACGGAATTATATATAAACGGGCAACTGGCTGTATTGTCAGAAGATTTTTATTTTACGTTGGCTTCTGAGAATCCGTATTTTACACGCAGTTCCAACTATTCATTGGATATAGAACTTCCAATGTCGGCCAATTACGCGATTTTTGGTCATATTAACCGGCTCGATGTGACCAAGAAGAAAACCATCTTGACGGCCGTCCTTATGGTTGATGCCAGATGTTTGTTATCCGGCAGTGCCGTATTGATGTCTGTAGAAGAAACACGGGTTAAAGTGCAGCTGGTGTCCGGAAATGCGGAGTTTAATTTGCTGACCAATGATGATATCTATGTGGATGAGTTGGATTTAGGTAGTGATTGGACACCGGTTGTAGGTCGTCCCATTGGAGGATTTTTGCCGGCTTCTGAAATGGTTGATTATTATGGATCGGTTGATCAGGTTGAATCTGTCTGGCTTCCTGTTTTCTATCAGGATGTGAATCCGGAGAATTTGAATAATAATGCTCAATACGAAGATGGCTCTAACCGATTTCTTCCTTGTCCGGAGTTCTTGCGTACATGTATTCAGCCTTATTTAATGACTGTGATTACAAAAATAGTGGAGCATTTTGGTTACACGTTTGATACCTCTTTTTTCGATAATAATTTTTTGCGTAATGTGTATGTCTGTAGTGCGGTGGCGTCATTAGGAATATCCAGTGCGCTCCCACATTGGACGGTTTCAGAATTCTTTGATGAATTGGAGAAGTTTTTGGGTGTGATTACTATTGTGGATGAACATACAAAAGTGGTTCGTTTCGCCAAATTAAATGACTATTTTTCTTTTTCTGATAAAGAGGTGATTAATGAAGACGCTGTACTTCATGAGTTTTCTGTGGAGATTGAAGATAAAAAAGACGATAAAGATATCAGTTCCGGCAATGTCAGTTATGATTTGTCGTCTGTGACTGATGATGGCTTCTTACGGTTGGATAGGGAATTGATAGAGGCGGCTCAAAAGACTGAATACAATACTTACGACGAACTGGTGCAAGCTTATAACGCCATGTCTGATGAGAACAGAAAAAAGACGCTCTTTGTGGTTGGCAGGCGGTATTACATTAATTATAATGAGGGTGATAAAAACAGTCTTCGTGAAGTCAACTTATATGCTGACTTGATTCGGAATCCGGAATCAGAAACGAGCTCCTCTTTGCGGATCGTTCCGGCCAAAATAGTACAATACAATATAGGTACTTACACTTTTCTTTCACATAATTTTGATTATGTGCGCACAGACACTCCCTTGTTTTTTAATATCCCGGTCGTGAGCTTTCATAAAGTGGGTTACGAGCAGAGTGCCTTCAATATCCAGGAGGCTATTGAAGGTAATGTGGAATTGCAGGAGAAGCAAAAAAAGAGTGATATTATGGAGGTTGCGATCAATACCGGTATATTCAACCGCCATACCGTTAACGGGCAATCATTTGATTATGCTTATCCGTTTACCGATTACCAACAAAGACCTGAAGGGCTGGTATCAACACTTATGCCTTATTCGTTGAGCTTGAATGATGTATGTCCGGATAGTATCGGCAACAAATTGTCATCACTTAACCTGTTTCATTCCGATATTCCTTATACTATTCAGTTCATTACGGATAAACTGCCGGATGTGAATAAAGTGTTCTTAATTGGTAACAAGCAATATTTGTGTGAGAAAATAGAGGCGGAGATAGATGTGAACGGGATAAACAAGGTGATGAAAGGTATATTTTATAGAATTGACTAGAATAGAAAATCCCCGTAGCGGTTCAACTACGGGGATCGTGTCAATAAAACAGACCATCACAGTGCGATGGTAAGTGAACCAATCTTTTTGCTAATATCCTGTAGTGCGAGGTTTAAGGTCTTGATATCCTTTTCGTTAAGGGTATATACCTTACCTCTTACTTTATAACCGTAAAGACGTTGTTGCAACCAAGCGGCACTTTTCCCGAAATAGTTCCGGGCGATATATGAGACAGGTATTATTTCTTTTACGCTTTTGATCTGATTCTGGAGTTCCAAATAGCGAGTCATGTTTTCCAGTTCATTATTGATTTGTTTGTATCCGTTTAGGGTAAAGTTATAAATAGCCTCATTATCTTCTTCGCTGGTGTAATGTTCTCGGATGTAGAGAAACTTCTTTTCGAATTTTTGTTCTCTGTCTTCATCTGTTGAATGCATGATCTCTTCCAGTTCCTTCAATTCTTTTTTGATGTCTGACATATTATATAGGGTTGTGTCCCCTTGTTTAAGGGGACTGGTTTAACAATTAATTTTCTAACTCTTTCAATCTGTTTTCCAGAATCCGGATGAATTTTTCTATTCTTAATTTTTCATCTAGAATGGAATTTACTTGTTGTTCTGTTAACTTTTTGTTGTTTTTGAAAGTGAACTCTGTCATCTTCAACTCCATTTTTAACTGTGTTAAACGATGGAGTAAGGCTGAAATTTCTTCTTTTTCATTCATGGTTCTTGTTTTATTGACATTGTAAAGATACATAGTAAATTTATTATGTGCAAATAATACATAGTAATTTTACTATGTATTAACCTTCTTTTTATAAGTTTCCTTCAAAATGCTTGGTTTCTTCATGTACGGTCATATTATCTCCTTTCAGATATTTGTTGGTGGTGCTGATATCCGCATGACGTGCCTGATCACGGGCTATCACGATGCCTTCGGCATTTGCTAGATCACGGATGCCGGAGTCCTTTAGACTGTAAAACTGATAGTTTTTCGGGTATCGCAAAAAAGCTCGTACTTTGTTGAAGTATTCTCGAAAAATGCGTGAGTCTGCTTTTTGAATAGAGGGTTTGAAATCCTTGCCAAAAAGGTAATAGTCTGAACTGTTCCTAAAGATGTCTAATTCAATCATCAGTTTGACCAAACTGTCATTCAATCCGACCATTCCGTCGCGTCGGTTCTTGCTGATAGTGGATGATACAAAAACTTTTTGCTCCTTGATTTTAATGTCTCCTAATCGGATATTGCTTAGCTCGTCCGGACGGATAAAGGTATAATATTCCATTTGACAGGCTAATAAAAAGTG
>ENA-ORNR01003979-ORNR01003979.1-human-gut-metagenome-genome-assembly--contig:-NODE-3979-length-10595-cov-20.195066_pt1 | contig 10595 bp, 7 predicted proteins | sample MGYA00242114_ERZ509020 | MGnify/ENA primary metagenome ERZ509020 (study PRJEB26280, sample SAMEA2338758) | human gut metagenome | biome: human gut; feature: human-associated habitat; material: faeces...
AGCCATTCCACGTTTTCTATCTCTTCCGTTAATGGAAATATGCGTACAACGCTCCCCTCTTCCGTTTCCACCGCATATTGTTTTAAATAACCGTATGCAGGCAGGAATAAAAAGTGTGATGCGAAGCGTTTCATTTACTTTTCGGTAGTTTGGCGTAATCGCGGGCGAGGGCGCATTTCCGGACGGCGGGCATTGTTCTGCTCTACATCCTGTTCTTTCACTTCTGCCGGCTTGCTCAAAACCGTATCTTTCTTCACCGCTTTGTCGTCGGTAGGCTTAAGGCTCTCTTTGTCGGCATTAAACAGGGTGTCTGTTGCATGATAACGCATCAGGCTGATGCGATCCGTCAATATACTCTGTGCAGATGTTTGCACCGGATAATAGATAAAGCCGCGTATTTCTTTGATTTCTCCCAGCGTATCGGCAAACAATGATATGGTTTCTGTACCCGATTGCTTTATTCTCCGCATATCGTTCAGTGTGTCTTTTGCATAAAGGATCTGCATTGCCATTAACGGTGCATGCAGGCTGTCGGGGACTCCGTTCAGGAAACGGAAGCGAACAGTCCATTTGAGCGTATCCCGATCCTTGAAATTCGTATCCGAAGGAAGTGCAAAGGTCAGCTTGTTGTCCAACGACATTCCGGTCAGATGATAGATGTGCCGTCCTATCCATACGTCGATGCTATCGCCCGGAAGAGATTCTTTGGGCTTGTTGTCGCGCAGGGCAATTAGATGATTGATGCCGTCTCTTTCGGCCTTTAACCGTTGATTAACTTTTTCGTAGACTTTTGTGAGAGCATCCGGGTGGCGGGCATACCACACCATTGAGGAATCGAAATCGGCTTGGGGGATGCCATGTTTCTTGTAGACCGATTCAATATATAGCACACGCTTGTAGCTGTCGCTATACGGAACCTCCTCTCCCATTGCCTTTGCAATGTGGAAGTCATAGAGTACGTTTTCCATTTTGGCGTCCGGTATGACTGTTTCAGGTCTTTTCACCTGGCACGCTGTCAGACTGAACGCCAAAAGGATTACGCTATACCATTGAATCCGTTTTTTCCTTTTCATGATTTCTTTATAACATGATAGGAATCATTCAAATATTTACTGTAAAACAACAACAGAGCTATAATTCCGCAACTGATTGCTGCATCGGCAAAGTTGAAAATCGGACTGAAAAAAATGAAATGCTTTCCACCTATGAACGGCATCCACGTGGGCCAGTTCGTTTCGATAATAGGGAAATAGAACATATCGACCACTTTGCCATATAGCAACGGAGCGTATCCGCCGCCTTCAGGCATAAAGGTTGCCAGTTGCGAATAGGTGCTTTCATTAAAGAGCACTCCGTAGAATACACTGTCGATGATATTGCCTAATGCTCCCGTCAGGATGAGTGAAACACAGACAATAAACCCTGTTTTCATTCCATGTTTTACGAACTTGTACAGAAACCAGCCTATAACTCCTACTGCTACGATTCGAAATGAAGTGAGGAATAGTTTTCCGAATATCTCCAAGCCGAAAGCCATGCCATTGTTCTCGGTGAAGTAGATATAAAACCAATCAGTGATGCGTATGCTCTCATGCCAATACATGTGTGTCTTAACAATCACTTTAATTACCTGGTCGATAATCAGTACCGAGAATATAACAAGTAAGGCTATCCGTCCTTTCGTGAAAAAATTCTTCATCCTTATTTCTTGCCGTTGTTTTTAGCTTCGATGCTCAATGTAGCATGAGGCACTGCACGCAGACGTTCGGCAGGAATCAGCTTGCCTGTTTCGCGACAGATACCATACGTTTTGTTCTCGATGCGTACCAAAGCGGCCTGCAATCCTTGGATAAACTTCAACTGGCGTTGTGCCAGACGGGTCGTTTCTTCCTTGGACAAGGTGTTTGCCCCTTCTTCCAGCACTTTGTACGTTGGAGATGTGTCGTCGGTGTCATTACCGTCCGCACCTGTCAGGCTGGCTTTCAGCAACTCATAGTCGCGTTGCGCCAACTCCAACTTTTCCAGAATAATGGCGCGGAATTCTTCCAATTCCGCATCCGAGTATCTTGTCTTTTCTGCCATAACTTTACGTGTTTAATCGTTAGTATTAATAATTCATTCTTTCACAACGCTTACATACAGTCTGAAATCGTCGAATTCGAGTTCCGTTCCGCCTTCCACATTGTCCGTCAGCGTCAGTGATGTTCCTAAAACCTGGTTACAAATATAGTCTTTATATTCATTTACCGCATCATCCGTTTGCGGATTTTTTGATAATGTAATCTTTATTTTGTCCGTTATCTCAAAGCCGCTCGACTTGCGGATATTCTGGATACGGTTCACCAATTCGCGGGCAATGCCCTCGCGGCGAAGCTCTTCGGTGATGGTAACCTCCAAAGCTACAGTCAGCTTGCCTTCATTGGCCACCAGCCATCCCGGAATGTCTTCACTGAAGATTTCCACGTCGGATGTCTCGATTACGGCTTCCGCACCGTCCAGATTCAGCGTATAGGAACCGTTCTTTTCCAGCTCGGCAATGGCTTCCTGCGGCATTCCGGCAACGGCTGCGGCAACGGCTTTCATCTGCTTGCCGAATTTCGGGCCCAGCTTCTTGAAGTCGCACTTCACTTTCTTCACAAGCACACCGGCTGCACCGTCCACAAACTTGATTTCCTTTACATTCACCTCGTTCATGATAAGTGTTTTTACGGCTTCGATGTGGGCGCGTTGCTCTTCGTCCACTACCGGAACCATGATGCACTGTAGCGGTTGGCGGACTTTGATGTTCACCTTACGGCGCAGCGCCAATACCATAGAAGTAACGTCCTGTGCCATTTGCATGCGTGCTTCCAGCTCCTTGTCTATCATCTCTTCCTTGCATTCGGGGAATTTTGCCAGATGAACGGAGACAACGTTGTCGCGTCCGGTAGCTGCCGTCAGGTCCGAATAGAGCATATCGGCATAGAACGGAGCAATAGGCGCCATCAGTTTGGCTACGGTTTCCAGACACGTATAGAGCGTTTGGAACGCGGACAGCTTATCCTGCGTCATGCCGCCGCCCCAGAAACGTTTGCGGTTCAGGCGGACGTACCAGTTGGAGAGATTGTCGTTCACGAAGTCCGAAATCAGTCGTCCGGCTTTGGTAGGCTCGTATTCGTTGTAGCAGTTATCCACATCCTTCACCAATGTGTTCAGTACGGAGATAATCCAGCGGTCTATTTCCGGACGTTCCGCCATGGGCACATCGGCTTCCTTGTATTCAAATCCGTCCACGTTGGCATAGAGGGCGAAGAAAGAATACGTATTATACAGGGTTCCGAAGAATTTGCGGCGCACCTCTTCCACTCCGTCTACGTCGAACTTCAGGTTGTCCCACGGAGAAGAATTGGTAATCATGTACCAGCGCAAGGGGTCGGAACCGTATTTCTCGATGGTAGAGAACGGGTCTACGGCATTGCCCAAACGCTTGGACATCTTGTTGCCGTTCTTGTCGAGTACCAGACCGTTCGATATGACGGCTTTATAGGATATGCTGTCGAACACCATTGTGGCGATGGCATGCAGGGTAAAGAACCAGCCGCGTGTCTGGTCCACACCTTCTGCGATGAAATCGGCGGGATATACCTGGTGGCTGTCCAACAGTTCCTTGTTCTCGAACGGATAGTGTATCTGCGCATACGGCATGGAGCCGGAGTCGAACCATACGTCAATCAAATCCGATTCGCGCTTCATGGGTTTGCCGGCTTTGGAAACAAGGACAATATCATCTACATAAGGACGGTGAAGGTCTATCTTGTCGTAGTTTTCCTGCGTGTACACGCCCGGCTGGAAACCTTTGTCCTTATAAGGATTGGATGCCATCAGTCCGGCGGCAACGGATTTCTCTATCTCGTTGTAAAGTTCCTCTACGGATTCGATACATTTTTCCTCGTCACCGTCTTCCGTGCGCCAGATAGGCAACGGAGTACCCCAGTAGCGCGAACGGCTCAGGTTCCAGTCGTTCAAGTTCTCCAGCCACTTGCCGAAGCGTCCCGTACCGGTACTTTCCGGTTTCCAGTTGATGGTCTTGTTCAACTCTATCATACGCTCCTTGCAGGCGGTACTGCGGATAAACCAGCTATCCAACGGGTAGTACAGCACCGGTTTGTCCGTACGCCAGCAATGCGGATAGTTGTGCACGTGCTTCTCTATCTTGAATGCCTGGTTGGCAGCCTTCATCATCATACATATATATATGTCGAGAGTCTCGGCGGCCTGAGCGGCTTTTTCGTCATACTTACCGTTGACGGTGAATTGCGGGTCGTAGGCATTCTTCACCCAGCGTCCCTGGTATTCTTTGTAGGCGTCTACATCGACACACTCTTTTACGAATCTTTCGTCCAGCTCGTCCAGCAGATAGAACTTACCGGTGAGGTCCACCATAGGACGGGTCTCGCCGCGCTTGTTAATCATGAACAGAGAAGGAATGCCTGCCGCACGGGCTACGAAAGCATCGTCCGCACCGAATGTGGGAGCGATGTGTACGATACCCGTACCGTCTTCCGTGGTTACATAATCGCCGAGGATTACACGGAAGCCTTTGTCGCTGACGCTCCAATTGCCGTCGTTGTCCACCTCTACCGGTTTCACCCACGGAATGAGTTGTTCGTATTCCATTCCTGCCAGGTCCGGACCTTTGTACTCGCCTACAATCTTGAACGGGATAAGTTTGTCTCCCGGCTTATAATCCTCTAATGCAAGCCCTTCCGCTTTTTTATTGAAGTGAGTATAGAGCAATGCTTTGGCAAGTACCACGGTCATCTTCTCGCCCGTATAGCCGTTGTAGGTCTGTACGGCCACGTAGTCTATTTTCGGGCCTACGCAGAGAGCGGTGTTCGAGGGCAGTGTCCACGGAGTCGTAGTCCATGCCAGGAAATAAGGAGTACCCCACTCCGCCATTTCGGGTTTCGGGTTCTTCATCTTGAACTGTCCCACTACGGTTGTATCCTTTACATCGCGGTAGCAACCGGGCTGGTTCAGCTCGTGCGAGCTCAAGCCTGTTCCCGCAGCCGGTGAATACGGCTGTATGGTATATCCTTTATAAAGGAGTCCTTTCTTGTGAAGTTGCTTCAACAGCCACCACAGCGTTTCGATGTAACGGTTATCATAGGTGATGTAGGGATTCTGCATATCCACCCAATAACCCATTTTGTGGGTAAGGTCTTCCCACTCCTTGGTAAATTTCATTACATCCTTGCGACAGGCGGCATTGTATTCGGCAACGGAAATAGTCTTACCGATATCTTCTTTGGTGATGCCGAGCGCCTTTTCCACACCCAGTTCCACAGGAAGCCCGTGCGTGTCCCATCCGGCTTTGCGCTTCACCTGGAAGCCCTTCATGGTTTTGTAGCGGCAGAAAATATCCTTAATGGAGCGCGCCATTACATGGTGAATACCCGGCATGCCATTGGCCGAGGGCGGTCCTTCGAAAAACACGAAAGAAGGACAACCTTCACGTTCTGTCATACTCTTGGCGAAAACCTGGTTTTCGTCCCATTTCTTCAACACTTCCTTGTTTATTTCCGAAAGGTCAAACTTTGAATATTCGGCAAACTTCTTACCCATCTTGATATTTACGATTTGACTATTTACGATTTACTATTTTTCCTGAAGATAGCCCGGAAGGGCTTTTCCGGTGCTTTCCGATGCTATCCTCTTTATTTTAAGGGTGCAAATTTACAAAAAAGTTAGAGAAAAGAGATTTTTGAGCGGATAATTTTAAGATGAGCCGCCCGCGTCTCTCGCTTTACTTCTTCATTTTCACTTCATACAAGTCGTTTCTGCGATCTTTCAGGTTGCGGACGCTGCCATAAGTGTGCAGTTCGTTGAGCAAGTCCAGATCCACATCGGACACCAGAATCATTTCGGTGTTCGGAGTTGCCTCGGCACGCTTTCCGTCGGTAGGGAAAGCGAAGTCGCAGGGGGTGAACACACCCGACTGGGCATACTGTATGTCCATGTTGTGTACACGGGGAAGGTTGCCCACACTGCCTGCTATGACCACAAAACACTCGTTCTCGATGGCGCGGGCATGGGCGCATACCTTAACGCGCGAATAGGCGTTCTGCGTGTCGGTAAGGAAAGGAACGAACAGTATCTGCATGCCCTGGTCTGCCATGATGCGCGAAAGTTCCGGGAACTCCACGTCATAACATATCAGCACACCGATTTTGGCGCAGTCCGTATCGAACGTCTGCAAGGATTTGCCGCCACTCAATCCCCAGCTCTTGATTTCGTCGGGGGTCACGTGTATCTTTTCGTACATTTCGTACGTTCCGTCGCGGCGGCAAAGGAAACCTACGTTGTACAAACGTCCGTCCTCTTCCTTGATAAGCGGCATACTACCCGTAATGATATTGATATTGTAGCTGATGGCCAGCTTCACAAACCGCTCTCTGATTTCGTTGGTGTAAGCCGCCAGTCCGCGGATGGCTTCCGACTCTCCCTCGTCATTGAATTTGGCCATCAGCGGCGCATTGAAGTATTCGGGGAAGAGAACGAAGTCGCTCTTGTAGTCGGAAACGGCATCTACGAAGAACTCCACTTGCTCGAACAAATCGTCCAGCGTCTTGTAAGTACGCATCTGCCACTGCACCAGACCGACGCGCACCGTCGTTTTCGGACTTACATACTCCTGTGTAGGTGCCTGGTAATAGATATTGTCCCATTGCAGCAGGCAGGCATAATGCTTGGATTCCTCATCGTTGGGAAGATAGTTGCGCATCACCTTGCGTACATGGAAGTCGTTGCTCAACTGGAACGTCAGCACCGGGTCGTATATCTCCTTCTGCTTTACCTTATCTATATATTCCTTAGGGCGCAACTGGTCGGCATACTTATGATAGTTGGGGATGCGCCCGCCGAACATGATGGCTTTCAAATTCAGTGTTTCGCAGATTTCCTTGCGGTATTCGTACATACGGCGTGCCAGGCGCAGTCCGCGGTATTGCGGATGGATAAACACTTCGATACCGTAAAGGATATTTCCTTTGGGATTGTGCGTATTGAAAGTTTCCTTGCCCGTAACCTGGGCATAGGTGTGGTCGTTTTTCACATCGTCGTAATTCACGATAATGGAGAGTGCACACCCCACTATCTTTTCATCGACCACCGTTACAATCTGCCCTTCCGGAAAGATGCGGATGAGTTTCTCTATCTGCTTGTGCGTCCAGAAAACATCGCTTCCATCCGAATAAACGCGTGTGAATGATTGTGCCAACTGGTCGTAATCTTCTATCTGCAGGTTACGTATCTGTACCTTATTAATTTTAATTTCGTCCATAATTTTCGTGTTATACCTGAGTTTAAAACGGTGCAAAGTTACAGTTTTACTTATACATTAATCCCTATGGGATATGATTTTTTCCTACCTTTGCTGCCAAAACAACATTTATCTCTGTAAAAGTTAAATATAGATTGAGACATGCAAAGATTTATTACACTGGCATTCAGCGCCTTGCTTTTGCTGTCGCTGAATGCGGCAACTCCCGAAACACATTACACCGTCATTGTTTCACTCGACGGTTTTCGCTGGGACTATCCCGACATGTATAAGACTCCCAACCTGGACCGTATGGCGGCAGACGGGGTAAAGGCCGTGATGCTTCCCTCCTATCCTGCCTCTACGTTTCCCAATCACTATACGCTGGCCACGGGATTGGTTCCCGACCATCACGGCATAATCAACAATACTTTTTGGGATGTAAAGAACAGACGCCAGTATTCCATGGGCGACTCCGCCACCCGTAACAACCCGGAATACTACTTGGGGGAACCGATATGGATAACGGCTCAGAAACAAGGCGTAAAAACCGGTAATATGTACTGGGTAGGCTCGGATATTGCGATTAAAAAATCTCATCCCACTTATTACAGACCTTGGAACGCCAAGCCTTTTCTGACTTTTGAACAACGGATAGACACGGTACTCACCTGGTTGCAAAAGCCCGAGCCGGAGCGTCCCAGGCTCATCATGCTATATTTTGAAGAGCCTGACGGAAGCGGACATCACAACGGCCCGTGCAGTTTGCCTACCGGTGCGGTGGTCCAACACATGGACAGCCTTGTGGGGGTATTAAGAAAAAAGATAGAAGCTCTTCCTTTCGGCGGAGACATCAATCTTATCGTCACGTCGGACCACGGCATGACCGACATCAGTCCCGAACGGGTTGTCAACATAAACGATTATGTAAAACCGGAATGGTGCGAAGTGATAGACGGACGTACACCAACTTCCATATTCTCGAAACCGGAATACCGCGACTCTATCTGCAATGCTCTGAAAAAAGCGGCTCACATCCGTGTGTGGAAAAAAGAAGAGATTCCCGCCGAACTGCATTATGGCAGCAGCGACCGTATAGGCGATATCGTAGTGGCTCCAGAACTGGGCTGGCAGTTTACGGACGTGGCACGCGACACCAAAGGCGCTCACGGATATTTTCCCCAGAGCCCCGACATGCAGGTTATGTTTCGGGCCATCGGACCTGATTTCAAGAGAGGTTACATATCCGAAGGATTTGTGAATGTGGACATCTACCCGCTATTGTCGCATCTTCTGCAAATTGTTCCGGAAAAGACGGACGGACGGTTCGAACGGATAAAGGACATATTACGGTGACAAACAGTTTACTTATAATCAAACAGATACGTGTACCAGTTTATTCCACGCTTTGGTACGAGCCGTACCTTAGTAAGGTACACGCCGTACCATTAGGTGAAAGTCGTCGTACCACCTAATGGTATGAGCCGTACCACCGGGTGGTAGGCACCAAAAGTCCGGGACTTCAGACACAAAAGGCTGTGCAATTCCTTTCAGATGAACTGCACAGCCTTTTATATTCTGCCGGATTGAAGTTCCTGCGGACTTATTTCTTTTTCTTCCAAAGTTTGGTCATATCTTCCAGCGTCTTGCCTTTCGTTTCGGGTACGAGCTTCCACACGAAGAGGGCGGCTGCCACGCAGATAATCCCGTAAAGGGCATATGCAAACATATGGCCGAACTTATCGCCCATCTCCCCGAGACGCATATTGTACATCGGCAGGAAAGTAGACGAAACAATAAAGTTGAAAATCCATTGGAATGCCACCGCAATGGCTACCGCAGCGCCACGGATGGTGTTCGGGAAGATTTCGGCAATCAGTACCCAGCAGATAGGTCCCCAGCTGAACATGAACGAAGCGCTGTAAACCATGATGCTGATAACGGATATTATTGCCGGCAGTCCGGTTACGACGTTGCACATAGCCACACCGAAAGCTCCTATCGCCATACCGACAGAACCGGAAATAAGCAGCGGTTTGCGTCCCCATTTTTCAACCGTGAACACAGCCAGCAAGGTAAAGAGGATATTGACAACGCCCATGAGCACGGTTTGTACCATCGGATTGGCCATGCCCATCGTCTCGAATATGCGCGGAGCGAAATAAAGCACGGCATTGATGCCGACAGCCTGCTGGAATACGCTCAGCATGATACCGATAAAGATAACCATCCAGCCGTAGGTAAAGAGTCTTTCTGTCTTTTCTTCGGTGGTTGCTTTGATTTCCGCAAGGATTACCTTTGCCTGAGAAGCGCCGTTGATACGGCTCAACACATTCAGCGCCCTTTCGTCCTTACCGCACATGGCAAGATAACGCGGTGTTTCCGGCACCAGCAACACCAACAGAGCAAACAGTCCGGCAGGAACAGCTTCGCTGACGAACATCAGCCGCCACCCCGTCTCCGTGGTCCATGCGGCAGCTTCGGGATTCATTATCTGATTTACTCCGTTAACGAGGTCTATCACCGGATTGGCATGACTGCCCAGAATAAGGAAGTTGACAAAGTAAACCACCAACTGACCGAAGATAATGGCAAACTGATTCCACGACACCAATGTTCCGCGAATGTTGCTCGGAGCGATTTCGGCAATGTACATCGGACAAATGGCGGAAGCCAGCCCCACACCTATACCGCCCAAGACACGGTAGAAATTGAAAGCCACCAGAAGAGAATAGGAAGGAACGCCATGTTCAAAGAACAGGAATTCGGGATAATAGGAACCCAGCGCCGACAAGAAGAACAGGATACCTGCCAAAAAGAGAGAGTTTTTGCGGCCCAATCCGGAAGCGAAAAAGCCGGAAACGGCGCTACCTATGATACAGCCTATCAATGCGCTGGATGATGTGATGCCGTGTATCGCGTCTGTGTATTCAAAATCGGCTCCCATGAAGAAAGCTTGAAGCCCCTTTTCTGCGCCGGAGATAACTGCCGTATCGTAGCCGAAAAGCAGACCGCCAATGACAGCTACGAGCACAATCGAAAAGAGATAGAGCTTGCTGCCTTTTTCTGTATAATTCATGATAATAGTGGTTAGGAGTTAGTGATGAGCGGTTAGTGATGAACGATTAGTGATGAGTGATTAATGGTCAGTAATTTAGTGATAATTGCTTATTCCCCCATCCTTTATCACTAACCAATAATCGCTAATCACTCATCGCTAACCACTAACCGCTATTTATCAGCAATACATATTTACGATTGCTTCGTACAATTCTTGTTTGCCGCTGGTCTGTTT
>ENA-ORNR01003983-ORNR01003983.1-human-gut-metagenome-genome-assembly--contig:-NODE-3983-length-10581-cov-7.634904_pt1 | contig 10581 bp, 7 predicted proteins | sample MGYA00242114_ERZ509020 | MGnify/ENA primary metagenome ERZ509020 (study PRJEB26280, sample SAMEA2338758) | human gut metagenome | biome: human gut; feature: human-associated habitat; material: faeces...
GGAGGAAACGAAGAACTAGAATAGGAGGTACTAAATGGAGTATCTAGTTATTCTATGTTAATTGAAAAAGTAAATTCCGCTATGAATAGTAGAAAAAAATTAATTGGATAATAAAAATAGTAAATTTTTGAGAAAAAGTTATTAGAATACATGCTTTATTTGACTAAAATTTATGTATTGTATATAAAAAATAAAGTTTACAAAAAGTATTGTAATCAAAGTATGATTTTGATATACTATAGATGTCCCATCAGTGGGAATAAATTTTAAAGGAGAAACAGAATCAATGATTAATTTCCAGTTCGGAGGAAACGAAGAACTAGAATAGGAGGTACTAAATGGAGTATCTAGTTATTCTAGCTGTAATGATGTATATCATAGCTATGAATAACCATGATGATGACGATTCTTCAAAAAAAAAGTAATTGTCATTAAGTTTCTGGTTCTGATTTCCTCTCTTAAAATGAGAAAAGAGTAAAGGCGGCTACCTTTACTCTTTTTGTTTACTATATAGTAAACTGTGACTTTTCTGGTTCTGTCACTAATATTATATGCTATTTTACTTAAAATATCAATAGTTTTAATAAAAAATAAAGCAATTATTATAAATTATATTTTAAAGGTAGAAGCATTGTTTCTACAATTTCACAGGCCTCTTCAATACATAAATTACAAGGAAGAATAACCTTACCATCCTTAAATCCCTTAAGGTCGTAACAAATTGATGTTTTATGCTTTTCTTCAAATGTACTTATTATCTTTTGACCAAGTTCATAGGTTTGTTTTTTAGTTTTAGGGTTATTATAATTTCCATCACTATTTATAATTCCAGCAATCATTATTGCCCCCATTAAAGCTCCGCAGGTTCTTTTAAGTCCGGCAAGACCTGAACCAAATCCTTCTGATATTCTAAATAATGTTTCTTTATCAATGTTAAGTAAATCGGCATAAGTTACTAAAACGGCTTGTGCACAATTTAATCCACTTTTCCATGCTTCAACAGCTAATTTTTTTCTTGTTTCCATAATAAACCTCATTTCTTTAAAAGTATAGCATAAGTAAGACTATAATGCTATTATTTTACATTTTAATACTTATTATTTTAACTTTTTTTAAAATTTTGTGTGAAATTAAATTCAACTAAATCCTTAAGTTTAAATAATTCACTTTCTTTTCACAATATAAAGTAGTATAATTAAATGTGTGAGGTTTATTATGAAGATATTAATTGTAGATGATGATAGACAGTTGAATAATAAGCTATGTGAATATTTAACTAAAAATGGAATTGAAGCTAGTTGTACATATGATGGAGTAGAAGCTTTAGCTTATTTACAAACTAATCAATGTGATTTAATTCTTATGGATATTGATATGCCCAATTTAGATGGTATTTCAACTCTTAAGAAAATTAAAACATTTTCTAATGTACCAGTAATTATTATGAGTGAAAGAACAGCAGAGATGGATGTTATTTTTGCTTATGAAGCTGGTTGTATTGATTATATTAGAAAACCATTTTACTTTAAAGAGATTTGCTTAAAGCTAAAGAACTGGTCAAGTAAAAGTAAAGCTAAGTTTATTCGCTTTGATGGCCTTGAAATTGATTTTTTAGGAAGAACAATTTCGGTTGATGGAAAGAAGAAGAATTTAACTCAAAAGGAATTTCAATTACTTAAATATTTAGTTGAAAATAATGGAATAGCTATTGAAAGAGAAAAACTTTTAAATGATGTATGGGGCTATGGATTCTTTGGCGATGATCGTACAATTGATACCCACATAAAAATGCTTAGATCTTCTTTGGGAAAATATAAGGATTATATTCAAACAATTAGAGGCTATGGCTATAAATTTGAGGTTAAATAATGTCTATGTTTTATTTAATTGGTGGACATGACTTTGATACTAAAAATAATTATATAGCTAAAAGGTTGCTTGATTTAACCCATAAAACAAATCCTACAATTGTTTTAGTACCACTAGCATCAAATGATAGTGAAAAAACAATTAATAATTTTAAAAGAGAATATGCTTCTTTAAATTATAATTTGATTACACTTTGTTTAACTTTAAAACCTGAAAAAAATAAAATAATAGAAATAATAAATAAAGCTGATATTTTATATTTTTCGGGTGGTTCAACCGCTTTTTTAATTAATTTCTTAAAGAAAAATAATCTTTTATGGATTATTGATGAGGCAATAAAAAGAGATGATTTAATAATTGCTGGTGTAAGTGCCGGTGCAATTATGTTATCAAGCTATGGCTTAACTGACCAAGAAGCATATGAAGATCATGGTGATTTTTATAATTATAAGGAATTAGAAGGATTAGGAATATTAAATATAGGCTTTTGTCCTCATTTTAATCTAAATGATAGAATATTATATTTTAAAGATATGGTTAAGAAGCATAGCATTGATGCATATGCATTAGACGAGGATACTGCCTTATATATTGAAAATAATAAAATTATGCCTATTTATGCAATAAAAAAGAGGCATATTTATCAATTTAAGAAGGATAACCAACACATTATGGAACAAATGGAACTTAAAAAATTAATAACCCTTGGACCTTCAGGAACTTTTAGTGAGGTTGCAGCATTAAAGCTTAGCGAAGCTTTAAATGAGGAATATAAAATCGAATTTTATCCGACAATATCACTTGCAGCAAAAAATATTGCCGCAAATGGCTTTGGTATTTTACCTTTTGAAAATACTTTAGATGGATATGTTCAAGAAACCTTAGATATGCTTCATAAATATAATTTTTATATTTTAAATGATATATCAGTTCCAGTTCATTTTAGCTTTGTATCTAAGAATAGTAATATTGCAAATGTTAAAAAGATTTATGTTCAGTTTAAAGCTAAAGGACAATGCTTAGATTTTATTAATGAGCATGGCTTTGAAATTATCGAAACCGAAAGTAATGTTACATCCTATGAGCGTCTTAAAAATTCTGGTGATACATATGGAGCTATTATTCCTATGCATTTAGATATGTCACCTTTTAAGTGTGTTATTGAAAATGTTGAAGATAGCAAAAATAATAATACAAGATTTTTAGTTTTATCAACCAATGAAGCAAATAAAGCAGAGCTATGTTCTAAATGCTCACTTATTTTAGAAGCTTTAATTGATGAACCAGGAATTCTAATTGAAGCTTTGGTTAAATTTTATGCTTTAAAGATTAACCTAAATGCAATTATGTCAAGACCTACAAAGGAAGGTCTTGGTAAATATTATTTTTATACCGAATTTTTAGCTAATACTAATCTTGATGAGATCAAGGGATTAATCTCGCGAATTAACGAGGAAGGAAAATTTAAGATTAAGTGTCTTGGATTTTATAAGACAATATAAAAGAAAGGATTTAGTGATTACTATGAGAATGATTGATTTAATTGAGAAAAAAAGAGATGGGTATAAATTAAATAAGGATGAAATTGATTTCATTATTCAAGGCTATACAAAGGGTGAAATTCCTGATTATCAGGTATCTGCCTTTTTAATGGCTACCTATTTAAAGGGAATGGATGATGAAGAAGCTACTAATATGGCTATTTCAATGCTTAACTCTGGAGATAAGCTTGACTTATCAGAAATACCAGGAGTTAAGGTAGATAAGCATTCAACAGGTGGAGTTGGTGATAAAACATCTTTAGTTTTAGCACCACTTGTAGCATCTTTTGGCATTAATTTTGCCAAAATGTCAGGTCGTGGTTTAGGACATACGGGAGGAACTCTTGATAAGCTTGAATCAATTGAGGGCTTTAATATTGCCGTTAAGCCTCATGATTTTATTGAACAGGTTAAGAAGATTGGTATTGCAATTGTCGGTCAAACTGGTAATTTAACACCAGCTGATAAGAAGCTATATGCTCTAAGAGATGTAACAGCAACTGTTTCATCTATTCCGCTTATTGCATCTTCAATAATGTCAAAGAAGCTAGCATCAGGAGCTAATGCTATTTGTCTTGATGTAAAGGTTGGAGCGGGAGCATTTATGAAGAATCTTGAAGAAGCACGTCATCTTGCAAGATTAATGGTTACAATTGGTACTAATTGTGGTCGTCATATGACAGCAGTTTTAACTAATATGGAAGAACCTCTTGGTCTTGCAGTTGGTAATGCCTTAGAGGTTAAAGAAGCTATTAATACCTTAAATGGTAATGGACCTAAGGATTTACTTGATTTATGTCTTGAGATTGGTTCTTATTTATTAATTGATGCAAAAAAGTTTGAAACTAAAGAAGAAGCTAAAGCGGCAATGCTTGAAAATATTAAGAATAAGAAGGCTTTAGGTAAGCTTATGGATTTTGTTGGTGCTCAGGGTGGAAATGTTGAGTATATTAAAAATCCAGAACTATTTGCTAAAGCTAAAGAGGTAATTCCTGTTTATGCTAAAACATCTGGTTGTGTAAATCATATTGATGCTTTAGAAATAGGTCATGCAGCAATGATTTTAGGAGCTGGTCGTGAAACACTTGAGGATAAAATTGATATGGCTGTAGGTATTGTTCTTAATAAGAAGGTTGGCGATATGGTAAAAGAAGGAGATGTTCTTTGCTATATCCATACTAATGGAAGAAATACTGAAGAATCTATTGAAAAAGCCTTCAATGCTTTTAAGATTTCTGATAAAGTAGTAGAATCTAAGCTTATATTAGATGTAATAAGATAATATATTAATATGAAGGTAAAAAGAGGATTTTTTGTCCTCTTTTTTTATGTGATAAAATAAATTCCCGGCAACTCCCGGCATTTACGGGGGGATTTTTGTGTAATTTCTGGGTAAAGTATAAAATTCCCCCCGGATAAATGAAATAATCCGGTTTTTTTATTTTGGTGCAATATAAGCATTTAGATACTATTGAAAAGTATAGTGTAACCTACTAAAAATGAGGTGGGGACATCTTTGTAGTTTACTTCACAATGTAAATTATTTGTTATGTAATCGTTAATTGTGTGAAATAAAGTTGAAAAATATAAACTAAACTTGAAAAAATGCCGGGGGGGGGTATCATTAATAATGAAAGGGTGTTTTTTAATATGACACGTTTTTTAAGTTTTGTTGCTTTGTAAAAGAGAGGACGTTTTAGTATGAAAAAAAGATTTTTAATTATTTTTTTAAATTTTGTTTTAACTTTATTGGTTTTACCACTTTTAAGTTGTGTAAATAGTGATGCAGATAATGATCAACATGAGCATTATTATTCTGATACTTATTCGTATGATGAAAATGAACATTGGTTTGCTGCAATATGTGGTCATGATGTAAAACGTGGTGAAGGAGAACATACTTTTAAAGATTGGGAAATAATTATTCAACCATCTATTTTGGCAAAAGGAAAAATGAAGAGAGTATGTAGTGTATGTGGTTATTTTGAAACTAAAGATATAGATCAAATTGCTAGCTATATTATTACATGGAAAAATTATGATGGTTCAATACTTGAAACTGATATAGTAGAATCAAATAAAATTCCATTATATAAGGGGTTAGTACCTGTAAAGGATACTGATAATACATATAGATATGTATTTAAGGGATGGGATAAAGAAGTAGTAAATTGTTTTGAGGATACAACATATACCGCAGTATATGAAGCAACATATATTGATTATACAGTTACATTTGTGAATGATGATAATAAAGTAATATCAAGCAAGACATATCATTATGGAGATAGTGTAATAGAACCAGAAACTCCAATCAAGGCAAGTGATAATGAATTCAACTATACTTTCTTAGGTTGGGATAAAGAAGTAACAACAGTTACAGGAGATGTAACCTATAAAGCTCAATATACAAAAACAAATGTGAAATATACTGTTATATTTAAAGATTATGATGGTAAGATATTATCAAAAACAGAGTATAATTATGGAGAAAGTGTAGAAAAGCCAGAAAATCCACAACGTGTAAGTGACAATACTTATACATATAAATTTGTAGGATGGAATAATGAAGTAAATAATGTCACAAGTAATATTACATATACCGCAGTATATGAAGCAACATATATTGATTATACAGTTACATTTGTAAATGATGATAATAAAGTAATATCAAGCAAGACATATCATTATGGAGATAGTGTAATAGAACCAGAAACTCCAATCAAGGCAAGTGATAATGAATTCAACTATACTTTCTTAGGTTGGGATAAAGAAGTAACAACAGTTACAGGAGATGTAACCTATAAGGCAACTTATAGTACTTCTTTAAGAAAATATACTATTACATATAATACAAATGGTGGAAATTTAATTGAAAGTGAATTATTAGAATATAATGCATTAATTACAGCCAAACCAAAGTTGGATGAAAAATCTTTTATAGGATGGTTTGATGAATCATTAACAATAGAATATACGAGAGTACCGGCATGTGACGTTACACTTTATGCTAAATGGGTAGATTATGAAGTAACGTTAACTTATAAATTAATTACTCAAATTAAAGAAACTGAGGTTATTAGTAAATCATTATTTGAAGCATATGCAACTGATACAGATGGTAATAGCGTTGACGTTAAAATTACTTTTACTGGTAATAAAATATCAGGTGAAACTATTAATGTTAAATTTGTTGCTATCGGATTATATGATATATATGATACTTATACAATAAAAAACATAAAAGTATATGGTGATCCAAAAATTACATATGATGAAAATAAGGATTATATTAATTTATCTGATACAATTAATCCATCTTTATTTAACGTCAGTTCAGTTGATTCATTTAATGAATCATTAAGTGCTAGCGTAAATGTAAAAGAAGAAAATTATAAAAGTGGAGATTTAGTAACTATTGTTATAAGTTCAAAAGACGTTGTTGGTAACGTTACTATGTATGAGATTTCAAATATAAAAGTATATGGTGATCCAATAATTACAAGAGATAGTACAATTTTATCAATTAGACAAAGTGATAATATTTCTAATGAATTATTTAATGTTACTGCGATAGATTCTTTTGGACAAACAATACTAGTTACAACTGAAATATATAGTGGAGTACAAAGTGCTGGAAATATTATAACAATGAAGAGTTTGGCTACTGATTCTAAAGGTAATATAAACAGCATTATATATAAAATTAAAGTTTATGGGTTGCCAACAATAAGTGATGCTACAATAAATAAATTTAGAGTTAACGATGATATTACAATAGATTCACTTGGAATCTCTGCAAGAGATTCATTTGATGAAATAATTCCTTATATTCAATTAAAATTACAAACAGGTGAACAAATTGCAGGACAATGCCTTACTTATTTAGTTACTGCAACAGATTTTTTAGGAAACGTTAATACTAAAAAAATTTCTAATATTAAAATTTATGGAAATCCAGAAATAACCTATAATACAAGTAAAAATGCAATTAATATAACAGACACGATATCAGCAAACTTGTTTAACGCTAAAGCAACTGATACTTTTGGAGATTCATTAAATGTTTCTATTTCGTTAAATAGTGGTTCATTTGTTGGTGGTTCAATTGTAACATATAAATTAAGTGCCGTTGACATATTAGGAAATATGTGTAATGTGATTACAAATAGTATTAAAGTATATTCTTGTGATGATATTTTATTAAATTACACAAAATCATCATCTAAGATTAAAGCAACTTCACACGGTGAAGAATTTAATGCAAGTGCAACAAATTCATTTGGTGATATAATTGACACAAAAATTGTTGCAGATACTGGATATCAAATAAGTGGTGGAAATGTAGTTAATTTATATATCATTGCAATTGATATATTAGGAAACACAAAAAAGTCAGAGCTAATTACAAATATTAAAGTTTATGAAAATATTTATATTTGCTACACTTATGAAAATAATTATATTCATTCAAATGATGATGTTGAGTCACTATTTACAATAACCGATGATTTTGGCAAGTCATTATTATCAAATATTGAAATTATATCCGGTTCATTAGACAGTGATTCTATAACCTATAAATTAACAGTTAAAGATAGTGTTGGTAATAGTGTTATAAATAAATATACGTTTGATGTTTTAAATGAAAACGAATCAATAGTCTATATGTATGAAGGTGATTCGTTTATTGGAACACAAAGAATTGAAAAAAATAATTCATATTCTCTTCAACAATTACATTCATTAAATACAACTTGGTATTTAGATGATATTCAAATAACAAATGATAATGGAATGTCATTTGAAACATGGAATAAAGAAAGTGGAATATACAATGTATATGCTTATTTTAATTATACTATAAATGTTACATGGTTAAATACATATAAAGAAGAATCTAACATTGAAACTAAAATATATGAAAAATGTGATTATAATAAAGAAATTAAAATAAAAGCAGAATGTGCATCTAAAACAGGTTATAGATTAGATGGCTGGTATATTAATGATTTCTTAGTTTCAGACACAATCACATATACAACTAATTTAACTTCAAATGTATTAGAACTAATATGTAAATATACACCAAAGTCTTATAAAGTAACACTTGATCCAATAAATTTTATATATACTGGAGAAACAAATTATACAGTATATTATGGTGAATCGTATACTTTTGGAATCTTGTGCGAAAATTTAGGAATAAAAGAATTTAAAGGTTGGACATATGATAATGTATTGGTTAGTGATTATCATGGATATGTTGAAAATTGGAAAATAGATAAAAATGTAACACTAACACCATTAGTAACATTGTATTCTTATACAGATTCAACAAAAACTAGTTTATATTTTGGGTCATACCCACAAAGTGAAGTGACTGATACATCACTAAGTTCAACATTAAATGAAAAAGCTGAAGGTCTTTCTACATTAGGATTTTGGAAACGTTACGAATATTATATTTCTAATAATGTTCAAAGTTATATGTATTATGGTGATATAGATATGGATAATGATGGCTCTCCAGACTATAGGGGCGTGCATTTCGATAAATGTAGACCTGTGAGTATAGATAGTGCTTCAAATTCAAGTTATAAAAAATTAAATGGGTATTCTGTTAATACGATATATTGGTTTAAGTATGAGCCAATCAAATGGAATATATTGAGAACTACAGGTAATAAAGCATTAATAATTAGTGAACTAGTATTGGATTCTCAAAATTATGGTACTACTAAATATAAAAGACAGGGTATAACTGATTATCAAGGCAATAGAACTAATTTTATTGTTTATGGAAATAATTATATGTATTCTTATATAAGAAAATGGTTAAATATAAATTTCTATAATAATGTCTTCAGTGATTTGGAAAAGACTATTATAGATATAACAACAGTTGATAATAGTTCGTCATCAACAGGAAGTTCATCTTATAAGGATAATTCTTTTTCATGTAGCGATACAAAGGATAAAATATTCTTATTATCGTATAAAGAAGCAAATATATATTATTCATCAGATATTGCAAGAAGAGCCAAAGGTTCAGATTATGCCAAGTGTCAAGGAGGAGATGTAAATAGTGATGGGTACGCTAGTTATCTGCTTCGTTCACCTGATTATGAAGATTCTACTAGTGTTAAAATTGTTGATAATCATAAAGATATTGATGATACAGATGATTTTGGTCTTACGAGTGTTCTTTTTACCAATTCTGGCATTCGCCCTGCCTGCTGGATTAATCTATAATTAAATATGTATTTGGTTTAAATTGTGATAAAAATTTTATTATTGACAATAATTAAAATAAAACAAATTTTATATTTGTCGTTATATTTATAGAAATTAGTCTGTTAAAAAGATAAATATAAGATTTTTGTAAAAAATGCAAATTATAAAGCTTATAGTATAGATAATATAGGCAATTATAGTGTAAAAAAAATTAATAGAAAAAGGGTGATAAATAATGATATTTAAAATTAAGAATGAAAGTTGTTATTTCGACATGACAAATATTCAAAATTTAAATGGAACCATAAAAAAAGAGCTCCAATTAGTTTCTATTTTGATGGCAAAATGATTAGTGGTATTGTAACAAATGTATATCATAAATATGATGATATTTTGATGCCTGGAATGATGATGCTAATAATTTCTAATGGAAAAGTTATGAGTTCTACAGGAATTTATAAATCAAAAATTGCTCTTAAACTATTTGGTGAAGAAAGTTTTATTTTTGATAAATGTTGTCAAACGAATCCAATATCTTCAATCAAATCTTTTGAAATATATAAAGTTAATTACACCAAAAAAGGAATAGATTTGCAGCTCATTATTAAAAAAATTTAAATAAAAGTAAGCGTGTAATATATTCCGGTTAAAAAAATAGCCAAAAGGAGAACTAAAGTCCTCCTTTTCCTTAGCATCTATTTAATTGGTCTTCAATACAAAGCTCACAGCCACATTCTTCAGCTAATTTACGAGCTTGTTTTACGCATTCATCCTTTGTTTGATAATGCTTTGGTCTTACACAACCATATTGATCAAGAATTTCCCAAGTAGAGGGACTTTCTTTACATGGTCTTGCAGTAACTTTATTTGTCATAATTAAAAACTCCTTAAATAATTTTGCTACAATTATAGTATTAATAAAATAATAAAAATT
>ENA-ORNR01003984-ORNR01003984.1-human-gut-metagenome-genome-assembly--contig:-NODE-3984-length-10578-cov-31.255440_pt1 | contig 10578 bp, 14 predicted proteins | sample MGYA00242114_ERZ509020 | MGnify/ENA primary metagenome ERZ509020 (study PRJEB26280, sample SAMEA2338758) | human gut metagenome | biome: human gut; feature: human-associated habitat; material: faeces...
GACGTAGAGTGGTCGACAGTAGTCGGGGCGGTGAAGCGTCAATATGTATGTGTATGAATGTATATAATTACCTGATACAAGAAGATGAGTACAAACGAAATCAAGCTAAGGGATTACCAGGAGGTGGGGATAACCCGTCTGAGAAATGCCCTGACTAATCATAAGCACGTCATATTCTCTGCCTGTGTAAGTTACGGCAAAACGGTCATAATGAGTTTTATGGCTAAAGGTGCTGTTGAAAAGGGGAATAAGGTGCTTATCGTATCTCACAGATCTGAACTTATGACACAGACAGGGGGAACGTTGGAAAGAGTTGGCATACAGGCTGAATACATCTCTCCTAAACACAGGAACATACCTAAAGGTCTAGTAGTATCCGCAATGGCTCAAACTCTCCGTAGAAGGCTCGAAAAACCCGAATGGGTTGAATGGGTTAAGAGTGTATCTCTCTGTCTGATAGACGAAGCACATTCGTCTGACGCGGATTATCTCTTTGAATCTAGTTTGCTTGATGATAAGTATGTAGTAGGTCTTACAGGAACCCCGATGAGAAGTGGGAACCAAAGGCAGCTTGGTATGAACTATGAAGAGATTGTAGAAACCGCTCAGATACAGGATATGATGGAGCGGGGAAACATAACCAAGTTGAGGACGTTTACAGTTGATGCACCCGACTTGTCTAAGGTTAATACCGATTATCGCACAGGTGATTTCGATAGCAGGCAGATGGGTGCGGTGTTCAACAAGTCTGTACAGTACAAGGGGGTAATTGAAAACTATATGCGTATCTGCCCGATGAAAAAAGCAATCTGTTTTGATGCCACACAGGCAAATGCGATAAGGATGTGCGCTGAATTTAATGAAGCTGGCATTCCCGCAAAATTCCTTATATCAGGCATAGACAAGAACAAACCTGATGAGTTGGCATTATATGAAAAATACAAGCATCTTACAGGAAACAGGGAACAGCTTATCAAGGATTTCCATGACGATAAATTTACCGTTATATGCAACAGTGGCATATTGTCTACGGGATACGATGAAACAAGTATAGAGGTTTGCATATTAAACCGTGCTACACAATCCGTTCAGTTCTATATCCAGGCAACTGGCAGGGCTATACGACTTCACCCAAATAAAACGGAAGCATTTCTCCTGGACTTCGGTGGTAACATATCACGGCTCGGCAAGTTTGAGAAAGAACGTAAATGGGCTTTATGGCATAACAAGGGGAAATGTGAAGGAATACAAGGAGTGAAAGAGTGTAAACAGTGTGGTAAATATATTGCCATAACCGCTTCGGAATGTCCTTTCTGCGGATATGTATATCCAACCGAAAAGGAAATAAGGATGGCGGAACTGCAAGAACTGGTAGGAGAATTAAAGTTCGAGCAAATGACACCTACACAATTTTTCCAGTATGCGGAACTTAAAGGATACAATACTTATTGGGCGATACGGCAGTTGTATATCAGAAATACGGAATCTGATTTTCGTAAAGCCATGAAAGAATGCGGATATTCCAGCAAGTTTATATGGGGTTATATTCAAAGAAATAAAAAATAACATTTAATTATGGGAAAAAATTTACTTAACAGCGATGGTAAAATTGCCTTGTTTCACGAAACGATAAGGCTTGACTTTAATCTGCCCAAATATGCCGTTATAGAGCAGAAAGATCCTAATCCAAGTGTAATGTCTTACGATTTCCTAAAACAATACATGGAAAGCAATGACAAGGAAGGAGTGGCGGAATTTAATCTTACCGTTTCACCGACAATGCTTGATTCTGTAAAAACAAACCAAGAGCACAAGCAAGTAAGACCCTACCTTCTTGACAAAAAACATAAGGAAAACTCATGGTTTAAAAAGATTAAGGATTATGTAGACGAATATAGAAGATCCAAGTTTGACGTAATACATTTCTTTTCTGAGGTGAAGATACAGACAGAGAACGAGATGAAGCAATACAGGGATAGAATAAAAGACTATATACTGATGCTAGGTTATGCTGAAAGATCCGGTCAACACGCCTTGAAAGAAAAACTGTTCCGAAACATGGTGATATGTAAATACGAAAGCATATTGTTCAGTAAAGGATTATACAAGGCTATATCAGAGGAAAATCTTATGAAGTTTGCAAAAGGATGTCCGAAAAATCTATGCCTTGATTACATATCTGACTATACAAGAATCATACCATTTGACATAATTAGGAAAAAGACGGACATAGACAAATATGAAATATTTGATAATTATGTCATTCTCCACTACGACTTTGATAACAACGGAACAGATTTACCGTCTGACAAGAAAAAAGAAGAGGTGGAAAAAAGAAAAGACCCTATTCTGTTTGGTATTATTGCAGGAAGCAACAAACTATACTTCATCGGTGACTGGATTGACGAGTATTGCGATTTGCGGTTCGATGATGTGGTAAAACAATGCACGGACGATTTCTTGTCAGAAAACATTTCTTTGGATGATCTTGCAAAATAGCAACACAAAGCCTTGCAGGAACGGAGAGTATTGCTGCTGTCGCTGCAAGCATAGATACACGGTTATTGTAGACGGTTTATTTGTTGGATATGTCTGCTATATTCCTTGGTTTGAAAAAAACGTTGCCATGAAGATAAGAAACAGCGGACATGACATGTGTGAAGGATTTGAGATGGTTGATAACAAACTTTAACCTTTTATTTTTCTCATATATCCCATTTCGTGATACCTTTGCCAAATACAATTTTTTTTATTATGGCTGAGGAAAAACGGTCTGCGGAAGAAAAGAAAATGCAGAAAGATATAGTAGTTAGTTACAGGAACGAGAAGGAAGGTAAAGGATGCAGGGGATTGCTTGTGGCATTTTTTTCCGAACTTCTCCATCCTGCTGTAAGTGGTAACAAGTCGGCTGAATTTCGTGCTCTAGGAGCAAAGAAAAGTATGCCGGACCTTGCTTATATACATGACGGTAAGATATATGGCATAGAACTTAAAATGCCTGACAGTAACCATGACCGTAATCATATAATAGAACAGGCTGATGTGATGGCTACATATTTCTTTAGAGGATATTTTGTATGGTCTAAGGATATGTTGTGGAATATACTTGACGCTATTGAGCGTGGTCAGCCTATAATGTCGAATACATTGCAGGTTAAGGATTACTGTTTACGTAACAGCACTACAAAAGTAAGTTTTGAAAAAATAATGGCATTTATAACTAATTAAATACTAGGCATGAATAAGATAATTTTTGATAGAAAGGTTTTATTTTCAACGTTAAACTCAGCCAAAGCCTGTCTTTCCGATACAGGTTTGACGATATTGAAATGTTTTCGTTTTAAATATATAGCATCAGAGAATGCGATAGAGGTTACTTCATACAACAACCTCAATGAGATGCGTTTGATTATTCCCGTTATTGATTCAGATTGCAATGACGGGCAGGAGTTTGCAGTAGACGGGATAAGACTTGTAAAGTTACTCAAAACAGTAAAGGATTCCATTGTTACGGTAAAGATATATGATAAGGATATAATATTCTCTTACAATGGCAGTGAAGCGTCTTTCTTTGCAGAAGATGTGGAATCTTATCCTGATATTAAAATAGGTAAGCGTGGTACCGGGATAAGGGTCAACGTGAACAGGAATGATCTGTATAGAGCATTAAAAAGGAACATAGGATTTAATGATATCAGTGACGTTGTGACCAGCCTTAGTGGAGTGGGGATAAATTTTATTTGTTCCAATAATTGCATTGATATATGTTCGTCCGATAAGATTGTATTTGTAAGAGATGTTATAGAATGTCAGCCGGATATATCAAAGGACTTGTGCATAAATGTAATGCCTACTTCGGTAAAGGAAGCGTTATCCTTTCTTGAAATGTTGTCAGAAGAAAATGTAACTGTTTCTGTATCTGATGATGAAAGGGTGATGTCTATATCTTATGGGGATTTCGGGTCTGTCTTTAATTGTACTCTGATGGAGGTTAAGTTTGTAAACTACCTGCCATTGGTAAATAATATAAAATCAAACTTTAATTACTTTATTAAAGCAAGAACTAGCGACTTGATAGATTCCTTTTCAAGAATAAAGGTAATGTCAGATGTATATAACATATCACATTTTGTTTGCAGGGAGGGAGATAATAAAATGGATATAACATACACAAATGATGCAGGATATAAAATATCGGAAAATGTCGGAATTGAAGGATATTGTCAAGGGCGTTTGGATTGCAATCTGAACATTGAAAAGATGATTAACGCATTGAAGGTATTTCCTGGGGATTATGTCACATTGGCATATACCAATCCTGATAATAATGCTCCTATATGTATTATTAACGAAGAGGGAGATTATAAATTAATGGGCGTAGTAAACATTTTTAAGAGTTGCTAACTATCGTTTAACCTATCGAATATACAGTTTTATTATTTTTGCAACAAAAATATATAAGATATGGAAGATAAAGAAAGAACAATTCAGATTCTCGCTGAAACAATAGATAGGTTAAACAAGACTATAGAATCACAGAACAGTCTGATTGAGGATTTAAGAAACAGGCTTGAAACAATTCAGAACGAATATAGCCCTTCAATTATGACTGTAGGCGTATTGATAGAAAAGTTGAATAGTACAAAGACAAGAAGCGGAAAGGTAAGATTTGAAGCATTATCAAAACATATAATGCCATATCTTACCAATCAGCTTTATGACGAGTATGATTTTAATGATACCATCCCTACATTCAAGGAAGTTCCATCTATTGAAAAGCCTGTAAATCGTGACATGATAGATGATATGATCAATGTTATAAAGTCAAAGAGAAAGATAAGTGAATCATCTCAAAAGGCATATCTTTTAATGCTTAAAAGAATATTGTCCGAATCAAAAGAGATGAGTAAATATATCAATGATTATATTATCTCTCTGGACGTAAAATCTCCTTCAAATATATCTCTTACGGAGGAAGAAATAGAATTATTCTGGAATGTTGAGCCATTTGACGTTACGGAAAAAATTGTAAAGAAATTGTTTCTGATACAATGCTATACTGCCATGAGATATTCCGATATTTTCAGATTGAAAGATTCTATGATGGAGGGAAATGTTATTTCGTATATATCAAAAAAGACAGGTAAGAACGTTGAGGTTCCTGTACCTTCCAAGATTATAGAAATGATAAAAGAGGTTAGATCGTTCGATAAATACAATATAGAATCTTCGTTAAAGACAACAATGAACGAAGTTCTACCAACCCTTGGATGTAGAGCAGGTATAAATAAGCAGGTATTTGTAAGACGGGCTAATGTACTTATGAAAGGACCGAAATATCAGTTCATCAAGACACATACAGGACGTAGAACAGCTATTACAAGATGGGCTAATATGGGAATACCAGAAGCAGAACTAAAATCTATGGCTGGTCATTCTGATATAAGAACGACTAACAGATATATTACTGCAAGCGTATCAAATAAAACTAAAAATATTTTAACCGATGGAAATTTTGGAGAATGTGCTGTCTATTGACAAAATAAAACACCTGCAAGAACTTGGAGTGAATACAGGTAACGCATCAATGACTTGGATGTTATATCCTTATGAGGAAGGCAAACAACCACAATTATCTTTACGAGAGTGGAGAACTTTCAAGGAACCGTTCAGAAAAGAACATTGTATTCCTGCATTTACTTTGCTTGACATCATAGTAATGCTGTGGACTGCAAAAGGTTTCGATTTTGTTAAATGTATAAAAGTATATAAGAATGATTAGGAATGAATATGAGTGGAAAAGATGTATTAAGGCTATTACTTATCAGTTACGGTTTTTGCCGTAATATTGAGATAAGTACTTATATTGGAGATGGTGGATGTATTGGTTACGAAGTATCGGCTAGTAATGACGATGACATTGAATACTATGCAGTAGATTGTGAAGGTTTACTTTTTCATATATACGAGATACAGAAATTTATGAGAGATGAAAATATTGAACCTCGTTCAATGCTTGGAAACTTTAGCAATAAACATCTTCTTTCAGATGAGTCTTTAAATAAGCTACTGAATATGTCAGAGAATAAAAATTACTGTAAAACAAACCCTTATGAATAGGCGTAAAACAAGAAAGATATGAAAGAATCAGATGATAGATACAGCAACCGCATTGCAGATGCTAAACAACTCACGAAAGATGTACAAGCTATTTATTCAGAAATTAAAGTTTTTGAAGATGCTTATAAAAAACAGATTGCTCCGCTTAAGCAAAAAATTGCTCAATTGGAGGAATCTTTTCTGGATAAATGGTTGGTTGATTCAACAGGAAGATCTGTTAGTAAAGGAATGGTGATTGAGAAGAATGGAAAGCGATTTAAGGTTCTTAACCGATATCAACAATGTATATTTCAATATTTAGGTAATGCAAGAGTTTCAGTTTTACCTGAAGGTAAAAAGCGAACTCTTGATATTTTCCCCTCTGAATTAATTGAATTTACTATTGTGGAATTAGCGTAAAACAGATTAAAAAGGAGGTTATTATGGGATCATTTATAGCCCAACAGCCAAATGGCTTATATTGTAGGTTTAGTACAATTGTTGATACAGTCACGCACTACAATATGACAAAAGATGATTACATAGAAGTATGCAAAGATCGATTAGGAAAGAAACGTGGAGAAGAAGAGGCTAATGATATTTTAAAAAACCATCTGCACCCTTTTAACGATGTTCTTGAGCAATTCATTCCTAATAATGATTCGGTTGAAGAGTTTAATATCCGTTTGAAAGAAATGGGATATATGGATGAGTTTAATGGATAATACTAAAAATGAATAAATTATATAACAAATGAGAAATGAATACAACCTTTGAAAGATCGGCTAATAGTACCGATGAATGGTACACACCGAAAGAAATTATAGACGCATTAGGTGAATTTGATTTAGACCCATGTGCTCCAGTGTCCCCCCTATATAAAACAGCAAGTGTCATGTACAACAAAAATGACGATGGATTAAAACAGGAATGGAAAGGTCGTGTTTGGTTAAACCCACCTTATTCCCGTCCTCTTATAGAATGTTTCGTTAAACGGATGGCAGAACATGGAAACGGCATTGCCTTACTTTTCAATCGCTGCGATTCAAAGATGTTTCAAGATGTAATATTCGAGAAGGCAACAGCGATAAAGTTTTTGCGTAACCGAATCAGATTTTTCCGTTCAGACGGAACTCGTGGGGATTCTCCTGGCTGTGGCAGTATTCTCATCGCTTTTGGTGAGGATAATGCAGAAATATTGAGAACCTGCGATATTGCAGGCAAGTACGTTAGAATAAATTAGAATGACAAAAAGATGAATAAAGAAAAATTTTTAAGCAAAAGATACGCCATTGATTTAAAGATAAAAAAATTGAATGGAGAAAAGGAACAGTTGGAAAAGGAATACATTGAATCCAACCAAGTATTCCCTATTGGAAGCAAAGTCTGTATAACGGTCATGGCTCATAAAAGGAACAATGAAAGGATATTAGTTCCCGAAGCGAAGAAGTTAGCCTATATTGCAGATTATGATATTGATGATAACGGAGAGGTTGTACCCTCTTTAAGACAGTTGGATTGCAATGGGGGCATGTCAGCAATACCTTTATTTGTTAATTTAAAGAAGGCTATAATTGAATTAGTATGAAAGAAATAATAGATAAACAGATGGTTATGGATGAAAAAGAACAATTAGCCATTACTAGAATACAAAAATTCAGTAAGATAGCTAAAACAATGGGGTTGCAAGTACATTTGGGGTTTTCGGGAGGAAAAGATAGTCAGGTATGTTATGACCTTTGCAAACGTGCCGGAATACCGTTCAAAGCCTTTTTCAACCATGCCTTTGAAAGTAATATTACATTAAGTTTTATAAAAGAAAACTATCCCGATGTAATATGGAGGCGTGATTATAAATTCGGGTTCATACAAAATATATGGAAAAACCACAAATCCATCCTTCCTACTGTACAAATAGCTTATTGTTGCAAGGATTATAAGCACAATCCTAAATATGTGGATGCGTGCAGTATTACGGGAGTAAGGAAAGCTGAAAGTAGGAGTAGGAGTAATAGGACGGCATTTGAAGCGAAAAACAAAACGACTTTAAAGAAAAATAAAGAATTGTTTGATTCCTATTTTGAAGAACATTGTCAGTCTATTGGTGCCACTTCCATCATACAATTAAAGCCTATTATAGATTGGACGGATAAGGATGTATGGGATTATATCCATAAATATTCATTACCTATAAATCCCGAATATGATTATTGCAAAAGAGTTGGATGTATTGTTTGCCCGAAAGCAAATTTAAATAGTAATTACATAGGACTTATAAAATATCCAAAACTTATTGACGCCTTTATTTCTGCAAGAGAAATGAGGAATGACGTTGATTGGTTTATTAATATTGATGAAACTGATTATTCCAATGATAAATGTTATTATATATGTCGGTGGTTAAATCATTCCTTCATGCCGTTCACAAAGAAGCAGGAAGAAAGGTATAAACAGGTAAGAGAAATATATGATAAATTACATAACAAATAATTATGGCTATTATAGGAATTGACTTTGACGGAACGGTCGTGACACATGACTTTCCTAAAATCGGCAAGGATATAGGTGCTGTGCCTATATTAAAAAGATTGGTTGATAACGGACATAAACTTATTCTGTTTACCATCAACTACCCATTAGGTTAAAATCCCAGGTTGATTAGACTAATCGTTAGGAGAGAATATATAGTTACCAAGTGGGTGTTTGCTCAAGCCCCTTGCTCTAAGGTCAGTGATTAAACAATTCTGTGGGGTAGGAATAGTGTTACTGACGGGAAACCTCTCCATAACATTGTCGATGAGCATTTAACGGAGAAATCCGACTTATAGTAAATTAAAAAACGAATGGTTTACGTAATTAATAAACAAGGACAAGCACTTATGCCAACCGAAAGGTTTGGTAAGGTTAGAAGGCTGTTAAAAAACAGTCTAGCCCATGTTGTGTGCCGTATTCCGTTCACAATTCAATTGGATTATGACACAACAGATTATACACAGCCCGTAAGTTTGGGTGTAGATGCTGGTAGCAAGCATATCGGTATATCGGCAACAACAAGTGATAAGGAATTGTATGCAGCAGATGTGGAATTGAGAAACGATATTGTGGATAAGTTATCTACTCGTAGGGAACAAAGAAGAACCCGTAGGAGCAGGCTTCGTTATCGCAAGGCTCGTTTCAATAACAGGGTATCTTCCAAGCGTAAAGGTTGGCTAGCACCATCTGTTGAAAACAAAATTCAAACTCATTTGACTGTTGTTGAGAAGATACATAAGTTCCTGCCAATAACTAATATCGTAGTTGAAACAGCTTCTTTTGATATACAGAAGATTAATAATCCAAGTATATCTGGCAGTGAATACCAACAAGGAGAACAACTTGATTTCTTCAATGTGCGTGAGTATGTGTTATTTAGAGATAATCATACTTGCCAACATTGTAAGGGTAAAAGTAAAGATGAAGTATTGAATGTGCATCACATAGAGAGCAGAAAGACGGGAGGGAATAGCCCAAAAAACTTGATTACCCTTTGTGAAACTTGCCATAAGGCATATCATAGAGGTGAATTTGAATTAAATGTAAAGCGTGGAAAGTCATTTAGAGATGCCGCCTTTATGGGGATTATGCGATGGAGTTTCTATGATAGGCTAAAGAATATCTATCCTGATGTAAGTATGACTTTTGGCTATATCACGAAGAATACCCGTATCACTAATAATCTTCCTAAAGATCATTATGTTGATGCAAGGTGTATCAGTGGTAATCCTGTGGCTAAACCTTTAGGTTATTATTTCTATCAGAAGAAAGTAAGATGTCAAAACAGACAAATACACAAAGCTAATTTCTTGAAAGGTGGTAGAAAGAAACTCAATCAAGCACCATTCTTGGTAAAAGGTTTTAGGTTGTTTGACTTGGTTGAATACAAAAAGGAGTTGTATTACATCTTTGGAAGAAGAAGTAATGGCTCCTTTGATATTAGGAAATTGGATGGAACAAAAGTGAATAAAGGCTCTATTAATTGCAAACATTTGCGGTTGATAGACAAAAGAAGAAGTATATTAACTGAAAAGCGAACGCAAGGCGCATATCCTTGCGAGTAAATTTATGAACAATTTTAGATTATATATCGCCCGTGACGAAGGCAAATGGGATGAAGATGTAAAGAAGGAAGGGGAGCTAAATCTTTTCTATGATACACCGGAACTTCTGTTTGATATAGACGAACGAATATCATATTGGGGTAATTCCCGTAAGATAGCGAATATTCCCTCTTATATGTATCCTCAAATCAAGGATAAAGAGTGTTATGTTTTCAACAATCTTGAGTTATACAAAAGTTTTAACTAATAATAGAGAGGATAGGCAGTTAGCCTATCTTCTCTTTTCGTATTTTCTTTTCATCTTTCTTCTTTCCACCCGTGTCATTCCCATGCTTTGAGCAATACCGAACAGGATTTCCTTTTCCGAATCATTAAGCATATC
>ENA-ORNR01003987-ORNR01003987.1-human-gut-metagenome-genome-assembly--contig:-NODE-3987-length-10566-cov-5.787841_pt1 | contig 10566 bp, 10 predicted proteins | sample MGYA00242114_ERZ509020 | MGnify/ENA primary metagenome ERZ509020 (study PRJEB26280, sample SAMEA2338758) | human gut metagenome | biome: human gut; feature: human-associated habitat; material: faeces...
AGAGGGTCGCAAGGAGTCTGAGCCAATTTGTTCAGTTCTTCTATTGTCAAGAACTCTCTTCGGCTTTCCTGTTCTTGAATGCCCTTAACTTTGGCAGCAATATCCACAGTAAGATAGCCATCTATAAAAGCCTGTTTGAGTGCAGCCTTAAAAATAGAAAAGTAAGTTGATGCCGTATTCTGTGAGACAGTACCACTCTTGTTTCCTCCCTGTGGAGCATTTATCATAAATGTACGGAATGATTCTATCAGTCTCATGTCTATTTGCGAAAAGAGAAGAGTATCACCCTTGGCAAAGATTTTTAGCAGTTCATATACACGTCTCCAATTGACGATGATTGATTCTGAACTGTTTCGATGACGAGTCTTCTGCACATGATCGAAATATTCAATGAAATTTGCATGTGAGCGTTCTAATTGTTCGGCTTGTTCTGCATCGGTTTCGGAATACAATGCAGCATTATCATATTCTTTTTGGCGGATTCGTCTTACGGCATCAGCATATAGACACATTTCTTGGTCCAATTGAGATTTGCACAAGATAACTCCGTTCAAATCCCTTTTGGGTTTATAACTCTTCTTCCCGTCAGAAGTGGTACGGGCATTGCGAGTTTTATCCCAAAGTGGCGTCTTGATAATTCGATTCAAATATTCACGTACTCTTTGTGGTGTATCTTTCCCTGATTGGAATACGGGATAAGATTCCACATAGAGATACCATTCATCACGATATTCAGACTTGCGGAGCTTTACCGACACTCGTGTATTGACTAATGCTTTCTTCATCGCTTCATACCTTTATATAAGTTATCAATTTCTTTCTTGGGTACATACACGAAATTACCTATCTGCCGAGTAGGGATAGAGTATTTGCGTATATGGAGATAAACCGTACTTTCATTCACAAGAAACTTCTCTGTGATTTCTCCAATGGTATAACAGTCTTTAGGTTCCAGACTATACAGTTTGACAATGGGCTTTGGCTTTGTAAGAGCTTTCTTTCGGAGAGGATAGAGTTTCATCAGTTCTGCCTTACTTACTCGGATTTGATTCGTCCCAAGATTCATGTGACTAATGGTCTCTTTACGAATGAGACGATACAATGTATCACGACTAATTCCAAACAAGGCATAGGCTTCTGATACCTTAATATAGTCTTGGTCTTTAGGAATACCTTTCACCACTTCATCCAATCTAAGATTCCTCTTTTCCTCATCTTTCCTACGTTTCCAAGCAATTTTAGAACACCGAGGAGAACAATACCAAGATTCTATAGTTTTGGCTAAAAACTCTTCTCCACAAATTTGGCATTTACGCTTTATTTCAAATTTTGCTGCTGGCATACAATGAGTTATTTCTTGTTATTTTTCAATCTTATCTAATTTGTCGCACATTATCTACTTTTTTATTGCGGAACAATTATGGTACAAATATACAATAAAAATTCAAATAACAAGCAAAGCAAAAGGAAAGTGATATAAAAAGAAATAGGGCATAACTCGTTGAGTTACACCCTATATTCCTATTTATAGCTATCGTTGTTTACCAATACTTACTTGACTTCCTCAAAGTCAACATCCGTTACACCACCATCCTGCTTGTTGTTGCCGGCGTTGCCACCAGTTTGTTGACCGAAGTCAGGACCCGGTTGTGCACCACCTTGGGCGTTCTGGGCATTGTACATTTCCTGGCTTGCTGCCTGGAATACGCTGTTCAGTTCTGCCATAGCTGCATCGATACCAGCGATATCCTGAGCCTTGTGAGCTTCTTTCAGCTTGTTCAGGGCTGTTTCGATAGGAGCCTTCTTGTCAGCCGGGAGTTTGTCGCCTAGATCCTTCAACTGTTTTTCGGTCTGGAAGATCATGCTGTCGGCCTGGTTCAGTTTGTCGATGCGTTCTTTTTCCTTCTTGTCTGCTTCGGCATTAGCCTGAGCTTCTTCTTTCATACGTTTTACTTCGTCGTCGCTCAAGCCGCTGGAAGCCTCGATACGGATGCTCTGTACTTTGCCGGTTCCTTTGTCTTTAGCCGATACGTTCAAGATACCGTTTGCATCGATATCGAAAGTAACTTCGATCTGAGGAACGCCACGCTGTGCGGCTGGAATTCCGTCGAGGTGGAAACGGCCGATCGATTTGTTGTCTTTAGCCAGTGAACGTTCGCCCTGCAATACGTGGATTTCTACAGAAGGCTGGTTGTCAACGGCAGTCGTGAATGTTTCAGACTTCTTGGTAGGAATAGTCGTATTGGCTTCGATCAGCTTGGTCATTACACCACCCATTGTTTCGATACCCAGTGACAACGGAGTAACATCGAGCAACAGAACGTCTTTTACTTCACCTGTCAATACCCCCCCCTGGATAGCAGCACCTACAGCTACCACTTCGTCCGGGTTAACACCTTTTGACGGAGCCTTGCCGAAGAACTTCTCAACGATGGCCTGTACAGCCGGAATACGTGTCGAACCACCTACGAGGATGACTTCGTCGATGTCGGAAGTGCTCAAACCTGCATCTTTCAAAGACTGACGGCATGGTTCGATACAAGCCTGGATCAGACTGTCTGCAAGCTGTTCGAATTTAGCACGTGTCAGTGTCTTGACCAAGTGCTTTGGAACACCGTTTACCGGCATGATATACGGCAGGTTGATTTCCGTGCTTGTCGTACTTGACAATTCGATCTTTGCTTTTTCAGCCGCTTCTTTAAAACGCTCCGCCGCTTCGCCAAGCAAAATCAGCGTATCAACCTTTGTTTTTACAAGCTGCATCATTTCTTCAAGCGGAGTCAGTTTATCGCGCCCGCCGGCAATTAAAATTAAATGCCCGTCAAACGCTTCCAGCGCCTTAATGGTAGAATCGGTATTGGTTGCTTTGGAATCATTATAATAACGTACGCCGTTAATTGTCGCCGTATATTCAATGCGGTGTTCAACGCCTTTAAAGTTTTTCAGCACTTCTGCAATGCTGCCGGGTTCAACGCCTGCAAAAAACGCCGCGCCAATAGCAGCCAGCACGTTTTCTTCGTTATGCCCGCCAAAAATCTGCAAATCTTTTCTGTTGCAGATAACTTCTCTGGTATCATTCCAGGCAATAACAAAATCGCCGTCCTGCATATAAATGCCCTGCGGCAAAACTTCCCTGCGGCTGAACCAGCACAATCTGCCCGGCACAAGCCCGCCCCAGCTTTTAACAACAGGGTCATCAAAATTAAGCAGTGTTACGTCTTCCGGATGCTGGTTTTTAAAAATGTTGCATTTGGCCGCACCATAAGCCTCCATTGTATGGTGGCGCGTTAAATGATCAGGCGTTAAATTTAAAATAACGGCAATTTCCGCGCGGAAGTTCTGCACAGTTTCCAGCTGAAAGCTGGAAAGTTCAGCCGCCAGCCACGAATTTTCGGGCATGGTTTCAACTTCTTTGGTAAGCGCCATGCCGATATTGCCGCCCACTTTGGTTACGCACGGCAGCGTTGCCAGCATTTCGCCTATTAAAATAGTGGTTGTTGTTTTGCCGTTGGTACCGGTAATGCCCACAATATGCCCGTTATAATTGCGGTAAGCAAGTTCCGCCTCGCCGGTTACATTAATGCCGCGGCTCAGCGCTTCCTGCACCAAAGGTTTTTCCATGCTGATACCCGGTGAAAGGATTACTTCTTCCACATCGTCCAGAAGGCCTTCTTTTTTGCCTATTACAATTTGCCCGCCGCTTTTGGCAAGCAGTTCTTTTAAATCTGCATCAACCTCGTGTTTGGCATCATTATAAAGCAGCACGCGTTTGCCCTGGCGTGCCAGAATATCCGCAGCGCCGCAGCCGCTGATGCCTATGCCATAAACAAGTACAGCCTTACTCAAAATTAAAATCCTCCGTTTCCGTTAAGCCACAGCAAAACACCCGCAATGCACAGCAGGCAGCTTGCGGCAAAAAAACGTTTAACAATTTTGGTTTCTTTCCATCCGCCAAGTTCAAAATGATGATGTATCGGCGTCATGCGGAAAATACGCCTGCCGCCGGTAAGGCGGAAATAAGTAACCTGCATTATTACAGATGTTGCTTCCATAACGTAAATACCGCCGAGAATTACAAGCAAAAGTTCTGTATGCGTAAGCAGCGCCAGCGCCGCAACACCGCCGCCTATTGCCAGCGAACCGGTATCGCCCATAAACACTTTGGCCGGATGGTGGTTAAACAGCAAAAAGCCGAGGCACGCACCGGTAATGGCCAGCGCAAACACGCTTAAATCAGCATGGCCTGTGTTATAGGCAATAAACGCATAAGCAGCCGTTACAGGCAGCGTAACGCTTGTCACAAGCCCGTCAAGCCCGTCGGTAAGGTTTACGGCGTTGGTTGTACCCACAAGCAGCAAAAATACCAGCACGTAATATAACCAGCCTAACGGAAGCATATATTCCGTACCGGGTATGGCTATGCTTAAATCAGACTGCACATGGGTTTCAATATAATAAACATACGCCCCTGCCAGTACAAACTGCATAAAAAACTTCTGGGCAGCAGTAAGGCCAAGGTTGCGTTTCATTACAACTTTAATATAATCGTCAATAAAACCAATCAGCGCATGGCCAAAGGTTAAAAGCAGCGCAATGCACAACGCCGGTGTAAAATTGCACCATAAGGCAACGGCAACCAGAATTGCCAGCAGCATCATAATGCCGCCCATGGTAGGTGTGCCGCTTTTTTTCATGTGTTCTTTCGGGCCGCATTCGCGGATGCTCTGCCCAAAATTCAGTTTATGCAAAACCGAAATAAAGCTCGGCCCTGTTACGGCACAGATAATAAACGCCGTAGCCAGTGCACCAAGAAGATTAATTGTCATTTATCCAACACTCCGGATTTTATTTTTTCAGAACAAGGTCAATCAAGCCATCAACCTGCATGGAATGAGAGCCTTTGAGTAAAATTATATCATCATTGCGTAAAATGCCGCTTAAAATTTTGGCTGCTTCCGCACGGTCATGGCAAATAAATGTTTTTACGCCTTTTTCCTGCGCTGCGCGTCCAGTATGTACTGCTTCCGTACCGTAGGTAATAAGCACGTCAACGCCTTCGGCAGCGGCCATTTCGCCAACTTCCTTATGTGCCTGCACGGAAAGCGCGCCAAGCTCCAGCATATCTGCCAGCACGGCAACCGCCCTGCCGCCTTTGGCATCTTTTACGGCATGCAGTGTTTTTAAAGCGCTTGCCATAGAGGCAGGGCTGGCATTATAGGCGTCATTAATAACCGTTACGCTGCCAAACTGCATAAATTCCTGGCGTTTGCCCGTAAGGCGCACATTTTTTAAAGCATTTTTTATCTGCACCAGCGGAACATTAAATGCAGCTGCCACGGCAATGGCTGCCAGAGCGTTATAAACATTATGCTCGCCCAAAAGCGGAAGCACGATATGTTCTTTTTCGCCTGCTGCGGCACAAACGCAGTCAAACTCGCTGCCTTCTGCCGTAAGTTTAATGTTCTGCGCATATACGCCGGCTTCTTCCGTACAACCGTAGCTTATAACTTTGGCTGCGGTTTTATCTGCCATGCGGCGCACAAAAGCATCGTCATTATTCAGCACCGCAAACTGCTGCGCCGTTAAATTTTCAACAATTTCGCTTTTGGCTCTGGCAATATTTTCCATACTGCCCAAAAGTTCCATATGTGTTTCGCCAACGTTTGTTACAACGGCAGCGTCGGGGCTTGCCAGTTTGCACAAGGCGCTTATCTGCCCCAAGCCGCGCATGCCCATTTCCACAACGGCAATTTCCGTATCGTTTTTAATATTCAGCAATGTTTTTGGAAGCCCTATTTCGTTATTAAAATTGGCCTCCGTTTTAACAACATTATACTTGCAGGCAAGGCAGGCTGCAATCAAATCTTTGGTTGATGTTTTACCGTTGGAACCGGTTACGGCAACAACCTTTAAATTTTTCTGCTTATCACGCCATGCTTTGGCAATAAGCTGATATGCTTTTAAAGTGTCATCTGTTTTTATAACAACGGCATTCTGCGGCAACCCTTCAACATCATGGCTTACAAGTACGCCCGCCGCCCCAAGTGCCAGTGCTTTGGCGCAATAGTTATGGCCGTCAAAATTTTCGCCGCTTAACGCTACAAACAGTTCTCCGCTTTTAATGGTACGGCTGTCCGTATTAATGCCGGTAAATTCAACATTCTGCAAACTGCGGCAGCTTCCTCCAGTTGCCGCCAGTATTTCCTGCAAATCAAACATCATATCACCTTTTGTTCTGCCAGTATTCCTGCACTACTTCACGGTCATCAAAATGAATGGTTTCATGACCGATTATCTGATAATTTTCATGCCCTTTGCCGGCAATTAAAACAACATCATCAGCGGCGGCATGTGCAAGGGCATAGTTAATTGCTTCGCGCCTGTCGCTTAAACGCACACTGGTTTTGCCTGCCGGAATTTCCTTAAGAGCGGTTTCAATTTCATCAATAATAAGTTCCGGGTCTTCTGTACGCGGGTTATCGGAAGTTACAACAACATTATCCGCAAGTTCCAGCGCAATGCGTCCCATAATCGGGCGTTTTTTGTTGTCGCGGTCACCGCCGCAGCCAAATACAACCCAAAGTTTGCCGCGAGTAATGCCGCGCGCAGTTTTCAGCACGTTTTCCAGGCCGTCCGGGGTATGGGCGTAATCCACAATTACGGTGTAGGGCTGCCCTGCCTCTACCAGCTGAAAACGCCCCGGCACGCCGTCAAAGCCGTCAAGCACATCCATAATAATTTGCGGGTCAATCTTTTCGGCAAGCATTGCGCCCACGGCAGACATTACATTATATACATTAAATTCACCAGTAATTTTAAGCACCAAATCCATCTCGCAGGCAGGTGTATGCAGCTTTAATGCCATTTGTTTGGCCTGCACGTCAAAACTGATGGGATAAATATCGTAATCCCTGCTTTCGCCGTAAGTAATTACCGGCACTTTTGTGCGTGCGGCAATAATTTTACTGCTGGGGTCATCCATGTTAAGCACGGCAGTTTTGCCTTCCTTGGTGCCGTCTGCCAGATGTTCAAACAAAAGGCTTTTGGCATCACGGTAATTTTCAAAAGTTTTATGGAAGTCCAGATGGTCCTGCGTAATATTCGTCAGCACCGCCGTGTCATATTCAATACCGGCAACGCGGTTCAGCGCCAAAGCGTGGCTCGAAACTTCCATTACCACATAATCGCACCCGCACTGCTGCATTTTATACAAAGTTTTCTGCAAATCAACAACATCCGGCGTTGTATTATGCGAAACGGTTTCTTCGTCCTCAATCATAATATTAATGGTACCAATCATACCCACCTTATATCCTGCCTTGCGCAGAATAAGCCTGATAATATTGGTGGTAGTTGTTTTGCCGTTAGTTCCGGTAACGCCAATCATGCGCATTTTTTTGCCGGGATAGTCAAAAAAATAAGGGGTCACTAACTCCATGGCCCTTCTGGTATCTTTTACTTTAATCAGCGTCATGCCTTCGGGGCATGCGGCATCATCTTCAACAATGGCTGCAACAGCGCCCTTTTCGTGCGCCTGCGGCAAAAATTTATGCCCGTCAACAGTTGCGCCTTTCAGGCAGATAAATAAACTTCCCGGCACAACAACGCGGGAATCGGCAGTTATATCAGTAATGGTTTTGCCTGCCGCGCCGGTAACTTCTGCGTCCGGCAGCAGCTTCAGCAAATCCTGTAAATTCTTTTCCATCCGGATACCTCCAAAAGTGAAACGGCAGCCTTAATACACTCAGGCTGCCTCCCATAAAATTTTATATTATTATACCATATCTTGCTTAAGAAGGCTATGTTTTTTACTTTGCATAAGCATAACCGTCATAAGCAATTTTACCTTTGTCTGCTTTAACATAAATATTGTTGCGCGCTACCTGCATGCCAAGCTGCTTTTCGGCAATAGAGGTAATTCTTTCAGGCCCCTTAAGCTGCTCAACAACAATGCGTTCTTCGCTGTTTTCCAGCATCAAAGCCGCTTCCTGCTGTTTTAAGGCTACAAGTTCATTGCTTTTGGAAATAAGGCATTCGCTGCGTACAACGCATGCAAAATAAGTAGCCAGCAAAATTCCTGCCACCACAGCAATACGGCGGCGCATAAGTTTTAAATTGCGCTGTTTGGGCCTTTTTACATACGCTGTCTGCCGTACAGTATTTTCTTGTTGTTCTTCCAATTCCCATGCATATTCATCATACTTTCTGGCTAACATAGCGTTTTCCTCCATCAATATTTATCAGCATTTCTCGGCAAACCTAAGCCTTGCACTGCGCGCACGCGGATTTTCTTCAACTTCTTCCGCAGGCGGCACAATATTCCCCACTTTTTTCAGCTGCGGTTTTCTGCCGCACACACATACCGGAAACTGCGGCGGGCAAATGCAGCCTTTGGCAAGTGCTGCAAAAGTTTGTTTTACAATTCTGTCTTCCAGTGAATGAAAGGTTATTACGCCAATTCTTCCGCCTGTTTTAAGCCTTGCCACAGCATTTTCCATTGTTTTTTGCAGTATGCCGAGTTCATTGTTAACTTCAATCCTCAGTGCCTGAAAAGTTCTTTTTGCCGGGTGCGGCCCATCCATTCTGGCACCTTTGGGTATAGCTTTTTTTATAATTTCCACCAGTTCAAAAGTGGTGGAAATATGTTTGTTTTTGCGCTCTGCCGCAATAAAAGCAGCTATGCGTTTGCTCCAGCGCTCCTCACCGTAACGATGAATTATATCAGCAAGCTCGCTTTCGGAATAATTATTTACAATATATTCCGCGCTCAGCTTCGCGCTTTTATCCATGCGCATGTCAAGCGGCCCGTCGTGCATATACGAAAAACCGCGTTCCGGCGTATCCAGCTGATAGCTTGAAACACCAAGGTCAAAAAAGATACCGTCAATCTGCTCTATATTAAGGCTGTCAAGCACAGCATCAAAATCTTTAAAATTGCTTTTTACGGTAGCTATCCGGCATTTGCACGGAGCCAGGCGTTTTTTAGATGCGGCAATGGCATCTTCGTCCTGGTCAATGCCTATAAGCATTCCGTCCGCGTTAAGCTGCGAAGCAAAACCGAAGGAATGTCCGGCACCGCCCATGGTACAGTCCACATAAACGCCGTCTTTATTTGTTATAAGCCATTTAACGCTTTCATCAAGCAAAATGCTTTTATGCTTAAATTCGTTTGCTGCCATTTTAAATACCTATATCCATATCAGCAAGCTGCGCTGCCACAGCGTCGGCATCTTCGGCATTAACTGCGTTATATTCCTGCCAACGGGCTGCATCCCAAATTTCAGCCCTGCTGCCTACACCAACTATTACCGCGTTTTTTTCAAGCCCGGCAAAAGTACGCAGGCTTGCCGGAAGCAGTACACGCCCCTGCTTGTCACATTCTACTTCGGCTGCGCCGCTGAAGAAAAACCTGCTGAAAGTACGGGCATTTTTATTCGTCATCGGCAAAGCGTTAAGTTTAAGTTCCAGCTTATGCCATTCATTTTTATCATATACAAACAGGCAGCCATCCAGCCCTTTGCTGATGATAAAACTGCCTCCAAGGCTTTCGCGGAGCTTTGCGGGCATGAAAAGGCGGCCTTTTACGTCAATAGTATGCTGATATTCACCCATTAACATAGCGGCACTCTCCTCCCCTTTTCCCCACTTTACACCATTATACCCCACTTTAAGTTAAAAAACAATATTATTATGCATATTAATGCACTTTTTTGTAAATTAACAGGCTGGCAAAAATATTTTTAAGCAAGTTACCCTAAAGCAACTTTTATTTTCGCCAAACTGTGGTATAATAAAAAAGCCGAAAGGCAAAAAGTAAATAATTTAGCATTTATGCTTTAAGGAGGATTATTAAATATGCTTACCAAAGATACCGGCATTATTGATGCCGTTCAAAACCATCCTGAAATTTTAGAAGTTTTTGCAGAATACGGCCTCGGCTGCGTTGGCTGCATGGCATCCCATTTTGAAAGCATCGGTCAGGGCGCCGCTGCTCACGGCATCGACGTTGAAGCCTTCATCGCCGACTGCAACAAAGCAATCGAAGCCGCAAAAAAATAAAACCACGGCACAAAGCCATGGCAAAAAAATAAAAGCTGTTCCTGTTTTTGCAGGAGCAGCTTTTTGTTTTTATTTACTTTTCATATCTTTAATGATAAGCGATACGGATGGCTGCGTTATGCTGAATAAATCTGCCAGAAAAACCTGCGTTAAATGCTCGTCCTTATACAAGCGGTAAATTTCCGCGTTGCGTTCATCCTTTCCGTAAAACGGGTGCAGCTTAACCTCGCGCGTATCAACGCAAAAACCGCGATCCGTTAAAACAACAACCCTTCTTGTACCGTCGGAACAGGTAATTTTCAACTCCAGCGCACGCCCGCCGCCTTCATTGCGCAGGTTAATATTGTAGCTTTCAATCTCATCATCACCAATTGCTTTTTTTAGAATCATCTGATTAATAGGAATATCTTTAATGTCCACCATATCACCTCGTATGTATTGATATGTTTTTTGCTGTGCAGCAGGGCTTTGCCTGCTGCTTTATTTTTACTTTGCGTTTTTGCGCTG
>ENA-ORNR01003988-ORNR01003988.1-human-gut-metagenome-genome-assembly--contig:-NODE-3988-length-10566-cov-2.762534_pt1 | contig 10566 bp, 8 predicted proteins | sample MGYA00242114_ERZ509020 | MGnify/ENA primary metagenome ERZ509020 (study PRJEB26280, sample SAMEA2338758) | human gut metagenome | biome: human gut; feature: human-associated habitat; material: faeces...
AAAGGACAGGCATTACAGCAGGCTGAGCAGAGATGTGGTGTGGAGGTTAACAGGCGTTTATACGGATTGGAGGGGACAGAAAACCTTTATCCGTAGTAAAAAGTCAGTTTTTAAAACTGGATGCAGAGCATATTCGGTTCGTACTGCATTGCATGAAAGAAAACACCAGTAAAGTAGTAAATATGCGTCAGTATCTGTTGGCGGTATTATATAATGCACCGCTGACCATCAGCAATTATTACTCGTCGTTGGTGCAGCATGATATGTACGAAGGGAATATATAAATTTTCAGGAGGGAGTGATTCTATTGCAGGAAGAAGTAAATGAGAAAACCGTATCATTATGTATCACTGGTGGAAAAGTGACAGTCCGTTTATTGAAACAGGCAATGATGCGTTTTCTGGCAGCAATGGAGAAAGAAAAAGCAGAGAAAGCAAGAAAACAACAGGCAAAGGGACCGCCGGATAAAGACTATCGTGGGAAGCAGAGCTTAAAGAAGCTGGCACAGCAGAATGTTCAGCTTTCCAACATTGAGATTACGGATAATAACATTAAGGCTTTTGAAAAAGTTGCAAAAAAATATGGCATTGATTTTAGCCTGAAACGTGATAAGTCCGTAGATCCACCGAGATATTTTGTTTTCTTCAAGGCAAGGGATGTGGATGTGATGACTGCGGCATTCCGGGAATTTACCGGAAAGACGCTGAATAAAACAAAGAAACCGTCTGTCCGTAAGAAATTACAGCAGGCAATCGCAGCCCGCAGTCAGGATAAACAGAGAGAACGGGAAAAATCGAAAGAAAAACAGAAGGAGCCGACATTATGAGTGGGATAAAAAATATAAAGAAAAAACTGAAAGGTTTTCAGGTGCGTCCCCCGAATGCAGAAGTGATAAAAAAGGTTCTGTTGTATATTCCGTATGTGGTTGTATTTTATGTGGTAAATAAATGCACCTGGCTGTATCAGTATTGCAGAGGCAGTACTGTAGTAGACAGGCTGATAGTTCTTTTTATGAATTATCCGTTAGCATTTAAAAAGTTGCTGCCAAGTATACAACCGAAAAGTCTGGCAGCGGGGACTATTGCAGCAGTCAGTGTGTGGGCAGTGGTATATTTCAAGGGAAAGAATGGAAAGAAGTTTCGCCAGGGAGAGGAATATGGTTCTGCCAGATGGGGAAATGAAAAGGATATAGCTCCTTTTATTGATCCGGTTTTTGAGAATAATATCCTGTTGACACAGACAGAACGCCTGACCATGAACAGCAGACCGAAGAAACCGAAGTATGCCAGAAACAAGAATGTCATTGTAATTGGTGGTTCCGGAAGCGGTAAGACCAGATTTTATGTGAAACCGCAGCTTATGCAGATGCCGGATAATGTGAGCTTCGTGGTCACCGATCCAAAGGGGACGATCATCGTGGAATGTGGTAAAATGCTGGCACGAGGAACGCCGAAGAAAGATAAGAACGGTAAAATCCTGCGTGATAAAAATGGTAGAGTGGTAATGGCTCCTTATAAAATCAAGGTGCTGAATACCATCAATTTTGCCAAGAGTATGCATTATAACCCATTTTATTACATCCGTTCAGAAAAAGATATTCTGAAACTGGTAAATACGATCATGGTAAATACCAAGGGCGAGGGAGAAAAATCCTCGGAGGACTTCTGGACGAAAGCGGAACGTCTGCTGTATTGTGCTTTGATTGGTTACATTTACTATGAAGCACCAGAAGAAGAACAGAACTTTTCAACTTTACTGGAATTTATCAATGCCAGTGAAACCAGGGAAGAGGATGAAGAATTTAAAAATGCGGTAGACTTGCTGTTTGAGGAACTGGAAAGGGATGAGCCGAACCACTTTGCAGTAAGGCAGTATAAAAAATATAAGCTGGCAGCAGGTAAGACAGCAAAATCTATTCTGATCAGTTGTGGTGCCAGACTTGCTCCGTTTGATATTGCAGAGCTTAGGGAACTGACGTCTTATGATGAAATGGAACTGGATATGATCGGAGATCAGAGAACTGCACTGTTTATTGTAATCTCGGATACAGACGATACTTTTAACTTTGTGGTTGCTATGATGTACAGTCAGCTTTTTAATCTGTTATGCGACAGAGCCGATGATGTTCATCATGGAAGACTGCCTTATCATGTGAGAATCCTCTGTGACGAGTTCGCCAATATCGGACAAATTCCGAAGTTCGACAAGCTGATTGCAACGATTCGAAGCAGAGAGATTTCTGCTTCTATTATACTCCAGTCACAGTCGCAGCTCAAGACAATTTACAAGGATGCAGCCGAAACCATTACAGGAAATTGTGACACAATGTTGTTCCTTGGAGGTAAGGAAAGTACTACTCTGAAAGAAATTTCAGAAACATTGGGTAAGGAAACCATTGATTTATATAACACTTCTGATACAAGAGGCCAGAGCAGGTCTTATGGTCTGAACTATCAGAAAACAGGAAAAGAATTGATGAGCCGGGATGAACTGGCAGTCATGGACGGTAACAAGTGTATTTTACAGCTTCGTGGTGTCCGTCCGTTTTACAGTGATAAATTTGACATTACAAAGCATAAACGGTATAAGCAGTTATCCGATTATGATAAAAAGAATGAGTTCCATGTGGAAGAATACATGAAACATCAGATGGAAGTCCGGTTAGATCCGGAAGAACAGTTTGACCTTTATATGTATGAAAGCAGTGAACTGGAAGAACAATCTAATAATGAAAATGAAGGCACAGGGCATGTAACGTAAAACATACATAGCTCTTTTTTTATGCCCTTTTGGGAGGTAGCGATATGCACAAGCATGAAAGACCGCCCATCAGGGCGGAACCCTCCGAGTAGTAACCAGTAAAAAATCACAATGAAAAACAGGAGTTACGAAAGGAGAACATAGATTATGGCGTTTTTTACATCAGCAATTAATATTTTACAGACACTCGTTGTCGCAATCGGAGCAGGACTTGCAGTTTGGGGAGTTATCAATCTTCTGGAAGGTTATGGTAACGATAATCCGGGTGCGAAGTCACAGGGAATCAAGCAGCTTATGGCAGGTGGAGGTGTCGTTCTGATCGGTACACAGCTTGTACCATTACTGGCGAATTTGTTTTAGCCGGGGCAGTAAGAAAGGAGAACACGCATGGACAAGATTTTTGAGTCCATAGAAGAATGGATGCGTAACCTCCTTACAGGCATGGTCAGCTCAAACCTGACGAACATGTTTACCGATGTCAATGAAAAAACCGGTGATATTGCAAGTCAGGTTGGGCAAACGCCCCAGGGGTGGAGTGGCAGTATATTCAGTCTGATCCAGAATCTGTCGGATTCTGTGATCGTACCGATTGCCGGGATGATTATAACCTTTGTTCTGTGTTATGAGCTGATTTCCATGCTCACAGAGAAGAACAATATGCATGACATTGATACATGGATGTTCTTCAAATATTTTTTCAAAATGTGGGTTGCAGTCTGGTTCGTAAGTAATGCCTTTACAATTACAATGGCGATTTTTGATGTCGGGCAGAATGTAGTGAACCGGGCAGCAGGAGTTATCAATCAGCAGACAGCAATCAACATTGATTCGGTAATCACTTCAATGGAAACGGCGATGGAATCAATGGAAGTAGGGGAACTGGTCATACTGGCACTGGAAACACTTCTGGCAAGCCTGTGTTTAAAGGTTATTTCCGTTTTTATAACGGTCATTCTTTATGGACGTATGATTGAGATTTACTTGTATTCGTCAATCGGTGCAATTCCGTTTGCAACAATGAGCAATCGGGAATGGGGACAGATTGGCAGCAATTATTTAAGAGGATTGTTCGCATTGGCATTCCAGGGATTTTTTATCATGGTGTGTGTGGGCATTTATTCCGTACTGGTTGCTAATATACAGGTATCAGATAACGTGCATACAGCATTGCTCAGTGTAATGGCTTATACGGTTGTACTATGTTTCAGCCTTATGAAAACAGCCAATTTCTCGAAGAGTATCTTTAATGCACATTAAACTGGAAAGAGGAGATGATAGAAAATGGCTTTTGTATCAGTACCCAAAGATCTGACAAAAGTAAAAAATAAGATTATTCTGAACCTTACAAAACGTCAGCTCATCTGCCTTGGCATTGCTGCAGCAGTAGGGCTTCCGTTTTATTTCCTTACAAGAGGGTTGATTGGTTCGAGTAATGCGGCAACCGGAATGTGTCTGTTGATGCTTCCGGCTTTTTTATTTGCCATGTACGAGAAAGACGGACTTCCTTTAGAGAAAGTCCTGAAAAATATGATTACAGTGAAATTTATCCGTCCTCCAGTGCGGAAGTATGAGGTGGAAAATCTGTATGAGAAAAAGAGAGTTGTAACAAAAACGAAAGGAGGTACAGTTCGTGGGAAAAAGAGAAAACGATAAATGGCTGCCTGATCATGACGAAGATTCTTCTTATCTGGAGGACTGGTGGTTGGATGAAGAGGATTCTGCTGATGACTTACCAGTGTTTGATCCGGACGAGGCAGAAGATTATGCAAAGGACAGACAGCGTTTGACTGGAGTACCGATAGTTACGGGGTATGAAGCACTGGAGCGACACCGGGGTGTCCGCAGACCAAGACGTAAATTAAGCAGAAGGGAGCAGCGGGCATGGGAAAAAGCACAGAAGTATGAAGCGAAACTTCATAAGGCACAGGAAAAGGAAGATAAAAAACGTGCAAAACAGGAAGCAAAGCTGGCTGCTCGTGAAGAAAAAGCAGCACAGAAGCAGGCGAAAAAAGAGAAAAAGTATAAAAAGAAAACGAAACCGACAGCTTCCTCTTCTGCAAAATCCAGTGGGAAAAAGTGTGCTGCAAAAAAAGTGAGTAGCAATAAGAAGGGTGGAAATAAGGAAAAGAAGATTACCGCACAGCAGTCTATCCCATACAGAGAAATGGGGAAAGATGGTATCTGTCGTGTGGAAGATGGTTACTATTCCAAAACAATCCGTTTTTATGATATTAACTACCAGTTAGCACAGAATGAGGATAAAAATGCGATTTTTGAAAACTGGTGTGATTTTCTGAACTATTTTGACAGTACGATTCATTTCCAGTTGTCCTTTATCAATCATCACAGCAATATGGCAGAATATGAAGATGTGATTCGCATTAAGAAGCAGAATGACAGTTTTGATGATCTGCGTATGGAGTTTGCTCAGATGCTCAGAAACCAGTTGGCAAAGGGAAATAATGGTCTTGTCAGAACAAAGTATCTTACATTTGGAATCGAAGCAGACAATATCCGGGAAGCAAAACCGAAACTGGAGCGTATCGAAACGGATATTCTCAATAACTTTAAGGTATTAGGGGTGTCTGCTTATCCATTGAATGGTGTAGAGCGTTTGCAGATTATGTATGAAACGTTCAACCAGGACAATAAAGTACCGTTCCGGTTCAGCTATGATGATGTGCTGCGTACCGGACTGAATACCAAGGACTATATTGCACCATCCAGTTTTGTATTTAAAAATGGAAAAGATTTTCAGATGGGAGATACTATCGGGGCAGTATCCTACCTGCAGATTCTGGCACCGGAGCTGACTGATAAAATGCTTGCGGAATTTCTGGAAATGGACTGCAATCTGCTTGTGAATCTTCACATCCAGTCCATCGACCAGATGAAAGCGATTAAGTTGGTAAAAGCAAAGGTTACAGATATTAACAGGATGAAAATTGAGGAGCAGAAAAAAGCAGTTCGTTCCGGATATGATATGGATATTATCCCGTCTGATTTGAATACTTACGGAGGGGAAGCAAAGAGGCTTCTGGAAGATTTGCAATCCAGGAATGAGAGAATGTTCCTTGTGACAGTGGTGTTTTTAAATACTGCGAAGAATAAACAGGAACTGGAAAACGTGGTATTTCAGACCGCAGGTATTGCACAGAAATATAATTGTGCATTAAAGAGGCTTGATTATCAGCAGGAACCGGGACTTATGAGCAGTCTGCCACTTGGAAAAAACTGGATTCCTATTAAAAGAGCATTAACGACAACTTCAACAGCGATTTTTGTTCCGTTCACGACACAGGAATTATTTATGGGTGGAGAATCCATTTACTACGGTCTGAATGCCTTGTCTAACAACCTGATTATGGCTGACAGGAAGAAACTGAAAAACCCGAATGGCTTGATCGTGGGTACTCCGGGAGCTGGTAAGTCCTTTGCGGCAAAACGTGAAATTACCAATGTTATTATCGTGACAAAAGACGATATTATTATCTGCGATCCAGAGGGCGAGTATTTTCCTATAGTCCGGGCATTCAATGGACAGGTTGTTCGCATTTCACCAACCAGTCATGATTATATCAATCCGATGGATATTAACACCAATTATGCGGATGATGACGATCCGTTATCTCTGAAATCAGATTTTATTCTTTCGCTTTGTGAACTGGTAGTAGGTGGAAAGAATGGCTTGGAGCCAGTAGAAAAGACAATTATTGACCGTTGTGTCCGCTTGGTATATCAGGACTATCTTGCAGATCCGGTTCCGGAGAAGATGCCGATACTGGAGGATTTATACAATCTGCTTCGCAAGCAGGAAGAACCAGAGGCACAGCGTCTGGCAACGGCACTGGAAATCTATGTTAATGGTTCTCTGAAAGTATTTAATCATCGTACTAATGTTGAGTTGAATAACCGTCTGGTATGTTTTGACATTAAAGACCTTGGTAAGCAGCTTAAAAAACTTGGTATGCTGATTGTTCAGGATCAGGTCTGGAACAGGGTTACAGTCAATCGTGCTGCACATAAATCTACCAGATATTACATTGATGAGTTCCACTTACTGCTGAAAGAAGAACAGACAGCAGCATACAGCGTGGAAATCTGGAAGAGATTCAGAAAATGGGGCGGTATTCCGACGGGTATCACACAGAATGTAAAAGACCTGCTTGCTTCAAGAGAAATCGAGAATATCTTTGAAAACTCTGACTTTATTCTGATGCTTAACCAGGCATCCGGGGACAGACAGATTCTCGCCAAACAGCTTAACATCTCTCCGCATCAGCTTTCCTATGTAACAAACAGCGGAGCAGGAGAAGGCTTGATTTTTTATGGAAATACAATTATTCCGTTTAAGGACAGATTTGATAATTCTCTTATGCTGTATGCGTTAATGTCATCGAAACCGGAAGATGTGGAAAAGCGTGAAAAACTCGGCATCAAAGACAGGGACGATTAACAGGAGGAGTGGCAGAGTGAGGCGGTTTATAGCAGGAATATTGATGATTGTTTCGATTATTTTGCTTACTATCAGTATTTACTTTCTGATGGGAATGTTCATACAGGAAAGACAGGACGATCAGTTACAGCAAGAGTTACAGGAACTTATACAGAAGAAAGAAGACGAGCCGGGAGAAAATTCTTCCGGCGATTCTTTTATAGAAGTAGATGCTGGAATATTGGCATTGCATGAGGAAAATCCAGATTGTATTGGGTGGCTTACGATTGAGGAAACAAAGATAGACTACCCAGTTATGTACAGGCCCGGAGATAAGAATTATTATCTGCATCGGGATTTTAATGGGGACTACTCAGCCAATGGCTGTCTGTTTCTGGCGGAGGAATGTGTGCCGGGAGATTCAGACAACCTGATTATCTATGGGCATCATATGAACAGTGGGAAGATGTTTGCTGATCTTGAAAAATATAAAGACAAGGGATTTTATGAGGAGCATCCAACAATCCTGTTCCGTACCATATGGGGAAATGAACAGTATCAGATATTATCAGCATTTACAACACCGGTTTATACCGGAAATGACTTTAACTATTACAGTTTTATAAAAGCACAGAAAGGGGCAGATTATGAGTACTTTATTAGAGAAATTAAGCGAAAAGCAATCTATGAAACCGGAATCACAGCAGAATATGGGGACAAGCTGCTTACATTGTCCACATGCGAATATTCACAGCGGAATGGGCGTATGGTCGTGGTTGCAAAAAAAATTCAGCAAAATGAAAGCTGAGAAAGAACCGGAAGAATTTGAATTTGGCTGCGAAGATCTGACGAAGGACTGGTTTGATGAGATAAGTGATATGGAAGAACCGGAAGAGAAAATTAAGTGCGATGAAAATGATTTTTTTGATAATGAGCAGGACAGTGTAGAGCCGGATTCTAAACCAGATAAAGCAAGAACAGGAGGTATCTGGGACTGGGACAGCGAAGACTACTGGGCTTATGGGGAATCTGAAAGATCACTTTTAGAAATGGCGCATAAGGATATGCTTTGCATTGCTGGTCTGTTAGAAGTAATGGATTCATTGGCTCTGCTTGCAGATACGCAGGGGCGAGAGTTACAGAGTGGTCTTTCTGATGTTTCAGTGAAATTAAAGGATAAGGCGATTGCCATTGAAAACAGATGGAACACGTTTCTGAACAAAAATTATGAAATCAGGAGATGATGACCATGCAGGAGCATGAATATAAAGCAAGGGATAAAACTGTCCAGAAGATGAGCCGGGATGGACTTCGGGAAGAAAATCTTCGCAGTAAAAAGGAGAAGCGAATTACCAGACGTGAGGCAGATGAGAAGAAAACAGCCGGACACAGGGAACAGGAGCTGGATTTTGGAAAGGCAAGAAAAGCTCATACTGCAGAAGAACCAGTAGAGGAAGGAACAGAGGGAAAACACAGGTTACAGTCAAGACACGCTTTTCTGGAACAGGAAAAAATTGCGGAAGCGGATGAAATGGAAAATTCAGAAATGAGTGAGGATAAGGCAGACGGGGAGAAATCTCCGTCTGTTTCACGTTCCAGACTTCGTAAAGAAAGTATCCGGGGACATCCGGGACGGGATGCTGAATGTGATTCTGAAACACCGGAACCGGACAGGCAGAGCCGAAAGAAAAAGATGGTCACAGCCTATGCAGCAAAAGAGCAGAAACGCTACCATGAAAAGTCAGAAGTTGATGAAAAATCAATGGAAGATTTTCGGGAAGAGATTAAAGGCAAGACGAAAAGGGAACAGACGCTAAAAGAACAGAAGAAATCAAAATCCCGTCTTTCCTTTGAAGATGAAGGCAAAGGTATGATTCCAGGAAGTGGAATGGCAAGAAAGGGTGCAACCGTTGTTTCTGAAACGGCATCTGCCTATGGTCAGAAAAAGATCAGAGAGGATACCGACGATAATGCGGCTCTTGATGCAGCAGAGCAAATGGAACTTGCGGGAGAAAGTCTTGCAAGAAAGTCAATTTACATCCGGGAACGGTTAAAAGAGAACCGGCAGAGAAATAACCGGTTAAGGGAATCTGTGCTGGAAGAAATGGAAAAATCCCGCTTGCAGTTTGGAACTAGTGCTTCCAATGAGACAAAAAAGGCGGTTCAGAAAGAAGCAGAGCAGAAAAAACAGTCTGCCTTAAAGAAATTATTGCAGAAAAAGCGTTACCAAAAGCAGTATCAGGCTGCAAGACAGGGAAAGGCTGCGAAAGATGCAGTACTTGTAAACGCACAGCGTTTTACGGAGAAAGCCAAGGTAGCGGTTAAGGAAATTGTAGCACAGAACAGGAATATCCTCCTGTCCATAGGAGTTCTGGTTCTGCTGTTTGCGTTGATGGCAACCAGTCTGTCAAGCTGTGCAGCATTATTCCAGGGCGGTTCCAATGCCATTATTTCTACCAGTTATTCCAGTGAGGATGAAGATATTTATGCTGCGGAAAATGCTTATGTGGCATTGGAAAATGCACTGAATGAGCAGATCAATCAGATGAAAGCAAACCATTCCGACTATGATGAGTTTCAGTTCCAGATTGATGAGATCGGACACAACCCGTATCAGCTTATTTCTTATCTGACAGTCAAGTATGGCGGTTTTACATATGCAGAGGTTGCAGATGAGATTCAGGAGATTTTTAAGGAACAGTATGGCTTGTATACGGATTCGACACGAGAAACGGTAACAGAAAAGAAAAAGGTTAAAGTTGGAGAATCACTGGGACAGGTTGTGACCAGTGGATATTGTAACTGCCCAATCTGTTGCGGACAGTGGAGTGGAGGCCCGACAGCAAGTGGAGCATATCCACAGGCAAATCACACGATTGCAGTAGATGCTTCCAATCCATTTGTGCCAATGGGAACCCATGTCATTATGAATGGTGTGGAGTATGTAGTTGAGGATACCGGAAATTTTGCACAGTATGGTGTGCAGTTTGATGTATTCTACGGCGATCACGCTTCTGCGTCAGCACATGGGCATCAGACCTGGGAAGCATACATAGCAGACAGCAATGGAAGTCAGGAAGTGGAAGTAACGACAACAAGAGAAGTGAACCGGCTGGATGTAACACTCACGAACCATAACCTGGATGCAGTTTTAAGAAACCGCATGACAGATAAGGAACAGGAGCAGTATGACGCTTACAACAAATACTATGGAAATCGTGATTATCTGTTTGACCTTAACTCAATTCCGACAGGCGGTGCAGGTTTTGGATATGATATTCCGGCAGAAGCACTTTCTGATCCACAGTTTGCCAAGATGATTCGGGAAGCAGAAAAATATCTGGGCTATCCGTATGTCTGGGGCGGTGCAT
>ENA-ORNR01003998-ORNR01003998.1-human-gut-metagenome-genome-assembly--contig:-NODE-3998-length-10550-cov-3.914054_pt1 | contig 10550 bp, 10 predicted proteins | sample MGYA00242114_ERZ509020 | MGnify/ENA primary metagenome ERZ509020 (study PRJEB26280, sample SAMEA2338758) | human gut metagenome | biome: human gut; feature: human-associated habitat; material: faeces...
GACTTGGTTCCATACGGAAGTCTCGCCGTATCTCCAAAATATACAATGCGTTCATATAACAGCCGGACCGCATACCGTGATACAGAGCGGCGATATACTCTATCTGTCGGGTGATGCCGAACATGTTTCCCGAATGATTGGAGATAACGCTTTGTGGAAGCTCGATACGATATACAATACGTCCGAGTCGGATAAGATGAATCAGACGGGAGTAGCGGAAGTTTTGCTGTTGCATAATTCATCATTGCATAACGTGGCGGTGCGCGATTGTGGCTTCCGGGAAAAATTCAATATCAATATATTAGGTATACAGAGGAACGATACCTATTATGTACATGACTTGCGTGATTTCCGTATGCATAGCGGAGACGCCTTGTTGATACAGGGAGAGTGGAGCGATATAGCCCGCATGAGTAGGGAGCAGAACGATTGGGTCGTATTGGGACAACCTATCGAGCAGGTTGCCAAAGTAACGATCGATCGTAAGGCGCCTGTCGCTGCCGGTATTATGTTGCTTATGATATTAGCGATGATTTTCGATTGGGTTCCGGCGGTGATGGCGGTTATCATAGCAGCTGTATTGATGGTATTTACCGGGTGCTTGCGAAATGTCGAGGATGCCTATCGTACGATAAATTGGGAAAGCATCGTACTGATTGCCGCCATGATGCCTATGTCGTTGGCTTTGGAGAAAACCGGGGCTTCGTCCGGAATATCTATGGCTCTTGTTTCGGGACTCGGAGAGTATGGTCCATTAGCATTGTTGGCAGGAATTTATTTTACGACATCATTGATGACAATGTTTATCAGCAATACAGCTACGGCGGTGCTTTTGGCTCCCATTGCCATGCAATCGGCAGTCAGTCTGGGTGTGAGTCCCTATCCCTATCTTTTTGCCGTAACCGTAGCGGCGAGTATGTGTTTTGCTTCACCTTTCTCTACACCGCCTAATGCGTTGGTTATGTCGGCCGGTAAATACACATTTATGGATTATGTCAAGGTGGGATTGCCGTTACAGCTTGTTATCGGTATCGTCATGATATTCGTTTTACCGTTGTTGTTCCCTTTTTAGTCGGGATCGGTGATAAAAGAAAAAGGCTTCTTATTTCCAAGAAGCCTTTTTCTTTTAAAACTATTTGTCTTTTATCTCTTCAAAGTCGACATATTCGCCGACCGATTGGTCGAATACTTTTTTCTTTCGTTGAGATTTGGGCGAACTTTCTTCTTCGCTATATGTTTCGCTTTGTTGATTGTTCTCGGTTTTTCGGTAAGAATGGAACGGTTGTCTGTTACGACTGCCGAATGCACTCATGATTTTGAATACAAATCCCAATACCGCCAAAAGCAGGATAAAGCCGATAAAAATTATAAATTGAAAAATGAACATTTTCGATTGGTGATTAGAAATCTATTACGACTGTAAATATACAACAACAATTCTATCTTCATTTATATTAAATCTAAAACGAAGATAAAAAAACTTTTATTTCCGAATCCAAGCAATCAACGAGAGGAGGATATAGGCGATGATTGCTCCGGCCAATCCTGTGAGTCCCAGCCAAATGATGAGACCCAAAGAGGTGATGATGAGAATATAACGCAATTTATTGTTGCTCCATGACAGGTTCGATGCCTTCAAGGAGAACATGGGAAGGTTCGATACCATGAGATAGGAGAATAGGACGATAAGTGCCAAAATGATTACCGGATGCCAGTCCCGTGTGTCGGCGAAACAAACGCCTATCCAAAAGAGCGCGTTGGCGGGAATAGGCAGTCCTATGAAAGATGTTGTCTGACGATCGTCGACGTTGAACTTGGCAAGACGTATTCCTCCGGCTACCGGAATCAATAAGGCGATATATGCCAAATATTCAAGATTTCCGTAAGGAAGGAGTAAATAGTCGTTCAGTAAAGCATATACCATAAGACCCGGAGCCAATCCGAAACTGATGAGGTCGGACAGCGAATCGAGTTCCTTTCCCATGTCGGAGTAGGCGTGGAGCAAACGTGCCGATAATCCGTCGAGAAAATCGCATACGGCGGCAATAAGAATGAAAATAGCGGCTTGTTCGAATGTGCCGCGCAGAGCCATGATTACGGCCAAACTGCCTGCCGTCAGGTTACAACAGGTAATGATATTGGGGATATACGAAGAGAGCCGTTTCATACAGTATGCTTTGATGGATTTTAATAGGTCTGCATCACGATTTCAGTCGGGCTATGGGGGTTATGTTGCCGATGGTTTTTTCGTTGAGTTTAACCATGATTTCGGTGTCAAGTGGCAGATAGAGGTCGACGCGTGAGCCGAATTTGATAAATCCGATATGTTCATCGATTTGGCAAGTCTCCCCTGGTTCTGCGTATGTAACGATACGACGGGCGAGAGCGCCGGCAATCTGGCGCATGAGAATTTCTTGCCCGTTTTCTGCTTTTATGACAATAGTGGAACGCTCGTTTTCCGTGCTCGACTTGGGTAGCCATGCGGCCATGTAACGGCCGTTTTGGTGACTTACATGAGTAATGGTTCCGTTCACGGGAGTCCAGTTGGCATGGACATTCATCAGATTCATGAATATCGATACTTGCAATCGTTTATCGTGGAAATATTCGTTTTCGACGACCTCTTCGGTAACGACCACTACACCGTCGGCAGGAGCAACGATCATGTTTTTTTGTTCTCCCGGAAAGTGCCGGCGGGGAGAGCGAAAAAAGTTAAGCACCAAAAAGAAAACAATGGCCGATGCGATGAAAATGATAAGATTCAGTATGTGTATAGGGCAAAAATAATAGAGTAACCCATCTATAATGAGTAGTATGAGGAATAAGACGAGTAGTATGTTTCTTCCTTCTCTATGTATTTTGACTTTCATTTTTTTCTTGAAATAATGTTTTTGCGTATAATTTCTACAAAGGTAGAGAGATTTTATGTAACAGCAAAACAACTTTTTTAAAATCTTATATTTTCGATGAGAAGGGCATGTTGTCGAATTTCTTTTTGTTTTTGATATTTTCCCGAAGAGTTGAGATATTATGGATCAGAACACAGTTGGCGTTTCTTTTTTATGTATCTTTGCAAGGAATCAAAAGCGATAGGCAGCTTTCGATTAGAGAGCGATGACATTTTGCTTTGCGGCCTGTTTTGCTTTTGCGTAAAATGTGTTGATATGGAGAAAAAAAATAGGAGAGGCCGTCGTGGGCCCGATAAGATACAGGTATTTAAAGTGCAAAAGGATATGCCTTTGTTCGAATTTTTGTTGGAAACATTTGCCGATAGAAGTAAAACAACGGTCAAGTCGTATCTTGCCCATCGTCAGATTGCGGTGAATAATACCCCGACGACAAAATTCGATGCTCCGTTGCATGCGGGAGATGAAGTAACGATCAATTTTACGAGAGGGTATAAGGAGTTTCGCCACCCTCGTCTGCGCATTGTATACGAAGATGAATTTCTTATCGTTGTAGATAAGGGATACGGATTGCTCTCCATGTCAACCGATCGTATCAAGGCCAATACGGCCTACCATATACTCAGTGATTATGTGCGTAGGGATAACCCGGCAAACCGCATTTTTATCCTGCATCGTCTCGATAGAGATACCTCGGGGCTGATGATGTTTGCCAAAAGTCAGGGCATACAGGAAAAAATGCAGCGTTCGTGGAACGATATGGTTCTCGACCGTCGGTATGTAGCAGTGGTCGAAGGTGAACCATCTCCGTCGAAAGGGGAGGTGGCTTCGTATCTGAAAGAAAACTCTGCTTTTCATGTCTATTCGACCGATGACAAGGAAAACGGACAGTATGCCCTCACGAGATATGAAGTTCTGGCTACTAACGGTCGTTATTCGTTGGTGGAGTTGCAGCTGGCGACCGGTCGTAAGAATCAGATACGTGTGCACATGCAGGATCTCGGACACAGTATTGCCGGAGACCGTAAATACGGGGCTGTGAGCAATCCGTTGGGGCGCTTATCTTTGCATGCCAGCCGGTTGCGTTTTGTGCACCCCGTTACCCGTCGCGACATGTTGTTTGAAACTCCGGTTCCGGCCGGATTCCAACGTGTTGTGCGGTAAAAAGGCGATAAAAACACTCCGGAAATAAATAATCTTATTATCTTTGCAAGCCCGAATCAAGGTCGGGTAACCCATGTTGTCAAGGCATGAGTGCGGTCCGTTTCTTGAAAGTTTAAAGAATACGGAGAAAACCGGTCGGTTTTACCGATTCGTACTATTAAGATAAAAAGTGAAATAAATCATAAGTTATGAATATCTCTTATAATTGGTTGAAAGATTATCTCGACTTGTCGTTGACACCCGAAGAAGTCTCCTCGGCTCTGACTTCCATAGGCCTTGAAACCGGAGGAATAGAGGAAGTGCAAGCCGTGAAAGGTGGCCTCGAAGGGCTGGTTATAGGAAAAGTCCTTACATGTGAGGCTCACCCCAATTCCGATCATTTGCATATTACGACCGTGGATTTGGGAGACGGAGTTCCCACGCAGATCGTTTGCGGCGCACCCAATGTCGCTGCCGGTCAGCATGTCGTGGTAGCGACAATCGGAACTGTCCTTTATGCGGGCGAAGAAAGCTTTACAATCAAGAAATCGAAAATACGCGGAGTCGAAAGCAACGGTATGATATGTGCCGAGGATGAAATCGGAATCGGTACATCGCACGACGGTATCATCGTATTGCCCGAGAGTGCCGTACCCGGGACTCCGGCGAAGAAATATTACAACCTCGAAAGCGATTATGTATTGGAGGTCGATATTACCCCCAATCGCATCGATGCGGCATCTCATTACGGGGTAGCCCGCGATTTGGCCGCATGGCTCAAACAAAACGGTTATCCCTATGCTTTGAGACGTCCGTCGGTCGATAATTTTAAGATCGACAATCCTTCGGGAAAAGCCGTTTCGGTAACTGTCGAGAATGGTGAGGCGTGTCCTCGGTACAGCGGTCTGACGATACGTAACGTGAAAGTGGCCGAGAGTCCCGAGTGGTTGCGTAAACATTTGTTGGCAATCGGTTTGCGCCCTATCAATAATATTGTGGATATAACCAACTATTTGTTGCATGAGACGGGGCAACCGATGCACTGTTTCGATGTGGCACAGATTGCCGGCGAAAAAATCATCGTGAAGACTTTGTCCGAAGGTACGCCGTTTACGACACTTGACGAGGTGGAACGTAAGCTTTCCGACAAAGACCTGATGATCTGCAACGAACGTGAAGGTATGTGCATTGCCGGCGTATTCGGCGGTTTGCAATCGGGGGTTACGATGCAGACGACCGATGTTTTTCTTGAATCGGCCTATTTCAATCCTATGTGGGTGCGTAAGACGGCACGTCGTCATGGCTTGAATACCGACTCGTCGTTCCGTTTCGAGCGGGGAGCCGATCCCAATAATACGTTGTACGTTCTCAAACGTGCCGCCATGTTGGTAAAGGAATTGGCCGGCGGTGAGATTGTCGGCGATATTGTCGATATCTATCCTCAGCCCATCGGCAATTATCCGGTAACCCTCGGTTATGACCATATCAATGCATTGGTGGGAAAAGTAATTCCCGAAGATACGGTCAAGAGTATTCTTGCATCGCTCGAAATGGAAATCGTGGAAGAAAAAGACGGTGTATTGTCGTTGATGGTTCCGACCTATCGGGTCGATGTGCGTCGGGACGTCGATGTCATCGAAGATATTTTGCGTATTTACGGTTATAACAATGTCGAATTTACCGATACGGTACATTCCAATCTTTCCTATAAGACAGCGACCGATAACAGTTTTGGGCTTCAGAATCTGATAGCCGAACAGCTTGTTGGTTGTGGGTTCAACGAAATTATGAATAACTCGTTGACCAAATCCTCGTATTATACCGATCTGAAAGTTTATCCTGCGTCTCATTGCGTGAAATTGATGAATCCGTTGAGTGCCGACCTCAGTGTTATGCGTCAGACCCTTCTTTTCGGCGGATTGGAAAGTGTCGCCCATAACATCAATCGTCGTCGCCCAGATTTGCATCTGTTTGAGTTCGGTAACTGTTATTCGTTCGATCCCGAGGCCGATGCTTCTCAGAAAGTTTTGAATCCTTATCACGAATCGATGCATCTCGGGTTGTGGATTACCGGAAACCGTGTATCGGGAAATTGGGCACATGCCGATGAAAAAACGAATGTGTTCGAACTCAAAGCGTATGTAGAAAACATTTTTATCCGTTTGGGAATAGAGAACGGACGCATCGTAATGACGCAGACAGCCGATGAGCTTTTCTCGGCAGCTTTGAATATTGCGACTCGCGACGGGAAAGAACTCGGACGGGTGGGTATCGTGTCGGGCAAGATTTTGAGAAAATTCGATATCGATGTCGAAGTATGTTTCGCCGATTTGCATTGGACGTTGCTTATGCGATTGGCAGGGAAGAAAGTTACATTTACCGATATTCCCAAATACCCTTCCGTAAAACGCGATTTGGCTTTGTTGCTCGATAAGAAAATCACGTTTGCTGAAGTCGAGAAAGTAGCTCTCGAATCGGAGAAAAAACTGATTAGAGAAGTAACGCTTTTCGATGTGTATGAAGGGAAGAATCTGCCCGAAGGCAAGAAATCGTATGCCATATCCTTGCTGTTGCAAGACGATACCAAGACTCTCAACGATAAACAAATCGAGCATATCATGAGTCGTGTCGTAGCAAATTTGCAGAATAAGTTGGACGCATCATTGAGATAAATTCATTTACATAAAATAAAAAGAAAATACCAATATGGGAAGAGCATTTGAATATCGAAAAGCCCGCAAACTCAAACGTTGGGGCAACATGGCACGTACCTTTACCAAACTCGGAAAAGAAATTTCTATTGCCGTAAAAGCCGGTGGCCCCGATCCCGATGCCAATCCTCGTTTGCGTGTGCTCATGCAGAATGCTAAGGCAGCCAATATGCCCAAAGAAAATGTCGAACGTGCAATCAAAAAAGCGACATCGAAAGATGAGGGCGATTATAAAGAAGTCCTTTTCGAGGGATACGGTCCTTACGGTATCGCCATTGTCGTAGAAACGGCGACGGATAATAACAATCGTACCGTAGCCAATGTCCGCAGTTATTTCAATAAGTTTGGCGGCTCGCTCGGGACGTCGGGAAGTCTTTCTTTTCTTTTTGAACATAAGAGTGTGTTCCATATCAAGCCCAAAGACGGTGTGTCTCTCGAAGATCTCGAACTTGAATTGATCGATTTCGGTGTCGACGAAGTCGATGCCGATGAAGAAGAAATCGTAATTTACGGAGAATTCGAGTCGTTCAATGCCATACAGAAGTATCTCGAAGACAATGGTTTTGAAATTGCCAGTGCCGAGTTCGAACGCATACCTAACGATACGAAAGAGGTTACCGACGAGCAACGCGCTCAAATCGAAAAACTTATCGAACGTATTGAGGAAGACGAAGATGTACAGAATGTATTCCACAATATGAAAGAGAGCGAAGAGGAGTAAAATTGCAGTTTCTCAGAAAATTTGATATTTATGCGACCGGCAATTTGGGTTTGCCGGTCGTTTTTCTTTTATTTAGAAAAAAGGAGGTGGTGCGTATGAGACGTTTTCTTATAGGATTGTGTATATTGGTAGGTGGCGTGTATGCTTGTCAAAGGGTTGACAATGAATCTGTGTGGGGCGTTTTATATACGCAAGAGGTAGATACCTCGTTGGTGAAAAAATATGTGTACGAAAATCGTTTTATCGATATAGATATTTACGCAGTGGCTCGTATGATATGGGCGGGAGAGCAAGTCGATACCGATGTTATGGCTCAGGTCAAAGTTGCGCTTTACCGTTATTTTTCTCATGTGCGTATCGAACGGGACAAATATGTGTGCGATTTGGCATCGGGAAAAGAAATTTCCGTTTCATCTCGTGTGTTTACTGCTTTGCAGGAGAATTTGGGAGAGATGAACATTGGTGTACTGGAGATGCGCAAACGCGATACGGCACTGGTTCTTCCTGCGATAGACGAGGCATATCTCCGATCTTTGTTACAATAAAAAAGGCACCTGTTTTTTACAGATGCCTTTGTACTTATTTTTTCTCAAATCGGGCGGCGACCCAGTTGTTTTTTTCCAAATGCTTTTTGTAATGTAGACCGTACTGTGCGGCGCACTCTTGCAAAATCGGTAGATCTTGCGTATAGAATCCGCTCATATAGATTGTACTGCCCGGGTGCATGACCGATGCGTATGCCTGCATATTGTCGAGATGTATATTCCGGTTGATGTTGGCGAGAACGGTATCGAACGAGAGACCCGTATGCAGCAGTTGTTTGTCACCCAACAGCACCTCGATACGGTCGGTTTCATTGAGGCGTATATTTTCTTTGGCATTTTCGTAAGCCCATTCGTCTATATCGATTGCCGTAACATGTTTGGCGTTGCGCATGCGGGCGAGTATGGCGAGAATTGCTGTCCCGCATCCCATGTCGAGAACATGCTCACCCTCGAAATCATGTCTCAATATCCATTCGAGCATAAGCGATGTCGTTTCATGATGGCCTGTCCCGAATGCCATTTTGGGATCGATGACTATTTTGTAACGAACGTCGGGTATATCGGTATGGAATGTACTGTGTATTACGCATTCGTTATCGACGACGATAGGTTGGAAATAGTGTTTTTCCCATTCCTCGTTCCAGTTTTGGTCGGCAAAATGTTTGCAAGTCCAGTCGACTTTTGCATCGATAGGCAGATTGTCGATAATTTGTTGCAGAGCCGGTTCGGAATATTTGTTTTCGGGAATATAGGCGCAGACACCTGTTGCGTCGGGCACAAAACTGTCATATCCGGCTTCGGCCAGCAAAGCGGCAATGACATCGGTAACCAATGATACGTTATTGGCTTTGACATTGAGGCGGATTTCGATGTATTTCATATCTTTATTAAGATTTTTCGAGTTCACTCAGAATCCGGGGGTACAAAACATTTTTGAGGTGTGGATATTCCGGATAGAGTTCCATCGCTTTGCTGAAATATTCATGAGCTTTCTCGTAGTTTTCGTCTTTCTCCTCGACCAGTCCGAGCGTTATGATCAGTTGCAGGTACATCCAATTATTGCTGCGGAGAGCCTCGTTTTCCTCATATAGGCGTAGGGCTTTGCGATAATACTCTCTCGATAATTGGCTGTCTCCGCCGAAGACATTGGGCATATAGAATAAGATATTCGCACTCCAAATATTTACATCGGGATCATCGGGAGATATTTTCTCGGCTTTGTTGGCGTGTTGCAGCATACTGCGTGCCAAAGTGGTCGCTTTGAGAGGGGAGAGGGCGATTTGGAATCCCTGAAAATTGGCCATGAGACCTGACAGACGACCGTTTTCGGGATTTTGCACCGGGAAGAGCTGATTCGCCTTCCCGGGGGACAAAAAATTGGAAAACTACTTGCAAAGCGTTTTCGGGATTTACATCGGCCAGAGGTTTGATGATGGACAGGGCATCGTCAAGGACTTTGCGGGCATGTTTTTTATCTTTGATGTCGATAAGATGTCCTACAAGTCCGTAATAGTATGAGAGCAGTTCTTCTTTATCTTCGATAGATTGGCAGGAAGGGTCGTTTTTCATCGTGTCGATGACCTTCTCCCATTGCAGGATATTTCCGGTAACGAACAGGTCGAAAGTTTTCTTTCGGTATTGGCTTTCGGCCGATATCGATCCGATGAATAGGCATGACAGGATAGCAAGTGTAAAAATTCTTTTCATAAAAAGGTTTTTAGAGGAGATGTATATGACCCGAAAGAAACAACAAGGGTAAATATCCCTGTCCGGTATAGTCTCCGTCAATTTGTGAGCAAAGATACGACTTTTGCACGGTTTTACCGTTAGGATACACGGCTTTCCTTGTATAAAAAGGTTTGTAATATGTCCGGAAATTCTTTTACATCAGTGGAATAAAACGGTTTTATGGTTTTCCGATTTGGGGAGGCATAGCCTTGAAAGATTCCCTCTAAATAAAAATATTATTCCGAAAAAGCAAAAAGTTCGGTCGAGAGATAACGCTCTCCTGTATCGGGCAGTAATACGACGATAAGTTTACCTTTATTCTCTTCCCGACAGGCCAAATGCACGGCTGCACTTACGGCCGCCCCCGAAGATATACCGGCCAGTACCCCGTCGCAAGCAACGAGTTCCCGTCCCATGTGCAAGGCTTCCCCATCGGTTATTCGTACTACTTCATCGACCCGTTTTTTACAGTAAATTTCCGGTACGAAACCGGCGCCGATTCCTTGTATTTTATGTATTCCCGGTATGCCGCCCGAAAGAACCGGCGAAGAGTCGGGTTCCACGGCTATGGCCTGCACTGCCGGATTATGGCGTTTCAATCCCTCCGAGACTCCCATTAATGTCCCCCCCGTACCGACTCCGGCAACAAAAATATCAACTTTACCCTCGGTATCCCGCCATATTTCTTCGGCCGTACTGTTTCTGTGGATTTCCGGATTGGCTGCATTCTCAAATTGCCGTAGCATGACCGCTCCGCTTGTCGACGCCAATAATTCTTCGGCTTTTGCTATGGCCC
>ENA-ORNR01004013-ORNR01004013.1-human-gut-metagenome-genome-assembly--contig:-NODE-4013-length-10502-cov-2.750263_pt1 | contig 10502 bp, 6 predicted proteins | sample MGYA00242114_ERZ509020 | MGnify/ENA primary metagenome ERZ509020 (study PRJEB26280, sample SAMEA2338758) | human gut metagenome | biome: human gut; feature: human-associated habitat; material: faeces...
GCTTGCGCACTTCCTCGCCCAGGCCGCTCATCTCGGCGTTGCCGCCGGCATTGTCGGCGATGGGGCCGTAGGCGTCGGTGGCAAGGGTGATACCCAGTGTCGAGAGCATACCCACGGCGGCGATACCGATGCCGTAGAGGCCCATGGCCACGTTGCCGAAGTCAAAGCCCGAGGCAAACCAGTAGCTCAGTATGATGCCGGCCACCACAGCCAGCACGGGGATGGCCGTCGATACCATGCCCAGACCGACACCCGAAATGATGACGGTGGCCGGCCCGGTAGTGCCGCTCTCGGCCAGTTTGCGGGTCGGTTTGTAGCTCTGCGATGTATAGTACTCGGTGGAGCGGCCTATGATGATGCCGACCAGCAGACCGACCACTACCGAGCAGCCGATCCATACCCAGTTGGTGATACCAAGCAGCCACAGTATGAGGAAAGTAGCGCCCACGATGAGCACCGAGCTCAGGTTGGTGCCCAGCGACAGGGAGCCGAGAAGATTCTTCATCGTGGCGTTCTCGCGCGTGCGCACCGAGAATATTCCGATAATCGACAGCAGGATACCCACGGCGGCGATGAGCATCGGGGCCACCACGGCCTTGTACTGCATCACCACGTCGCCCTGGAGCAGATATGCGGCCGCGCCCAGCGCGCTGGTGGCCAGTATAGAGCCGCAATATGACTCGTAGAGGTCGGCGCCCATGCCGGCCACGTCGCCCACGTTGTCGCCCACGTTGTCGGCGATGGTGGCGGGGTTGCGGGGGTCATCCTCGGGGATGCCGGCCTCGACCTTGCCCACCAGGTCGGCGCCCACATCGGCAGCCTTGGTATAGATGCCGCCGCCTACGCGGGCAAAGAGGGCCTGGGTCGAGGCGCCCATGCCGAATGTAAGCATCGTGGTGGTGATCATGGCCAGCTTGGCCGTGCCCTCAAGCTCCACAAGGCTGTCGAGGAGCAGATACCAGTCAACAAATAGAAGAGATACGTGCAGGCAAAATCAAAACATTCGAGATTTTGTTCAACACATATTATCCTCGGGTTAAAAGCTTTGCATTCGGTATGATAAAAGATCAATACGAAGCCGAGGAAATAGCACAAAATGTATTCTTAAAGTTGTGGTCCAATCGGGAAAAACTCTCGTCCGACAACACTTTGAGCAGTTACATATTCACCATCGTACAAAATGAAGTTTACGACTTTTTTCGAGAAAAACACTATTCGCTCGGATACCAAGAAAAAATGTTGTCTACTCCACAAAATTTACAATACGAAATCGATTCGGAATATAACATCAAAGAAATAAAATCCATTGTCAATCGCACGTTGCAAAACATGCCTCCGCAACGGAGGACAATATACCAAATGAGCCGAGAACAATTCTTAAGCAATGACGAAATCGCCAAAACCCTCGGTTTATCCAAACGTACGGTAGAAAAACACATCAGCCTCGCATTGGCTACCATTAAAAAAAATTTAGGAGACTTCCTTTTCTGGCTATTTATATTCTTTATTAAATAAATAGCTGTTATCTCCTATCGTCATTTTCTTTCCAATAAAGATTTATATTAAATTTTTTTCACGGTCGTTACGTGTGTAATTTCCTTCAATCGTATAATATTATATAAGATAAAATTATGCAGAATCCAACTCCAACCAGACAAGAACTATCCAGTTATTTTTTCGACCGGTGCACGCCCAAAATAAGCAATAAGGTCGAACGTTGGTTTTTCAAGAACGGTAACAGCCAAGAAGCCAAAAAGTTATTATTCTCCTTATGGGAAGAATTGGAAGATACTACATCATCTACTTCTCCCGAAGAGATACAAGCCGCTTTCGAGCAATTCAAAGCCCGACTACTGAGCTCCGCACCCCAAGAAAACAAGTCTAAAAAACCAAACTTGTTTCTCTGGATACAACGTATTGCGGCAATCCTCATTCTCCCTCTGATTATATTTTCGGGGTACTTATTCTATCAACACCAAAAAGAAGAAAATATAGTGTGGATAGAAAAAAGTGCCGGATATGGCGACATCAAACATATCACTTTGCCCGATAACACCACTGTATGGTTGAATGCCGGCAGCACTATTATTTACCCCGAAGAGTTCATCGGCCGTTTCCGGCAAATATTCTTTACGGGAGAAGGTCATTTTTCTGTGGCAAAAAATAAAGAAAAACCATTCATCATTAAATCGAACGAAAGCAGTATAGAAGTTTTAGGAACCCAATTCAATTTAAAATCGTACAGCAACGACAACAGAATAGAAGTAGCCCTTCTCGATGGATCGGTAGCGTTCTGTTATCCGAGTACGACAGACCAAGAAATGAAATGTATCCTCTCTCCGGGCGAGCAAGTTTATTACAATCGCACAACCCACAATCTGGAAAAGAAAAATTTTATCCTATCCGACTATTCTTCATGGAAAGATGGAAAATACTATTTCAAAAACGAAACATTGGAAAATATTGCCAAACAGTTAGAGCGGAATTTCGATGTCAACATAATTATCAAAAACGATTCACTCAAACAAATTCCTTATCACATGGCATTTGTCAACAACGAAACTTTAGACGACATTCTATCGGCCATGAATTTAGACGGATATTTAACAATCAAACGAGATGGTAAAATCATAGAAATTTATTGACAATCAAACTAATTTATCATGAAAAGGCACAAAATTCATCACTCCGCCGACATTGTCGGGAGATGCAAGAAAGGCATAATCCCATTTTTATTATGCTTCGTCTTTATGGGATACGGACAAAACATATCTGTCAACTTCCCGAATATAACAGTAGAAAGAGCTTTGGAAATTCTTCGGAATCAAGAAGGGTATTCTTTCTCTGTCAAAACAAATGATGTAAACTTACGACAAAAAGTCAATGCCGATTTGCAAAACCAACCTATCGAAAAGGTCTTGGAAACCATATTCCAAAACCAACCAGTTTCTTTCGAAATAGAAGGTAAAATGGTAAGAATCATTAAAGCCCCTGAAAAAGATTCGAAACAAACAGGAAGCACAGCCGAAAGCAAAAAAATCTCCGGTAGAGTAACCGATAAACAAGGTGAACCACTCATCGGGGTAAGTATCATTGCAAAAGGAGCTAACAAAGGCACGATAACCAATATAGACGGGTATTATTCTTTAACTGTACCCGACAAATCGGTTATACAATTCTCTTATGTAGGCTACGATACCCAAGAACTAAAATTAGGAAAAGGGAATATATTGAACGCCACCCTACAAGAAAAGATAAATGACCTCGACGAAGTGGTCGTTATAGGATATGGCAGTATGAAAAAAAGTGACCTGACAGGAGCTGTTACCTCGGTAAAAACCGAAGACCTTCCGATGGCAGCCAACACATCGATCTCTCACATGTTATCGGGAAAAGCCGCCGGGATAACATCGGTTCAAAACAGCGCACAACCGGGTGGCGGCGTCACTCTACGTATACGAGGCGAAGCATCTACCGGAGCCGGAAACGAACCTTTATACATCATCGACGGATTTCCAGTAGGAGGATCCCAAGTCGAACCGGCAGCAGACAACAGATATAGCGATTTCGGGTCTCGTAATCCTCTGAACTCTATCAACCCCAACGACATCGAATCCATAGAGATTCTAAAAGATGCTTCTTCCACGGCTATTTACGGAGCAAGAGCTGCGAACGGTGTTATCATCATTACGACTAAAAAGGGACGCGAGGGAAAACCCGTTGTCAATTACAGCGCAAACTATGGCGTCCAACAAATTGCCAACAAGACGGAAATGATGACAGCCGAAGAATTCATGACCGAAGCCAACAAATTCGCCAAAGAGCAATGGCTCTATAACAACAGAGTATATCCATACGGAAATACGAACCCATCGTCTATAAAAGACCCCATCGTCTATCCTTATGACGCAAAAGATATAAAAAATGCGGGGAAAGGAACCGACTGGTATGACTTAATTACCAGAGAAGGTATGATTCACCAACACAATTTATCGGTATCTGGCGGAACTTCCAACCTGAAATACATGGCATCATTCAACTTCTTCGATCAAAACGGAGTTGTTAGAAACAGCGACTTCACCCGCTATACCGGACGTCTGAACATCGAACATCAAATAAATAAAATATTCAAATACGGAATCAATGCGACTCAAAGTTACATCAAGTCCTCGAATGTTCCATTGGGAACAGAAGACTTCGAAAACTCTGGATTGATAAACTCGGCTATGTCGTACGACCCGACGACACCTGTCAGAGACAAAAACGGGGATTATGCGCAAAGCGATCGAATGACTACTGTACCCAATCCTGTTTCCATGCTCGAAATAGATGACTATACACAAACTAAAAGATTATTGGTGAACGCCTTTCTTCAAGCAGAAATTATAAAAGGATTGTTTGCGAAAATCAATATAGGATTCGATGACCAAAACGGTGTAAGAAATTCCTACATACCCACTACTACATTATACGGTAAGCAAGAAGGAGGAAAAGCCAGCAAAAGTATGGAACAGCAATTCGACCGCTTGTTAGAAGCAACCGTAAACTATAATTTCAATATTGCAAAAGCGCACAAGTTCAATATTTTAGCAGGATATTCCTATCAAGATTTCAACAACGAAGGATTCTCTGCTGCCAATTCACAATTTTTCACCGATATATTCAAATACAACTCACTGGCTTCCGGAGAAGCAGCCCGCCCCACGGTAGCTTCCAACAAGTCAAAAACTATGTTCATCTCCTACTTCGGTCGAATAAATTATAACTTGTTCGATAAATATCTTTTCACTCTCACTGCCCGTGTCGATGGCTCAAACCGATTCGGTGAAAACAATCGATACGGAATATTCCCGTCGGGAGCATTCGCATGGCGCATCAAACAGGAAGACTTTTTAAAAGACGTCGACTTCCTCTCCGACTTAAAAATGAGAATAAGTTTAGGTCAGACGGGTAACAGTGAAATCGGAAATAACGCCTTTGAATACTATACGGCAGCATGGCAACAATATGTGTTTGGCAATTCAATTAACACCGGAACAGCAAAATCGCAAATCGCCAACCCAGATTTAAAATGGGAAACAACAACCGAATTTAACTTCGGTTTGGATTTCGGATTCTTCAACCAACGGTTAAGTGGTACATTCGAATATTTTAAAAAAGAAGTGAAAGACCTCTTGGGTTACCGCTCGCTAAAATCATTCATGGAAGTATCTACGGTAGCCGCCAACATCGGAAAAACTCAAAGTACCGGTATAGAAATCTCCTTGAAAAGCCGAAATTTTACAGGAGAATTCAAATGGGACACTGAACTTAATTTCACCCGATATGTAGACCGTTGGAAAGAGCGTAATCCCGAAGACGAACTAAGCCCTTGGCAAAAAGCGAATGATCCCATTCGAGCTCACTACGGATACCTATCCGACGGAGTTCTGGGTATAGACGAGACACCTCCCGCTTCCATGCCCAACCTGCTGCCCGGTGAATATAAAATAAAAGACGTAAACGGTTATCTCCGAGACGACTTCGGGAACCTTATACCCGATGAAAACGGAAACGTTCAATACACAGATGCCCCGGACGGGATTATCGATGAAGCGGATATCGTATTATTGGGAACATACGATCCGGGCTTCTCAATCGGATTTGGAAATACATTCGAATACAAAGGTTTCGATCTGAATATATTCTTTTACGGCATGTTCGACCGAATCGTCAACAACGCCACGCGTGGAAAATTCTCCATTCCCAATATTCGTTTTATTCTAAACGGACAAAACATGATGAAAGAAATATCCGAACGTTGGTCTAGTGAAAACCCACACAGCAAATATCCGTCTGGATTCGTAAGCCAATACCCGCAGCCATCTGATTATCTGTGGGAAGACGCTTGGTTCATACGTTGTAAAAATATCACTCTGGGTTATACACTTCCTCAAAAATGGATACGGAAAGTATTTTCCAGAGCCCGGATTTTTGCAGATGTTTCAAATCCCTTCGTAATTACACCTTACTCTGGCAATGACCCGGAAACCGATTTCAAAGCCGGTTACCCCAATCAACGTACCTATTCTTTTGGAGTGGACATAACCTTTTAATCCTATATGAATTATGAAAACTAAAAATATATTTTTCTCCTCGCTGTTTCTCATAGCAGCATATTCGTGCTCTTTGGAAAACGAAACTTATGATCAACTTGGCTCCGATAACGTGATGACTACCGAAAACGATGTCAAAGCCGCTGTCACCGGGATATACCACGAACTACGTGGCGGAGGCTGGGATCGCTATAATTGTGCATGGGGTTCTCTACTAACTATGCAAATCGGTTGTACCGATGAATGTGACTGCAACTGGGTATGGGACAAACAACTCGATTTTCTGTGGACTGCCGAAACAACCGATTTAGGACAATTTTATACCGGACTAGTTCCCGCTGTTACCAAAGCAACCTCTCTGCTGGAACGCATGCGAAAAATATCTATATCCGCTCCAATAAAACGCAGATATATGGCCGAAGTCCGATGTCTCAGAGCTATGTGGGCATATGATCTATATGATCTCTACGGAACAGTACCATTAATTACCGATCCAGATATAGCCCTCGATCCTCAAAAAGCCCAATCTTATATGCCAGAACGGCCCTCGATAGAATGGTATGTCAACTTCATAGACACTGAATTAAAAGAAGCAGAAGAAAATTTGAAACCGGCCAGTCTGCTCGCGGCAAGCGAATACGGGAGAATGACCAAAGGTATCGCTCAAATGTATATGTTGAAACTCTATATGCATGAAGCCGGTCAAGAACGCCACTATCGAAACGACGAAGGCAAAGCTATGATGTGGTGGAATCGGGTAGATTCGATTACCGAAGTCATGATAAAAGACGGAGAATACTCCCTGCAAAAAGATTACATGTCAATATGGTCTCCTTCGAATCAAAGGAACAGCGAAGTAATTTTCCCAATACCCAATTTCCCCGAAGGCGGCTTAGGAAACTGTTTCCTCGCACATGCATTACCCGCCGATTATGTATCGCAAAACGGAATAGCATTGACTAAATGGGGAGGTTTCCTTGTTCCCTGGGATTTTTACGACACCTATGATCCCAAAGACAAACGGAGAAATGCTTTGTTGGCGACCTATTGGAATGGAAAAAAGATGGTCGACCGCCGTACTGAATACACGGGTAAACCGGGTGCTGTTCCAATGAAATACCAAGAAAATCCTAGCACGACAGGGCAATGGGATGCCAGCGAATACGTAATAAACCGATATGCCGAAGTAATATTGGCCAGAGCCGAAGCTCTGAACGAAATATACGGTCCGACCCAAGAGGCCAAAGACCTCGTTCATGAAATACGGGAACGAGCATTCGATAATTACAAAGGCAGCAAATACGAAAAAGAGATAAATGATATAACCGATAAAGATGCATTCAGAGCACACCTATTAAAAGAAAGAGGTTGGGAGTTTTGTTGGGAAGGCATGCGTCGCCCCGATTTGATTCGTCATGGAGAACTAATATCCAATGCCATTGCTCGTGGCAAGCTTATGGCCGAACCCAAACACATTCTATATGCAATACCACAATCGGTAATTTATGAAAATCCAAATCTCAAAAATAACGAAGGTTTTTAGTTATGAACAAATTAAATTTTAAATATCTGTTTCCTAATTTATTCCTATTTTGTATCTGCATGAACCTTACAGCGTGCAGTGAAAAGAACAGTGGCGGAGACAATCTACAATCGGGAGATGAAATAATCTCGTTCGAACCCGACCTGAATACACTTATCCGCAATCCAGCATCGGGTTGGACTTTATACGACGATGCAAACGACTACGTCGCACAAGCGAATACCTATTGGAATCAACAGGGAGCCGCAGCAGAAAAATATGCTTCTATTTTCTATTGGCGTTCCCGATGGTCTGAGCTCGAACCTGAAGAAGGTAAATACGCATGGGAACATGACGAGAATTTCAAAGCGCTCATTCAAGGCGCCCTTGACCGAGGATTGAAATTAGCATTCAGAGTTTACATCGACGGACAAGACAATATTCATAACGGTACTCCCGACTTCGTAAGAGAGGCCGGAGCCAAAGGTTATGCAGTCCATAAGCTCTGGGACCCTGCAAATGAAAACAACAACTGGACTCCCTATGCCGACGACCCCGTCTTTCAGGAAAAATTCGGGATAACCACCCGGCAAATAAACTAAATCACAATCGGGTAGATGTTCATCGCTCATGGGACTGAAAAAGGTAACTGTCCCTAATTCTTTCAGACGAGCCAAATTCTCCCGGTACATGAAATTAAATGCAGCATCCTGTGCTACTGCTATCTTCCATTTTTTTTCAGAAAGAATGTCTTTGGAGATTTCTGTCGATGGAATCGAGGTCTGTGCTTTATAATCAACCAATGGTACACTACATACTTCAAGAATCCGGTCAACCGCCACATGCTCTTCAATCGCCTGCGCCACCACAGAAGCGAATTTATCAAACTGATAGGAAGCATCCAACGTCAATCCCAAATGACGGGAGGGTACTTCCAGTTCTTTCAATCGGGGAAGAAAGCCGAAACATTCTACACCTACATCTTCACAGGCTTTCTGTAAAAAAGAGTAATGGCGTTCGGAAGCTACCTGATTGAATACCACACCGGCAAGTCGCACCGACGGATTGAAATATTTAAAGCCATATAGAATCGGAGCTACTGTATAAGACGTTGATTTGGCATTGATTACAAGAACAACAGGGATATTCAATAAGGCGGCAATAGCCGCACTGCTTCCCTCCATTCCATCGAAACCGTCGAAAAGTCCCATCACTCCCTCGGTCACACATACATCCATTGCAGCCGCGTATTTTGCATACATCTCCTTTACGTGCTTTTGAGAAGAGAGCCAGAGATCGAGATTGACGGAAGCATTACCTGCTGCCATCTCATGATATTTCATATCAATATAATCAGGGCCACATTTGTAAGGCTGCACATTCAGTCCTCTATCACGAAACAGTCTTAACAACCCTGTTGTAAAGGTTGTTTTTCCACCTCCCGAAGAAGCGGCTCCAATTAAGAAATGACTGGTCTGTTTCATCGTTTTATAGCTTTCAGTGTATCAATGGGATTATGCTCGTCTACTGTCAGTCGGATCACTTGTTCAAGTTTCAATCCATTATCGTCTATTGCTTTCTCAAATTGATTCCTACTGTCTTCGGATACAGAATTAAACACCAGCGTCCCACCAACAAGCAATAAAGGAGCTATTTTCTTTATCATTTCTCCCAACTTGCCACCATGACCTCCAATAAAGACAGCATCAGGTATGGGAAATTTCTCTAACGGTATATCCAAAAAATCTCCAATCACCGTCGTTATTCCCGGACAGCCAAACCGATGACTATTCGTTTCCATCAATTGCCGCCCCGCCTCTCTTTTTTCAAAAGCAACAATATCGAGATGAGGAAATTGTAACTTCGCCTCAATGGAAACAGAACCGGTACAAAAACCCACGTCCCACATCACCGATCTGTTTCTCAAATCGAGCAGACTTAATGACAGCAGACGAACAGGCATCTTGGTTATCATATTCGCCCGCCCGTCCAACAGTTCAAACAGCTCTTCTGGAATTCCGAACGGCCGTTCACGAACAGTAATACGCTTTAAAATCACACAATTCGGCATCCTGAAATGCCTTTCCATCGCTTCCTCCACACTATATTCTGCCACTGTTTCCTCTTCATTCCCCAACTGCTCACCCACAATCATCCGGTAGTTGGCATATCCGTACGCTTGCATCCGGGCAGCTATGGAAGCAGGTGTTTTTTCTCTGTCAGTAAGCGAACCAATCAATGTCTCTCCGGAAATAAGAGCCTCATCCAAGGCTTTCCACGGTCTGCCAGTCAGAGAAATCGTCCGCATATCATGATAAGGTAACAAGGCTTTGTGCGCTAAAAGCTGCAAGGAACTAAAAGACGGATAGACTTTGACAACAGCCTCGGGCAGTTTACGCATCACCGTATTGGCAAAACCAAAAAACAAAGGATCACCGGAAGCAAAAACTACTATTTCCTGATAACCGGCATAACACTCGAACACAGCGTCAAGAGGCACAGTTATATCTATCCAAACCGATGATTCCGGTAACATGGCCGCCACAATTTCATGATGTCTCTTTCCACCCGAAAAGACATGAGAACGGGCAATCAAAGCCTGAACCTCCTTACTGAAAGAGAGTTCGCGACTATCTGTTATTCCTATGATATGAAATTCCTGCATTCTGTCATATAAAATGTCTATACTCTTCTATACATCTCTGCCGGGGCGCAGTGTCCGGGCATCATCAAAACATAAAATCGCGTTCACCAATGTAGCGGCAAGATTACTTCCTCCCCGTCTGCCCTGAACAATAATCTTCGGTACTTCCGTAAATGTCTTTATCATATATTTCGACTCTTTCACATGCACGAATCCTACGGGAGCGGCAATAACCCCGGAC
>ENA-ORNR01004018-ORNR01004018.1-human-gut-metagenome-genome-assembly--contig:-NODE-4018-length-10493-cov-3.035639_pt1 | contig 10493 bp, 9 predicted proteins | sample MGYA00242114_ERZ509020 | MGnify/ENA primary metagenome ERZ509020 (study PRJEB26280, sample SAMEA2338758) | human gut metagenome | biome: human gut; feature: human-associated habitat; material: faeces...
TCGCACCACCAAATGTAGAAAGCCTGATAAGTAAGTATATCCTACCTATCAGGCCTAATAGGAACTATGCCCGCCAGCATAGAGTCCAAAAACCAGCAAGCTTCTCTTACCGTTTTGTATAACCTGGAGTAGCTGCCAAATCTAGTATACACTATTTTAGAGACAGACGAAAGTCTGTCTTAAAGTCATGCCTGATATTTATATGTTCTTTTTTAAACGAAGACTGTTTTATTCTTTTTTTGTTTACCACATCCTTTTCACGATAAAAGCACACAAATCCATTAATTTGTAATAAGCTTAACTAAGTGACATTGGTTCTGAATAGTTACGTAATGTTTTATAACTCAAATCAGGATGCTTCGATATATCTTATCTTTGTCATCCTGTTCAATACACAGATATCGTTTGGTAATGTCAAAGGAAGAATGGTTATAGATGAGCATAATTACAATAGGGTCAGCCCCTTGCTTCCATGCGCGGTAGCCAAAGGTCTTGCGCAGGGAATGGCAGCTGACCTTTTCCTGTATTTCTACAGATTCAGCAGCGTTTCGTATCATACGATACACCTGATAGCGTGATAGCGGGCGCTGGCTGACATATGGACTTGGAAAAAGATAGGGATTTCCAGCCTTATAGGCAGCAGATTTTACTAGAAAATGACGGTAAAGATTCAAGGCTTTACGGACTTCGCGGTTAAGCAGGATTCGATTGATTTTTCCCGTCTTTTGTTCTTTTACAACGATATGTTCACGAACCTTGTTATGGTCATAGACCATTTCACTGGTCAGGTTCAGAATATCGCTGATTCTCAGTGCAGTGTTCAATCCAAGCACAATGATCGCATAATTTCGTGGGTTGGGCTTCTGCGTCTTGTAAAAATTCTTGAATTTCCTCAGAGCTTCCTTATCTCTGATCGGTTGTGTTGTACTCATATACTCCTCCTTGTGGGTATCCGCATGGGTATGCAGACAGCCGCTCCTTCAGCTTTCCCTATTTTTGTATTTGGTAATTAAATACAGTCTTATTTTGATAATAGATTACGTAATAGCAGGATGCAACAATTTATAGAAAATGTTGCATGCACTCCGAATGCAAGGAGGCACGGAAACGATGGCTTTTCAGGGCAGGGACAGTGAATAACCCACAGTTGGCTCTGGCTGGCGCATTTCGAAAGAACAAGGAAACAGATAAAAGATATTATCGAACAGTCGAGAGGAGGAGCTAAATTGCTTAGATTATCCGTACAGAAGAATGAATATATCATGGTGGGAAAAGATGTGAAGATCACATTCCTTGGTGGAGTGAAGAATCAGGCACACATCATGATCGATGCCCCTAAGGAGATCAATATCGCCAGAGGACGTGCGATTGAGAAAAGGGAATCCAGAACAAAAAATCTGTAATAACACAGTAATAACCGGAGGCTGACGCAATGGGAGTGAGCGCGCGCAGACTGTTGATAGTGAGTCTTCGGATATTATAAATAGGAAGTTTGGATACTCACCAAAGTTCCTGACAACTGAATAAGGGAACAAAGAACAGGCGGTAAAACGGATTTTTATCGCGACAGCAAATCGAAGTCGAAGGATTTTCCCAAGACCTCGGTTAACACATGGAGGTAAAATTTTATGGTAGTACAACACAATTTAACAGCCATTAACGCTAACAGAATGTTAGGTATCACACAGGGTACATTATCAAGCTCTACAGAGAAGCTTTCTTCCGGTTATAAGATCAACCGTGCAGCAGATGATGCAGCAGGTCTGTCTATTTCTGAAAAGATGAGAAAGCAGATCCGTGGTTTAACAAAGGCTTCTTCCAATGCAGAAGATGGTATCAGTGCTGTACAGACAGCAGAAGGTGCTTTGCAGGAAGTTACCGATATGTTACAGAGAATGAATGAACTGGCAGTTCAGGCATCCAATGGTACAAACTCTACAACAGACCGTCAGTCTATCCAGGATGAGATTGATCAGCTGACAACAGAAATCGACCGTGTAGCTGAGACTACTAAGTTCAATGAGACATATTTATTAAAGGGTAATGCAGATGGAACATCTTCCAGCCAGTTAGTAAATGCTCATGATGCAGGTCTGGCAGGTAAGCTGGTAGACAATGGAAAAACTGCTAAGTTTACTGTTGATAGCAAATTAAATGAAGGCGATAAGGTTACAATCGCTGGTGCAGAGTATACAATCGGTACAGATGCTGCTGGCAAGAGTGGCACAGATGGCTATAAGAAAATTCCAGCAGCAGCAGATACTACAAAAGTCTCAGCAGGAGATAGTATTACTCAAAAATCAACAGGTATTTCTTATACTGTTGTAGATAAAGCTACAGTGAATGATTTAACAGGTACTGATTATGAGATTACTGCAGGTAAGAGTACTTTTACAGTAACACATGCAGATGGAAGCACATCTGTTTATGATGCCATTAATAATGCAGATGATGCAAAAAATGTAATAGCAAAAGAACTTGCAGCAGGTTCTACTATTACATTAACTGCAGATAAGAAGGGAAAAGCTTGTAATATCGAAATTGTCAATTCACTTACAACAACTGGAGGAAATCGCGAGATTAGTAGTATTAAAGCAGGTACGGTAGACCAATTAGTAACTGCATCAGGTGTTGCAGCAGATTCTACAGCTTTAAAGGAAGGTGACTCTGTAACAATTAATGGTGAAACTACTACATTTTTAGCAAATACACCAGCAACGGCTTCAGATCTTGCAGATATTATTTCTAAGTTAGATGATGGGGCAAAAGTACAAATTGGAAGAAATGATGGAAACAATACTAAAACTCCAGTAGAGTATACGGTAGGTTCTAAAACAGATGTTGTAAATAACGTATATACAGTAGCTGATCTTGCTAATTTAATTCAAGATGGTGATGACGTAAATATCGCTACAAATGCAAAGGATTATGATGCAATTAATGAAGCAGGAGCAAAAGGAATTACCATAAGTACTAATGGTGCAATTGATGCAGCAAACAAGTATACGGCTGTAGGAAATGTTAAGAGTGAAGATAGTGATGTAATCTCTAAGGCAGATGCTCTTCAGAAGATTGCAGAGGAACTTCAGAAAGCTTCTTCAATTGGTACAGATACAGCAGCAACTGTTAAAAATAACAATGATGGTACTTTTGATATTAATAAGGGCTCTGTAGAAGTAAAGGATAAGTTAAACTTCTCTTTACATGTAGGCGCAGATGCTGATATGACAAATAAGATTACTGTTAATCTTGAATCTATGAGCGCAGCAGGTCTTGGAATTAAGGGTATTAATGTAAACGATGAGACTGGTATGTCTGCTACATACGCTGTTGATTCTATTGAAGATGCAATCAAGAAGGTTTCTTCCCAGAGATCCGCTCTTGGTGCTGTTCAGAACAGATTAGAGCATACTATCAAGAACCTGGATAACGTTGTTGAGAATACAACATCTGCTGAGAGCCAGATCCGTGATACTGATATGGCTACAGAGATGGTTAAGTATTCTAACCTAATATCCTTGCACAGGCAGGTCAGTCTATGTTAGCACAGGCTAACCAGTCCAACCAGGGTGTACTTTCTCTGTTAGGTTAATTGCTTAATCAATAATTGGAGTCGGCGGATTTACGGATCAGCCATTCCTACCATAATATGCAAAAGCCGCCAGATTGGCGGCTTTTGTCATTTTAAAATTGGGGAAATGATTGTCAATTTTTCTTATGAAGAATAACAGTGGGTTATTTAGCTTTTCTCAATTCATGCACATATTGGGAAGCTTTATCTTCCGATAAATCAAACCTGTCATGCTCTACATAGGAGATTGACAGGAATTTAAAGTACAATTATTTAATTTTTCCAAAATTTCTGCATATATTGATTGATTGCATCATCAGATAAATGAAATCGTTGTTTGACCAGAGTAGTAGCGTCTTCCTTAGAGTAACCAATATCTTGGACGAATTCAATTAAGGTTTTAACTCCATATTCAACGCCCTCCTCATAAGCATCCTCATAAGCATCTTCATAAGCATCTTCATAAGCTTCCTGCCGAATCATTTCCTTATACCCGACTTCATCGAATTCAGATAAAATAGATGCCATAACTCTCAACCTCTCTTTCTGTAAGATATCACGCAGAATGTTATTTTGGATACAATCGTCTATCGCCTTGGAGATTGCCTGCTCATTTGACCACTGCTTATTTTCTCTCAGGTAGTGGCGTATGATGTCAATGAACTGTGCATATTCCTTCAACTTCCGGCAACGCTCCATGAGTTCCTTATTATGCCCATAGTTGATGTTGAGCATGTGGGCGACCACTTCAATATCAGGTTGGGTGGTAGGCTGTTGGAATGCATCGGATAAACGCAGTTCCTTTTTATCCGGCATATTCGTAGTGCCATTGTAGAAGACGATGTATTGCGGAGTTGGGATTTTTAACAGCCTGGTAGAGTATATCTTTTTGCCGAAATACTTAACCTTGTATAGATCGGCAAAGTAGAAGAAGCCTCTTAGTGGCTGGTTTGGATTGAAGGTAGACTGCTGTTCAAACAGATTCTGCCAGTCATCCAGGATAAATGACATGTCATTCTTCAGATGCATGTAGATGACGTCATCAATGGTATTGATCTCCAACTCATCGGGATTCTGGTAATTCTTACCTGTTAATGCATTATATTTGACAGGAGTTTATATATTATTCGCGGAATGTGATGGAACCTGTGGCAGCATCCATACTGTCTACGATGGCAAGAGATTCCAGATGATAGCCGAGGTTGCGGATGATGCGTCCCCCATTCTGGAAGCCTTTTTCTATGGCAATGCCGATGCCCTCTACTGTGCCGCCTGCTTCAGTTACGATGGAGATCAGTCCCTGTAGTGCACAGCCGTTGGCAAGAAAATCATCAATGATCAGCACATGATCTTCTGGTCCAAGGAATTTTCTGGATACGATGACCTGATTCTTACATTTATGTGTAAAAGATTCTACTTCAGCCACGTACATATCGCCGTCAATATTGATGCTTTTGGATTTCTTGGCAAAAACAACAGGCACATCAAAATGTCTGGCTGCAATACAGGCAATGCCAATACCGGATGCTTCGATTGTCAGGATTTTGTTGATGTTGGCATCTGCAAAACGTCTTTTAAATTCTGCGCCCATTTCATCGAACAGGCGAATATCCATCTGATGATTCAGGAAGCTGTCTACCTTTAAGACGTTGCCTTCCTTTACAATTCCGTCTTTTGCAATTCTTTCTTCTAAAAAGTTCATGACTCTCCTCCGTATAATGAAACCAAATTGATTCTATAACAAGATTATCAAAATAGTGGCAAAGGTGCAATAGGTTGGGTATAATAAATAGATAATTACGAAACGTATAGAGAGAATGGAACGAATTGTGCAGATTTAACGATGCAACACAGGCACGCTTTCGCTACACTGCAGCTCGTAGCAGTACATAAGGCGCTTAAAATACAGCGCCTAAGTACTGACGGCTGCACAGTGCCTGCTTATGCATTTGTTAAAGCTGTACAATTCTGCATACTTAATAGTGCGTTTCGCAAGTATCTATTATAAGAGAGAAGGGTGATTTTGAATGGAACAGGGTCTGATTCATATATATTGTGGGGATGGTAAGGGGAAGACAACCTGTGCGGTGGGGCTGATGATCCGGTGTGCGGGACAGGGCGGAAGAGTACTGTGCTTCCAGTTCCTGAAGGGAGATAACTCCGGTGAGAGAAGGATTCTGGAAAAACTGGAAAAAGTGACACTGATGTCATGTTATGACAAGGTGAAGTTTACAAGTAAAATGAATGAAGAGGAAAAGCTGGAAGCGAAAACCTATTATCAGAACAGATTCCAGCAGATTATTACTATGGTGCAACAAAAAGAGTATGATCTGCTGGTGCTGGATGAGATTATGGCTGCAATCAGCGCAGGCTTTCTGGAGGAGAAGGAGGTTGTCCATTTCCTTCAAAATAAGCCTGGGACGCTGGAAGTAGTCATGACAGGCAGGAATCCGGGAGAAGAGCTCTTGAAGCTGGCTGATTATGTGACGGAAATGAAGATGTGTAAGCATCCTTATGAGAAAGGAATCAGTGCCCGTCGGATGATTGAGTGGTAAACAGTGGAGCAAAGGAATGATGCTTGCGATATACCGCACAAACGTCTTCTAATAAATAGCCTTTTGTCTGTTCCGCAGGACGACCGATGACTACCAGAGTAGTATTGGTCTGTTCTGCGCTTTTTATTTTCTCGGCAAAACCGCCATTTGCCCCGGAATTTTTAGTCAGTACATAAGAAATATGGAATTGATGGATAAGAGCGGTGTTCAATTCTTCTGTAAAAGGTCCCTGCATACAGATCAGATGCTGTCCTTTAAAGCCCATTTCGTAGGAATCAGATACCATCTGCGGATTGGGGAGGATTCTGGCATAGACACGTTCCTCATAATCGGGAAGTTCACGCAGAAGAGGTAATTCCTTGCTTCCTGTAGTGGACAGTATATTTCCTTTTGTCTGCTCCAGATAGGAGACGGCTTCCTGCATCGTATGGACGAATACAATATTGGAATCCGTATCAATAGGAGTATTATCCGGTCTGATAATCCTTATATAAGGAATGTTCTTGGCAGCAGCGGCGTTTCGGATGTTCTCAGAGACAAGTACGGCGTAGGGATGAGTCGCATCCAGAATGCAGTCAAAAGTATTTCTGCTCATGAGCTTCTCCATATCCTGCTCATTGAGTCTGGAAGCCAGTACTGTCAGTGCTTTATGCTCCGGCAGCATCAGTCTGCCATAATCTGTGGCAATGCATACAGTCAGATGCATCTGCAGATGTTCTTCATTTATCATATTCAGCAGAAATTGCGTCAATTCTCTGCCTTCTGTCGTTCCGGCAAATATGAGATAGTTTTCCATAATGATGAATTACGTCCTTTCTAAAAGTATAACTGTATGGGCGCCATTGCGATAGCAAGAGTCTTACCTGAATCAATGGTTTTATGCAAAGTAAGGGTATCGGCTCCGGAACAGGCAAGGGCGGCTCTCTCGCATACATTATCCACACCGGTAACAGTTTTCACATATGCAGATGAGCTGAACTGTCCCCGCACCTGAGATAATGTATGGGCATCATACGTATGAAAAGGAATCTGATATTTACGTGACAGTTGTATCATGCAGGGTTCCTTTTCTTTCAAGTCAATACTGGCAATAGCCAATAGAGAATCGGGAGAAATATGCTGCTCGTGTAATATGCGTTCCACGAAAGCTTCCATATCTTCTGGTGAGATGCCCTTGCGGCAGCCAATTCCCAGAACGGTCTGACGGGGAATCAGGTGGAGCGTCTCCGTATAGGGCTTTTGATCTGTAAAAGGACTGATACAGATACCAAGTGTGGGAAGCTCATTCGGATTCAAAGTCAGTTCATCTGGTAAACTGCCTTGTGGAATGATACCGCTAAGACCTGTTTTTCCACCATCCAGTATAGCAACGGATATTTTCTTTGCAAGTGTCATATCTGATATTTTCAGGTGATTTTTCGTGGCAAAAACGTCTACTGCAAATTTATGATTCAAGTCTGTTGCAGTAGAAATAATGGGAGCAGCACCAAGCAAGGATGCAGCCTGTATTGCCAGTTCATTGCCGCCGCCGATATGGCCGGAGAGCAGTGAAATGACATAGCGCCCTTGCTCATCAATGGAAAGGACACAGGGGTCACAGGTCTTATCCTGAAGGAAGGGTGCAATAGCCCGTACAGCGATACCGCACGCCCCGATATAGATCAGTGCATCCTCGGAAGAGAAAAACGGGCCTGTTAAATCCTTAACGGACTTTCCTATGGCTTGCAGATGAAATTCGGCTGCATATTTTGGCATAGTAAAAGCCTGGCACAGATGTCCGCTCTGTATCAGGTCTTTTGCAAGAGACGCTGCCAGAGCAGCGCCATTATGTGTAAAAGAAAAAATAGTAATCCGCATGATGTCTCTCCAATGATGTTATTTGGTATTCTGTAATTTCGCTGCATTCTCGTTCAGAGAAGAAACGATAGAAGATACGTGATTGACCAGTATGGAATTCTGCTCGCAGGCGTGATATGTTTCGTTTGCATGAGCAGAGACTTCCTCGGTAATGGCTGAGATAGTCTGGATATTCTCAGTAATTTCACGATTGGCACTGAACAGGTCATCTACAATGCCCATAAGCTCCTGTGCCTGTGCCACAACGGTATCTGTGCCTTCCATAATATGATTGAAGTTACCGGATACAGCCTTTGTACTCTCTCTGTTCTGCTGGTTACTGTCTGCAACGATATTTACCGCAGAACGGACAGATTCCAGCTCTGTATTGATATGGTTGATCAGTTCTGTGATGTTGACAGTAGCGCTCTTGGTCTGGCTTGCCAGAGTGGATATCTGACTTGCTACAACAGCAAATCCTCTGCCTGCTTCTCCTGCACGGGCAGCTTCTATGCTTGCGTTAAGAGCCAGCATACCGGTGCTGTTGGCAATACTGGTAATGGTTTCGATGATAGTGTTCATCTGTCCTGCATACTGACTCAGAGCATCCATCTGTGTGATCATCTGCTGGTTTGCTTCCATGGATTTGTCAATCTGGTTGGATAGAATATCAATTCTTTTACGCCCATCTGATACATCCTGTGCAGTTCCTTCCATATTAGATTCAATCTGCTGTGCAGCATCCTTAACGGTATCGATATATTTCTGGATCTGTTCAGTCTTTAGCAGCTGGTTCTGAACAGACTCTGCATTTTCTGTACTGCCTTGTGTTACCTGTTCCATGGAATCGTGCATCTGGTTCATGGAAGAACCCATTTCCAGAACCTGTGTGGATACATCGGATATTTTCTGAGACATCTGTCTGGCTGTCTGTATGATGTTTTCGGAAAGGGCAGCGGATGCTTCTGACTGTTCCTGAATCTGAGACAGTTTTACACGATTGACCTTCTGGACAGCCTTACCTGCCACGATCATGAAGATACCTGTCAGAAGGATACTGGCAATCTGTATTTCCACATCTGCGATCTGAGAGGCTTCATAACCTACTGTAATGGCGCGGTATGCAACGAATCCGATGTTGCCAAGCAACGTAACCAGAAAGATTCCGAGACACATACGCATATCCATATACAGAATGATGACCATAAATAATGGGAATATATAGGTATAGGCAAAGGTGCTGTGTGTTGTGAAAAGGGTGAAGAGATACATAATACTGTAACTGACGCACATAACGATTGGAATGGATGGATTTTCTTTCTTCCTGCGATACAGAATATATTCAATGATAACAGGAAGAAGACAGAGCAGCACAAAGAACAGATAATAACCTAAGGTTCTGGCTTTTTTGGCAAGCTCTGCTGCATATGCCAGTACCAGAACGGCACTGATACTTGCGTGTCCGATTATCGCGATTTTATTAATGTACGTTTTTTCTGAAAATTGATTCATATAACCTCTGCTTTCTGGAAGTGTCTCCCTTTTTCTTGCTATTATTATACATCTTGCGTGATAGTAAGAAAAGCCTTTTGTAAAAAACTGTTGATTCCTACTGATACACTAGGTATAATATCGAAAGGTATGATGCGTTTTTCTATATATGGAAAGGTTTGGTTTGAAAAATGAAGGATTTGGAAATATCGGTACAGGAAATGGCACAGTTGGACGAGAAGACATATCGTCTTATAGATATGCGGGATGACCTGTCCTATTCCTATGGAAATATACCGGGAAGTATTCATATACCGGGAGAAGAACTTCTGGAGAATCCGGAGCAGCTTGCCCTACAGTATCCTGAGGAAAAGCTGATCATTTATTGCAAGAAGGGCGAGAACAGTAAAGAGCTGGTCTGTTCCCTTCAGGAAAAAGGCGTAGATGCTGTCAGTCTGCAGGGCGGTTATCTGGCATGGCTTATGGAGCGCATGAAGGAGCAGCTGGGGAAGGAACAGGAGAGAGAAGCCTATCTGGATATTGAAGAGAGTATCCGTAAGAAGTTCCGCAAAACAATCTGGTGTCGTTTTACGAAAGCGATTCGTGAATACGAGCTGGTCAAGGAAGGGGATAAAGTGGCAGTCTGTATCTCTGGTGGTAAGGACTCCATGCTGATGGCAAAGCTTTTTCAGGAGTTAAAGCGTCATAATAAATTCCCTTTTGAAGTGGTATTTCTGGTGATGGACCCGGGCTACAGCCCTGAGAATCGTCAGATCATAGAGAATAACGCCAAAAAGCTTAATATTCCAGTTACGATCTTTGAATCAGATATTTTTGAATCAGTATTTAATGTTGAAAAGTCACCTTGCTACCTTTGTGCAAGAATGAGAAGAGGTCATTTATATAGTTTTGCCAAAGAAATGGGTTGTAACAAAATAGCCTTAGGACATCACTATGATGATGTAATTGAAACTATATTAATGGGAATGCTTTACGGAGCACAGGTTCAGACAATGATGCCTAAACTTCACAGCACGAAT
>ENA-ORNR01004019-ORNR01004019.1-human-gut-metagenome-genome-assembly--contig:-NODE-4019-length-10491-cov-4.907627_pt1 | contig 10491 bp, 7 predicted proteins | sample MGYA00242114_ERZ509020 | MGnify/ENA primary metagenome ERZ509020 (study PRJEB26280, sample SAMEA2338758) | human gut metagenome | biome: human gut; feature: human-associated habitat; material: faeces...
TACCATCTTTTTATGATTCTCTTCATCTGTAATGACATAGTTGATAGTCACCTCGGCAGCAGTACCGGCCGTGGTGGGCAGTGCAATGATAGGAACCGACTTCTTTTTAGTAGGAGCCACGCCTTCCAGCGAAACAACATCGCTGAATTCAGGATTGTTAGTAATGATACCGATCGCCTTGGAAGTATCGATGGACGAACCGCCACCGATGGCCAGAATAAAATCTGCACCCGATTTGGCAAATGCCTCCACTCCCGCTTTCACATTGGCGACAGTAGGATTCGGTTTGATTTCACTGAATATTTCGTATGGAATGCCTGCCTTCTCCAATACCTTCAATACCTTGTCGGCAACACCGAATTTCAGCAAATCCTTGTCTGTAGATACAAATGCTTTGTGCAAACCAAGACGGTTAATCTCTTGTGGCAACACTTCACGCGCGCCCGGTCCGAAATAAGACACTTCGTTTAATACAAATCTGTTAATCATAGTTTTTTTATTAAGTTGATATGCTACAAAAGTAGTACAAATTCCCGATAAACCGACTTTTCGAAAGAATTCTTATAGTATGTTTTTAGACATCAAAGCAATGCCGACTGCTTCAAGATACTTATCTACATGAGAAGCCTTCAGAATAGCCTTCTTCAGCTTTTTATCCATATCGGGCAGAAGATATTCCCAATAAGGCTTTATTTTGCTCAAAAGTTGTGTACCCCCTTGCAGGTAAGACTCGTAATGGTAAAACAGACGGTTATGGAAAACATTTACCTTGGCATATAATTCTTCACGCGGAAGAACAATGCCTTCCCGATATTCCATGGCAAGCGCAGGATTGGCTAACAAACCGCGCCCTATCATCACTCCATCCAAGTCGGGATACTCCTCTTCGATTCGCCGGATATCATCCGGTGTATGCAAATCACCGTTATAAACCAGCGGATGCTGGCACATCTCTGCAAACAGTCTCAGTTCTTTCTTATATACCATACCTTTATATTGCTGCCGACCTATGCGCGGATGCAATATAATCCGTGTAAGAGGTACCGCATTCAGCAACGGAAGCACCTGTCTCCACTCATCATAATATTCCCATCCAAGCCTCATCTTGACTGAGAATTTCATTTCAGGATAATGTGCCAGCTCATTCAGAAGCACTTTAACCTCTGACGGATAAGGCAAAATACCGGAGCCCTTGTGCCGCATGGTAAGCAGCGGAAACGGACAACCCATGTTGATGTCCGCTTCACGATATCCGCGTTCCAAAAACAAACCGACCAGCTTTTCCAACTCTGCCGGCGTAGAAGCTATCAACTGCGGAATCAAACAAGTCACCTTGTTGTTTTCCTTTTCAATGTCTCGGATATCCTTGTTTCGGAACTCCCCTTTCTCTACGCGTACAAAAGGGGTGTAATAAGCGTCAATGCCACCGAATAGCTCATGGTGGATATTGCGCCACGGGGCTTCAGTGAAGCCCTGTAACGGGGAAGCATACAGTTTCATCATATCTTTATTCTTGTTTCACTGCAAAGAAACATAATTTTCCTTACCTTTGCTATATGGAAAAGTATATTTATGAATTAAAAATGAAGGTACGCGACTATGAATGCGACCTGCAGGGAATTGTGAATAATGCCAATTACCAACATTATCTGGAACATACCCGCCACGAGTTCCTCACTTCGGTAGGTATCAGCTTTGCCAAACTGCACGAAGAAGGAGTGGATCCGGTAGTGGCTCGCCTCACCATGGCTTTCAAAACCCCACTGAAGAGTGGAGACGAGTTCGTATCTAAACTCTACCTTAAGAAGGAAGGCATCAAGTATGTATTCTACCAAGACATTTTCCGCCTACCCGACATGAAGGTAGCCATCAAAGCAGCCGTAGAATCGGTTTGTGTAGTAAACGGCAGATTGGGTGACAGTGCTCTGTTTGACGAGACTTTCGCACCCTATCTGAACAAACAATGAAAGACGAACAACTATATTCCATAGCCCTGACCCGCATTCCGGGCCTGGGGCTAATCGGCATCCATAAATTGGTCGACGCATTGGGAAGTGCCACTGCCGTATTCCGCAACCGGAAAGACCTTTGCGAACTGGTTCCCGGTATTTCTCCCAAACAGATAAAAGCTTTGGATTGTCCTGAAGCGTTCCGTCGTGCCGAAGAAGAGCTTCTTTTTACCGAAACGAACCGCATCCGTTGTCTGACACTGACCGATGAGGACTATCCTTCACGGCTGCGTGAATGTGATGACGCTCCCCTTGTGCTCTACTATCGGGGAAACGCTGATCTGAATGCTTTGAAAATAATCAATATCGTGGGTACACGCCATGCCACTGCCTACGGTCAGGATATCTGTATCCGATTCTTGGAAGAATTAGCCGCAATGCTCCCGGAAGTACTTGTTGTCAGCGGATTGGCCTACGGCATAGATATTCATGCTCACCGCGCTGCATTGGCAAACCACCTCAATACAATTGGAGTATTGGCACATGGTCTGGACCGCATTTATCCTTCTGCTCATCGTAAAACGGCAATAGAAATGCTGGAACAGGGAGGACTGTTAACTGAGTTTATGAGTGGGACAAACCCCGACCGACAGAACTTTGTCAGGCGAAACCGCATCGTGGCAGGGATGAGCGATGCCACTATTGTTGTTGAGTCTGCCGACAAAGGAGGCGCACTGATTACAGCCGGCGTTGCCGGAAGTTATCATCGGGATTGTTTCGCCTTTCCCGGACGGATAAATGATGAATTCTCCGCCGGATGCAACCAACTGATAAAAAGCAATCAGGCTGCCCTAATCTTATCAGCCAAAGATTTTGTAGAAACCATGGGATGGAGTGAAGATAAAGAAAAAACATCATCCACACCCCGGCAACGAGAACTGTTTCCCGACTTAAGCGAAGAAGAAGAAAAGGTGGTAGGGTTATTGAAAAGCAGACCCGACGGGTTGCAAATCAACACATTGGTGGTAGATACCAATATTCCTGTCAACCGAATGAGCGCCCTGCTCTTTGAACTAGAGATGAAAGGGGTACTACGGGTACTTGCCGGAGGAATATACCGTTTATTATAGCATAATCACCGCAGAGGCAGAAGTTTTTCTTCCCCCCCTGCGGTGTTACTGTCTTCCATCAACAATTAAAGAACAATCTTATCTGATACCAATCTCTGCAAATCCCATTGTCTCGCCTTCATTCACCATCTTCACTGCTTTCAGCATTACATAACGCGCCTTTACAGGGGTGAAATAAACCGATTGCAATATCGGATTATGCTTGATATTAGAGAACTCGCCTTTAGTTACCACATTATTTATTGCATTGGCATCCGTACCTACAGATATCTCATAACCGGAAATTAAACCTTTATTATATTCACTTTGGTCGGGCAGATAATGGAAAGAAGCAACAGTCTGTTCCTCTCCCAAGTCAACAACTACCGTGTTACCATCTACAAAACACGTTGTAGTATCATCCTTATCTGCACACTTCTTAGCTTCCGCCTCATCTACACCGACTAATGTAAAAGGATAGCTCTTTATATCCGCAACTGCATTGTCAAACGATACATCAGCAGTCTCTCCGGCATAATAGGCTTCTACATTATTAATACAGAGACAAGCACGGGCATCCGTAAAGTTCACACGAAGCTTATCGGTTGTTACTGTCTCAAAACGGAGCAAACGTTTATATCCCACTGTTGTCGTTTCTTCATTCAACTTCACCGGCAACCATTGACCATCCTTATTATATTCCACAACAAAAGATTTCACACGCTGTCCCAAAGGAATATATTCTTGCAGCATCATGCGGTTCACCTTCTCCTGTTGCGGCAAATCAAACTCTACGGTTGCCGACACCACACCATCATTGGTAGCCCAATAAGTATCGTAATCATTATCCGTCATGGCCTTAGCTGTATATTTCCCTCCTCTCTCGTCAGAAACCTCAGCAACGACACCCGACAAAAGATTATGTGCCAATTGCTTCTGAATATTTTTATGGAAATCCACTGCATTAGCAGAGTCAACCGGATGAATCAATCCATTTCTGTCTACCGGAAAATTCAACAGCAAAGTTGCATTGTGACCCACACTGCGATAGTAGAGGTCTGTCAGCTGTTCTACTGTCTTCACACGATTATCTTCCTCCGGATGATAGAACCACCCCGGACGAATAGAAACATCACACTCTGCTGCCACCCATTGATTACCGTCAGCATGACCGTATTGCAATTCTCTATATTTAGGATAACCGGGATAAACCTCTCCGGCACGCAAGAATGACCAGTTAGTGGCTCCTGCAAATCCGTTCTCGTTTCCCACCCAACGGCAACCGGGACCTCCATCGGAGAAGACAACTGCCTGAGGCTGATATTTATCAATCATTTCATAAGCGCGGTCATACTGATAATAAGTCTTCCGGTCGATAGTACGTGAATCTTTCGCACCACCATACCAACCATCACCGCCATTGGCTCCGTCAAACCAAATTTCAAACACCGCACCATAATTAGTCAACAGTTCATGCAGTTGTTTATAGAAATAGTCCACATATTCCGGTGTGCCATAAATAGCCTGATTTCTATCCCATGGAGAAAGATAAACAGCGAATTTAATGCCATACTTTTTACATGCCTCCGACAACTCACGGACAATATCCCCTTTCCCATCTTTATAAGGAGTATTCCGAATACAATATTCAGTCAGTCCCGTCGGCCACAGGCAAAAACCGTCATGATGTTTGGCTGTAAGAATTACCCCTTTCATACCGGCAGCAACAAAAGTCTTCACCCACTGTTCGCAATCCAGCTTCGCAGGATTAAATGTTTTCGGATCAGAATCACCATATCCCCACTCACGGTCATTAAAAGTATTCAGACCGAAATGCACAAAAGCGTATGTTTCCATCTTTTGCCATTCCACTTGTTTGGCTTCGGGTATCGGAAGAATAGGTTCGGGAGCTTTTACAACCGGCTCACAAGCACAAAGCAAGCTCAAGGCTGCACCAACACAAAAAAGATTAGCGTGTTTTTTCATAAAATTATAAATTAGTTAGCATATAATAATGCAAAGATAAACTTTTTTGGAGAAAAGAGAAGATTAAAAAAGAAAAGGAACAACGCCTTGCCCCCTTCCCGTTAATCTAAATTCAACACTTATTATAATAACTATGTTATTAACTATAGCATACATAGGGTTTTAAGATAATCCCATAAAATAGAAACATTTTGCTTTTACAGACTAGAATGTCTACTTTGAGCATTTACAGCTTCAACCCTTCTTTATTGATAGCTGTGCAAAAAATGCACAGCTATATTATTCTTTTTTAGATATTACCAATTCGGATTCTGAACCAAATTAGGATTTAGCACCAGTTCATTAGTTGGCAACGGATATAACCATCTACGGTCATCATTACTCCATTTACGACCGGCATCATCAATAGCCTTTGACGGATACTGATACAGATAAATCGCTCCCTGATATTCTATAACAGGACGCCCTTTATCACCACCAAATGTAACATTGACTGCTTCGTATTCTTTTTCTACAGTCGGGGTAATCTTCAAGCCAAACATAGTTTTTGGATTTTCCATCAGTTTCATAGCATTCCAACGCTTCAAATCATCCAAACGATGATTTTCAGCCACTAATTCAATGCGACGTTCACGACGAATCTCATACAACAAATTGGAAAGTTGATATCCGTAATTAACAGGAGCAGCATCGGCTACAGGATTCATAGTCAAATGAGCCATCTCTACACGGTCGCGCAACTTGTTGATAGTTTTATCAAGAATGCTTTGGCTGATATCTCCCAATTCCGCATGCGCTTCTGCATTAATCAGTAATACTTCGGCATAACGATAAACGAACCAGTCATAGTACGTATTACGAGCTTCCGCCTGTTTGGTATTGGCTGAATGGTATTTAGTACACGGATAACCAGTTACACTTTTGCTGGCGCTACAGTCAGCTACCGGATTTTGACTCGGTTTTCCATTCTGTACTCTATAAGGCTTATGCTGATTATCAATCAACTGGTAAAGACGCGGATCACGACCCGAAATTTCAGCTTCTTGATTTTCATCTCCCTTATAACCTGAGTTTGTATTATAAATAGGAGTACCGTCTTTCATCAAGAATGATTCAATAAAATCTTTACTCAAACCTGTACCATTTTCACCTACCTGACGTCCAACTTCATGAGTCAGCACTCCTTCTTCATAGAAACGACAGAGAATACCTTCTTTACAGTCCGACAAATCTTCCTGTACGAACAAATTAGCATAATACAGCGGATAGCCTTCGTAAGCTACCGTTGCAGCTCCTGCATCCGAAGCCTTTACAATGTCATAATTTCCACTATTCATCATAGTTTCCGTCAAAGACACCGCTTTCTGTAACAACGTTTGTGAAGTCCATTCTGTAGTAGGTGCTTCATTATGATACTTCATGTAAGTTCCGAAGTACAGACAAATACGGGCCAACTGCGTGCGGGCAGCATCTTTATTAAGACGTCCCTTTTCAGAATCAGACTTTTCGGGTAACCACTGAATAGCAAATTCAAAATCTTCTATCACTTTACCCAATACAAAATCGCGACTATCCCGGGCTTTATAAAGTTCTTCCGTATCGCTAGTCTGCAAATCTTTATCATACCAAGGTACATCACCAAATTGCTTTATTTTGCTGTAATACAGCAAACCTCTCATGAAACGTATTTCAGCTACGTATTTATTAATTTCAGCTTCGGATCCTTCCACGGTTTGATAACGCTGCAAGAAATAGTTACAACTGCGGATATCATTCCAATACCATCCATTACTGCTTGATGCCGAGGCCGGTACTGTATATTCGTTAAACAAATAGCCACTATAATCTTTCGGTACAAAGTTGTCACTAGTATTGTCACCTGTAGCAGTCGGAGAAGCCAACAAACCATACAGACCATTGGCATAAAGTTTCAAATCGTTGGTTGTCGTCCAATACGTCTTGTCTGTAATAGAGTCTATAGGTGACAAATCGGTATAGTCACAAGAACTAAGAACGGCTCCAGCGAATAATGACACGAATAATATATTCTTTATTTTCATAATATAATTCCTTTAATAAATTAATTTTTAGAAGGTTAAATTCAAACCGACAGAAATCTTCTTGTTAATAGGATAAGTCATGTTATTCAATGTTTCCGGATCGTAAGAATCAATCAACGGAGTAAATGTCAACAAATTCTCTCCCTGTACAAACACTCTCAAACGAGATATTTTCACCTTCTCAGTGATACTGCGTGGAATAGTATATCCCAATACCACATTCTTCAGACGAAGATAAGCAGCATTTTGCAAATAACGAGTAGATACCTGATGGTTACCACCGTTCACACCGTAGTGATGCAGACGCGGGAAATAAGCATCGCGATTGTCTTCTGTCCAGTAATCAAGAGATGAAGTAAGCGGTGTACACCATTCATCAGTGAATCCCCAAAACTGAGAACCTCCTAACCAATAGTCTCTCTTACCAATACCTTGCCAGAACATTTCAAAATCAAACCCTTTGTAATCGAAACCGGCAGTAATACCATAAGAGTAACGTGGAGTGCTGTTACCTATAATCTTACGGTCACCAGAGTCATCCAACGTATTCTTTCCTATATCGATTTTCCCATCATTATTCAAGTCTTCGTATTTCACATCACCGGCACCCCAACTACCACCTGACAGATAAGATTGGTCTGCTGCTTTCGCATCCTCGTCACTTTGGAAAAGTCCATTAGAAACATAACCCCAGATTTCGTTCAGTTTTTCGCCCACATAGTGTGTACCAAGTAATTTAGTAGGATTAGAGAATTTGGTAATGCTAGCCTGATAATCAGACAATACACCTTTAATATGATAACCAAATCCATTACTCAGCCGGTCATTCCATTCCAATGAAACTTCCCAACCTACAGTTTTCATGTCAGCAGCATTTTCTTGCGGAACAGAAGTTCCCAAAACAGCCGGCAAAGCCTGTCCTGCCGTAAGCATATCTTTTGTATTACGACGATACCAGTCAAAGCTAGTATTCAAGCGTCCACCAAAGAAAGAAGCATCAAAACCAAAGTCTATCTGGTTTACAGTTTCCCAAGTAAATGAAGCACTCACCAATCCGGGAACAGATACAGCCACAGGGCGAGTTCCGTTAAGCAATGCACCATATTTTGTATTGATTCCATAAGTAGCCAAATAAGGGAAGTTACCATAGCGGCTTTCGTCCAATGCCTGATTACCTAATGAGCCGTAAGAAGCACGAAGCTTAAAGTTGTCAAACCATCCTCTAATCGGTTCCCAAAATTTTTCTTCGGACACACGCCAAGCTACTGAAGCTGATGGAAAAAATGCGTAGCGATCACCATGTGGGAATTTAGAAGAACCATCGTAACGTCCGTTCAGTTCCAACAAATACTTGCCCTTATAATCATAGTTAATACGAGCAAAGAAACCGTTCACAGACCAATGAGTTTCCGAACCGTTCATCGCCATGTCACCATAAGCCAGATTCAGCGAAGGATTGGAAGAATCAATCAAATTCTTACGTCCTGCATAGTGATATTTCTTATGTTTATTTTCCTGATTATAACCTACCATTACCTTAAAATTATGTTTCTCCTTCAAAGAGAAAGTATATTCAGCAAAAGCATTGAAAGCATTGTAATAATCATCATTGTTGGTTACAGTCACACTGCTTGGATTAGTCCACGGATAATAGTTCTCTGTACCCGGAACAGCCGTATAATCATAGAAGTTCTGTACATGCTGATTAGATGACTTACCATAGAAATTCCATGTATAATCTGCATTGATTACCAAGCCTTTGATAGGAGTAATTTTCACAGCACCGGTCATCCACAAATCATTCTGCTTGTACTGTGCATTACCACCTTGTTCCATAATGGCTACAGGATTGGTGTAGCTGCCTTGTCCGGCGTAATGTCCATCCGGATGTTTTACTGGCATCAGCGGGCTCAAGTCACCCTTCATCATACCCGAATAAGAAGACAGCCCTGAATAAGCGGTAGAGTTCATAGCTGTAGTACCACCGGTAGGGTGCAACTCATCGGTGTAAGTATGAGCAATCTTTGCCGATACATTCAACCATTTAGTGATATTGGATGAGATATTTACATTAGCATTATATTTATTGTACTTATCGTCTCCTGCTTTCAAAATACCACCTTGATCGTTCATACTTACAGATGCGTAGTAAGTAGTACGGTCATTACCACCGCTGATGTTGGCTGTATAGATTTGCGAGAAAGAAGTTTTATATAATTCGTCCCACCAATCGGTATTACCGCAATATCCGTATTTATACGTATCATAAGCTGTATCAAAGAATACCGGAGAATCGTATTTACCATTAAAGTAATCTTCGGCATACTGATAGACCTGCGATTTGAAATAATGACCGCTACCACCATCATTCTGATAAGCTTCATCCATCATAGTAAGATACTGCATAGAGTTTACATTGTGGAAAGTCAATGCCGGTGACTGCCAATAGCCCGTAGCTGATAAAGAAACAGTCGGTTTGTCTGATTTCTTACCTTTTTTGGTTGTAATCAAGATAACGCCATAAGCAGCACGAGCACCGTAGATAGAAGCAGAAGCCGCATCTTTCAATACTGAAATAGACTCGATATCATCCGGGTTTACCAAGTTGGCATCCATCTGTACATTATCCACCAATACCAATGGGCTACCACCATTCAATGACGTATTACCACGGATATTAAAACTGGAAGTAGCACCCGGAGCACCACCGTTGTTCATCGTGATATTCAAGTTGGGAACAACACCTTGCAATCCCTGTCCAATATTGGTAATAGGACGGTCTTGCAATACCTTCCCATCAACAGCAGCTACTGCACCGGACAAATTAGCTTTCTTCTGAGTACCATAACCCACTACTACAACTTCATCCAATACTTTTGTATCTTCCTTAAGAACAATAGTTAACGGTTGCCCATTCCATTTTACTTCCGTATTTTGATAACCCACAAAGGAAACAACCAATATACTTCCTTTAGTAACCCCTGATAATGAAAAGTCTCCATCGAGACCTGTAATTGTACCATTAGTGGTTCCTTTCACCACTACAGATGCCCCTATGACTGTTTCTCCCGTCGTATCTGTTACTACTCCGTTACAAACACCATTTTACTGAATCTCTTTTACGCCAGCCGTTCCCCACTTGGGAACTGCATACGCTGTTCCTGCTGATATCGCAGAAAGGAGCAACAGCACTCCAACCGTTTTCATGTCTTTTAGCATAGTATTGTTTTTTTAAGGTAAATAAAAACTTCTAAAAAGAAGAGTTTCACAAACTTGTTTATCATATATCACTGCAAATATATACATTTATTGGCAGAATCAAATTTATTTTCACCTTAATTCCGCAACACTTTGATTTAACTTTATTTATAAGTTCCTGAGCAACAA
>ENA-ORNR01004021-ORNR01004021.1-human-gut-metagenome-genome-assembly--contig:-NODE-4021-length-10488-cov-3.603949_pt1 | contig 10488 bp, 4 predicted proteins | sample MGYA00242114_ERZ509020 | MGnify/ENA primary metagenome ERZ509020 (study PRJEB26280, sample SAMEA2338758) | human gut metagenome | biome: human gut; feature: human-associated habitat; material: faeces...
CGCGCATGGGCCCGCCATTTGCGCAGCCTGGTTGCTCAAGGCGTTCGCGTTTCTGGGCATCCGCCCTTCGCTGGATCGCTGCTGCGTTTGCGGCGAGCCTTTGGCCTGCGAAGTGGGGAGCTCGGCCCATCGAACCATAGCGTTCTCGTGCAGCGAGGGCGGTGTGGTGTGCGATGCATGCCGCGTCTCCGACGTTGCCGGCCTTGCCCCGGAAACGCTTTCCTGGGCAAGCGCGCTGCTGGGGATGCGCTTTTCGGATATCGCTTCGATCCAGGTCGATCAGTCGTGCGTCTTCGATGCGCTTCGCCTATGCCAAACCTGGGCGCAGGTGCACGCCTCCATTCGCTTGAAGTCGCTCAATTTCCTATTCACCTGCGGATTGTTTTAGGTGCTTGTCCCCCCATAGGGGCTAGCCTGTCTGCCGCTATGGCATACTGTCGCCATCCAAGAGAGAGGAAACGAATATGTACACCTATCGAACCAAGGGCGTATGCTCGCGAGAGATCCACGTCGATCTCGACGGCGACACCATCAAGCACGTGGATTTCGTCGGCGGCTGTGACGGCAACCTCAAGGCCATCGGCAAGCTGGTCAACGGCAAGAACATCGACGATGTCGCGGCCGTGCTCGAGGGCAACACCTGCGGTCGCCGTTCCACTAGCTGTGCCGACCAACTTGTCCGCGCACTGCGCGAGGCCCGTCAAGCGCAATAAGCGCCGGCGGGGGTTTTGTGCGCAAGCTGTGCAGGTGGGTCCAATACACTTGCGTGCAAGCGTTCCGTCATCGTATTCTAGACAAGTTGCCGTATCGGCAGCCACTTTCAGCTTGGTCCCCATCCAGCATGGATCCCAGCGGAAAGCAAGTAGAGCGCAGCAACAGCTGCACGGAAGGCGGGCAAGTCCCGCAGGAAAGGTGGAGTTAGCATGCCTAGCAAACTCAGCATCACGAAAGAGCGCACCGCAGAGCTGGTCGCCGAGTTCGGCACCAACGAGCATGACACCGGCAACCCGGACGTGCAGGTCGCTATCCTGTCCGAGCGTATCCGCAACCTCACCGAGCACCTGAAGACCCACAAGAAGGACAACCATTCCCGCCGTGGCCTGATGATGCTCATCGGTAAGCGTCGTGGTCTGCTCAAGTACATCAAGGAGCGCGACATCGAGCGTTACCGTGCCCTCATCAAGAAGCTCGGCATCCGCGACAACATCTAGTCAACGAAAGCCCGCGCAGCCTTGCGCGGGCTTTTGCATAGCGGTTGGGTGCGCAAGGGCGTGCCTGCTCGCGGCAAGCGGGAAACGTGAGTACCCCTGGCCGAAGAAGCTTGCCCGCACTACGGCGGTCAAGGAATAGAGAAGGAAAGATCGAGATTTGTGAACGGGCCTATCGCCTATTGACCGAGAAGATCGATTTCAATCCCCAAGATATTATTTTTGACCCGAACGTATTGGCGATCGCTACCGGTATGGAGGAACATAATGGCTATGGTCTGGCGTTTATTCGTGCCGTTGAATGGATCAAGAAGAACTTGCCGGGCGCGAAGGTGAGTGGCGGTGTAAGTAATTTATCTTTCTCTTTCCGGGGGAACAATCATGTACGCGAGGCTATGCATTCCGTATTTCTATATCATGCGATCGGGAAGGGGATGGATATGGGTATCGTGAATCCGTCTACCTCCGTACTTTATGAGGATATAGAGCCGGAGTTCCGTACCTTGTTGGAAGACGTGATCTTGGCACGCCGTCCGGAAGCTGCCGAGGAATTAATTACTTATGCTCAAAATTTACATGTGCAAGCTTCCGGAGAAACTCCGGAGAAGCATGAGGCTTGGCGTGAGCTTTCATTGAAGGAGCGTTTGGAACATGCCTTAATCAAAGGGATCGGAGACTATTTGGAGGATGATTTACAAGAAGCCTTGCGGACTTATCCGCATGCCGTGGATATAATTGACGGTCCGTTAATGAGCGGAATGAATAAGGTCGGCGAGTTATTCGGTGCCGGAAAGATGTTTCTCCCTCAAGTCGTGAAGACCGCACGTACGATGAAAAAGGCCGTGGCTATTTTACAACCGGCCATTGAGTCTGAAAAGAAAGCTTCCGGCTCCGCGAAGGCCGGTAAAGTGATTTTCGCTACGGTAAAAGGGGATGTACATGATATCGGTAAGAATATCGTCTCTATCGTATTGTCTTGTAATAACTACGAGGTGATTGATTTAGGGGTAATGGTTCCCGCAGATGTGATCATAAAGAAAGCGATCGAGGAGAAACCGGATCTGGTTTGCTTATCCGGCTTGATAACCCCTTCTTTAGAAGAGATGGCGCATGTCGCAGACGAGATGCAGAAAGCGGGACTTACGATTCCTATGATGGTGGGTGGCGCTACGACCTCCAAATTGCATACGGCGGTGAAGATCGCTCCGCATTACGATTATCCGGTGATCCATGTGTTGGATGCCTCACAGAATCCGTTGATCGCCGCCAAACTATTGAATCCGGATACCCGTGATGCCTATATCATGGAGTTGGAACAAGAACAAGAAGCCTTGCGTGCCTCTTTAGGACAGAAGAAAGAAGTCTTGGTTTCTCTTTCTGAGGCTCGTAAGCATCCGATTGAAATAGATTGGACCGGGTATACACCGGTTGTTCCAGCCCGGATGGGGGTACATGTTATCCCTTATATCCCCTTGGAAAAGGTGATTCCTTATATCCACTGGACCTTCTTTTTTAGCGCATGGAAATTGAATGGCCGTTTCTCGGAAATCTCCCAGATACATGGTTGCGATTCTTGTCGTGCCTCTTGGTTGGCCGGATTCCCGGAAAAAGATCGTGCGAAGGCTACCGAGGCGATGCAATTATACAAGGATGCTGTTAGGTTATTGGATCGGCTGGTCAATATGAAGGTTGAATATTGTAAAGCGATTTACGGATTTTTCTCAGCGAATAGTGAAGGGGATACGATCCGAATGGGTGATATAGCGCTGCCTTTATTACGTCAGCAAGTAAAAAAAGAGGAAAATATTTATAAATGTCTTTCCGATTATGTAATACCGGTTTCCGAGGAGCGAACTGATTATGTAGGGGCGTTTGTCGTTACCGCTGGAGCTGGCGCTGATTGTTTGAAGGATAAATTTGAGGAAGAAGGCGATACCTATAATTCAATGTTGCTGCAAACCTTGACTGATCGCCTAGCGGAAGCTACAGCCGAATATCTTCATGAGAAAGTACGTAAAGAATATTGGGGATATGCTAAAGACGAATCCTTGTCTATCCCGGATCTTTACAAGGTGAAATACCAAGGAATCCGTCCGGCTATCGGTTACCCTTCTCTTCCGGATCAATTATTGAATTTCACATTGGATGGATTGCTCGATATGTCGCGAATTGGTGTTTCGTTAACCGAGAATGGTGCCATGTATCCTACAGCTTCGGTTAGTGGGATTTATATTGCCCATCCCTCTTCTCAGTATTTCATGATCGGTTCTATCGATGAGGAGCAGATGAGAGATTATGCGAGCCGCCGGAATTTAACGGAGGAACAAGCCCGAAAGTTGTTGAGTAAGAATATAGGATAATTTATTAACATCACTGCAACCCGGGTTGCAGTGATGCTGCAACGCCAGTGCAGTAATACTGCAACACCTATTGCAGTAACACTGCATAGGTATTGCAGTAAAAAACAATCAATACGATCTATCTGCCATAGTAATGCTTGGCGGAAGGAACCATGATAACGTTCAATTCCGGATCAGCCATATCTGGATCGATCGGGAACATCGGTCTCACGATATTCTTATAGGGAAGTTTCTTGAAGTCCTGATCCACGCCTCCCCTTGTAAAAGCCATCACCCAATCCGCTTGTATATTGTACCATTGGGTTACAAGGTAACCTTGTTTAACCATTACGATATCCATTTCCTTCGGATCGATACCTGAACCCTCTAGGTTTGGAGTGGGAGACGATGTGCCTACTACCACATAAACGCTTCCGGTCTTTACGATAGCGATATCCCTTTTCCGTCTCCATGATTCTGCGTTCTTGTCTTCTTCCGGGCTGACATAAACCACGGTACCCGACAATTTCACGGGACCTTCGTAGGAATTATCGACCATGGCACCTACCATGCCTTCTACGTGTCCGCCTACGCCGACCTTACGTGCCTGCTTAACCACTTCTTCTCCCGGGATGGAGCAATAAAGAACGCTCTTTCCCTTATCGGTCTGGAATTCCGGGCGTTTCAAGAGCCTCGCCAAAGTCCAAGTGACCTCACCTGAACCACCTCCACCGGGATTATCTCCCATATCACTGATAAAGAAAGGCTTCTTTTTACTTGCTACTGCCAGATCGATACATTTCTCGAGCGAATATCCCGGAGCTTCCAGCGAGAACTGCTTACGGACATCCCAGAATTTCTGGGCGAGTTTCTTCGCCCCGGCTTTAACCTGCTCCTCATCGTCACCGTAAACCATCACGGTTCCTTGGTTCCGTGGGTTGTCTCCCCAAACATAACCGATCCAGATCCCTGCGTCTATCACTCCGGGCATGGCTTCAACCTCGGGAACCAATGCGTACAGCGATTTCGCAGGCTCGACGCGAGTACTCGACCATTCGCCGGATACTAGGACAGGAACAGCAACCCATGCCTTGTATGCCGGACGTCCTTTCCCCGACTCAAGACGTTCCAACAAATTGACGACCCCTCGCCGATGCGATTCGCGAGAATCCGCATGCGGTGCTTGACGATAAGTCGTAATCAAATCGGAGTTGAGAGCTACCAACCAAGACGTATTTCCGTGAAGGTCCATCGTGGTGGTAGTCAAGACATCGTTTCCGATCAAGCTACGCACCTTCTCCATGAATTCACCCTCGGGATCGGCTACGCCTTCCACGCTACAAGCTCCGTGGTTATAAAACCAGAAGGCGTCATATGGCATATTGGCCTTGATCATCTCCAATGTTTTTTCCACAAACGCATCGTACGATTCTTTTGTCACGGGGCCTCTTCCACCGCCATAGCCAATCTGCGTGGGAAGCCAAGTGGCCGCCTGTCCCATTGCGGAGTCTGGGCTGAGATAGTCCGGCATTCTTACGGGGTGTCCTACGAGCGGTTGCCTATTCGGGACGAACACGCTGTTTTCTATCTGTATACCGGCAATACCGATACGAGGTTTTTTCTTCTGTCCAAAGGTCTCTCCAACGAACGATACGGCCAAGAGACAGATTCCGAGCAATACTAAATTCCTATTCATACTATTATGATTTTTGCGAATTGTTATTTCCTTATTAATTAGTTATTAAACCGTCACTAATATCAATCTCGGTTTGAGGTATAGGCAATACTTCCGCACCGGCGCTGAAAGGAGTCTTAGCTCCAAATTCCGCCTTCTTGGTTCCGTTAAATACTTTCTCGCCCCATCCTACACGTACCACGTCAAAGAACCGGAAACCTTCCATTCCGAACTCCAGATGACGCTCATTCATGATGTCTTCAAACAATTGGCTTCCTGTATGGTTCTTAGGAGCCAAGTTGACATGACTTCTTACCTCATTCAGATACTTTTGCGCATTAGCGATATCGCCGCTGAAATAACAAGCCTCGGCATAGTTCAAATATACCTCCGCGAGGCGGATAAGCCTGAGGTTCGTGGGTTGATTATTTCCCCGATTCTCCTCTCTTTGCCCGGGCGCGAGATATAGTTTGCGATTGTACCAACCGGTTCGGTCGTCCGTAACGGGTGCCACATCGCCTTTGGCTGCGGTCTCGATCTCTATGGCCTCTTCCGTGGAAAGGAGAGTGGTCTTCTTTCGTATGACATCCCCCTCAGCATCATAAGCGTCCGCCAAGGCCTGTGTAGGTTGCGCGCAACCGAAGCCGATCGTCATGTTTCGGGGCATAGACATCAGCACGTGACGGTTACCGTTATTTACATTATACGAACTTTGGGTGGAAGAGACATACATATTCACTTCTAGAATAGAAGAGGAGCAGTGCTCGCCGTCCAGTGAGAACTGCCAAGCGTAATCCTCCGGAGCGACCAAGCTATACTCACCCCCGCACTCATTCTGGAATTTCTCGAATGCCTTTTTTACCTCATCGTATTTTTTCTCATACAGATAAATACGTGTTTGCATGGCGATGGCCGCGCCTTTGGTAATCCTTCCCGCATAGCTTGACTCGTAGTTAGCCACCTCACTTTTCTTAGGTAATACGCTAACCGCATCGTTTAGGTCTTGCTCGATAACCGAGTATATCTCTTCGACAGACGCACGTCCGAGTCTCTCATGATCGAGATCCAAGACTCCCGTATAGCAAGGAACACCACCAAAGGTTTTCACAAGCTCGAAATAAGTATAGGCGCGAATAAACTTGGCCTCACCGATCATCTGTTCCCTGTTATATTTCGAGAATAGGGCATCGTCTGCCATTTCCATATCCCGTATAAACAAATTGGCCTTATTAATACATTGGTAAGAATACCGATATTTGTTCAAGATCTCGGTATGATCCGCTTGATACTGATAATTCTCCAGCAACGTGAAGGTTTGTGCGTCGTTCGAAGAACCGCTGTAGGTCGCGTCATTCGACAACACGTCGCCGAAACATTGCATTGACCATGTGTAACGGAAGTCCTTCATGACGGAATAGACAGCGGTCAGACGCAAGAAAGCTTGTCTTTCCTCTGATATCTCTCCAGCCTCCGGACTTCCTAACGGAGCTAAATCCAAATCTGCACAACTGCTGAATCCTGTTAAAATCGCTAGTACGATTCCTATGATATATTTGTTTTTAAACATGACATTATAAATTTTAAAAAGTAACATTAATACCTCCGGTGAATGAAATGTTCTGAGGATAGATACCGTAATCTATGCCTCTAGACAAAGAGCTGGACTGACCCACTTCCGGATCCATACCCGAGTAACTGGATATCGTAAACAAGTTCTGGCCGCTTACATAAAAACGTACTTTTTGTAGTTTTATCCTCTGCGTGAGAGAAGCGGGCAGGGTATAACCTAGCTGGGCGTTTCTCAAGCGGAAATAAGTCCCGTTTTCTACGTACATGTCCGAGAAGCGGTCATTGTCGTTTACGTCCGTAGCCGTCAGGCGAGGGATGTCCGTATTTGTATTATTTGGCGTCCAATAGTTCATTAACGCTCTATCCTTGTTCGTTATATCGTTCGGGAAGTAGGTGTAATAACGCATCGCGTTGAATATCTGATTACCGATTGTTCCACCAAACTGCAAATTGAGGTCGAAGCCTTTCCACGCCATACCCATGTTGATACCGTATATGATATCCGGAATAGGATTACCGATCATGCATCTATCACTTGAGTCTAACTTGCCATCGCCATTCGTATCTACGAACAATACATCGCCCAATTCGGCATTAGGTTGGAAATCCGCCCGCTTAACGGCATTCAACTGTTCCTGTGTTTGGATAAGCCCGTCTGTCTTATAGCCCCAGAACGCGCCGATAGGCATACCTTCATTCGTATAGGTGAGGTACATGCTTCCGTTTCGGAATGGTCCATCGGAGATTGGTGTGCCACCATTCAATTTCGTCATGCGGTTACGGATGGTCGACATATTTACTCCCACGTTGTATTCGAAACCGCTTTCGGTCTTGTCTCTCCACTCGAGATTCATCTCGATACCGCGGTTGTTCGCCTCGCCGATATTGGTGTAGGTGTTGCTGGCATATCCCATATAGATAGGCATAGGAGCGGCCAGCAGCATGTCCTTCGTTGTCTTGTAATAATACTCGAAGCTGAAGACCATGCGGGTGTTAAAGAAGCTTGCGTCAAGACCGATATTCAGAGATTCCGTGGTCTCCCATTTAATATCCGGATTGCCCAATCTGCTCACGGCAATACCTTGATACAAGGTCTCATTCTCTCTCGCTCCAAATAAAGCGCCGTATTGCGTACTCAATGACAGCAAACTACGATCCACATAATTGGTGATATTCTGATTTCCGATCTGTCCCCAGCCCCCGCGGAGTTTCAAGGAGGAAACCCATTCGGCGTTCAATTTCTGGAAGAACGGTTCGTTGTCGATTCTCCAACCTAGAGCGAACGAGGGGAAGTTACCCCAGCGATTCTTGGAAGAGAATTTAGAGGAGCCGTCTCGCCGGAAAGTGGCCGTAATAAGGTATTTGTTATTGTAATCGTAGTGTAGGCGGCCCAGATAAGACATCAAACCATATTCCGTAGCGCTATTGCTGGCCGTGGTCTTGTTCTTGTCCAGCGTAGCGTCTATATAATGCAGGTTATCCGACTCTCCGATAAGATCTCTCGCATTTACGCTCAAGGTTTCCTGCTTACCCCATTCGTTGGTATAACCTACGAGAGCGGATATGGAGTGCTTCTCGGCAAACGTTTTCTCATACGAAAGAGTATTCTCGAACGTATAGTAGTGCCCTTTGGTCTGCGACTTCGATAAACTACTCTCTAAATTTCTTTGGCTTGAGGATACCTCATAGACAGGCGAGAAGGTTTTATTGTCTACCCTTCTGATTTCCGCTCCGAAGCTACTCTTGAACTTCAATCCTTTTATAATCTGCCATTCCCCATACATATTGCCGATGAAAGCAAGTTTCTCCCGTTGATTATCCCGATACATGATACTTGCCAATGGGTTATAGTAGTCAATATAAGGAGAGTAACCATATGAACCGTCTGCGTTTTGGGCGGGAGTTACCGGATCCAAACGGATTGCGTTACTTACGACACCATAGTCGGAGTCGTACACATTACTACTGTTGCGCTCGCTAATACTTGCGTCGGTAGATCTTGCGATCGACGCGTTGGTACCCACTACCAAATGATCTTTGAGCACCGTTTTTTCCGTGCTTTGACGGACACTGAACCGTTCGTAGTTGGATTTCTTGATCGTTCCATCTTGGTTGATATAGTTCAAGCCCAGATTGAATTTATAGTCGTTCTCTTTACCACCGCTTATGCCGACACTGTAATTATGCATAAAGGCCGTATGCGTAATCTCGTCCATCCAATTGGTGGAAACATTACGATTGACAAGGGCCAAGTTGATGGGAACGCTCCTCACTGTGTTCAACTGTTCCTGATAGTCGTACCATTCCGGACCTGACATCAAATCGAGATTATTCAATATTTTGTTCATACCCCAATATGCGTCGAGCGTAACGGTGGTTTTTCCAGCGGCGCCTTTTTTCGTAGTGATAAGGATTACGCCGTTCGCGCCACGGGAACCGTAGATAGCGGAAGCGGAAGCATCTTTAAGCACCTCCATAGACTGTATATCCGATGTGTTCAGGTAGTTTATATCCGTCACGGGCATCCCATCCACGACGAACAATGGCTCCGCATCGTTTACCGTACCGACACCTCTGATACGGATCGTGGCGGCGGAACCCGGAGATCCGGAACTGGAAGTGACGGATACACCGGTAGCCAAGCCTTGCAATGCGGTAGAAACATTGGCCACTGCTTGGCGAGCGATTTTCTCCTCGCTCACGGACGAGATAGCCCCCGTGATATCACTTTTCTTCATCGTACCGTAGCCAATCACTACCACCTCATCCAACTTTTGTGTGTCCTCTTGCAAGGAGATGCTTAAAACCGATTTATTGCCTACCGGAATCTCCTGGTTCATATAACCGATATAGGACACTTGCAAAATAGCGTCTTTGGCTACTTCCAACGTGAATTTTCCATCTATATCCGTTATTGTCCCGTTTGTTGTCCCTTTTACCATCACATTGGCGCCAATTATCGGCATACCGGTAGCATCAATCACGGTTCCGGTGATCTGACGGGTGTTTTGTTGCGGGGTGGATACGATTGATGGTTTCTCTATAATCATGATGTCGCTTTTAATGCGCATGTTTGGGGAGTGTACGGAAGCGTATACACCTGTGGTAAAAATAAATAGCGGGATTGAGGTTAACTTCATGACTCTGCCCAATTTAGTTTTTGTGTTTAATCGGGGGTTAGGATTCCCCTTACAAATTTCATTCATACATTTGTAATGTTTTAGTGTTAGTATTAATTGATTTAAAGGCGTTTAGAAACTTGTTTGGCTGGATTATATGGCCATATCTTCCAGCCAGTTTCCTTGCTAGATATGGTTCATGATGGCTCCTGTTTCATAGGCTCTCCTTTCTTTAAGATTAACTTTAGTAAACTGAATATGTTTATTTGGTTGTTTGGTTTGCAATATTCGTGAAAAAAAACGACACCTGCAAGCAAGTCTCTGCTAATTTAATATTGTGTATTCAATCGATAGAAGTCATTAATACGGCTTAATTATGTCAATTTGTCATTTCTCTCTCCTTCTGCTTCTTGTATTTGAGATAGGATAGGGTGTGTGTTTATTATATGCGATTCTCTGGTAGTTAAGCCCTGACGAATAGAATGTGTATGAAGGAAAATACTTGCAGTTTGCCTTCTTTTTATCAATATCCGCCGAATTATTATATCTCTTGTTTCAGAAAACTAATAAATGCTTCC
>ENA-ORNR01004026-ORNR01004026.1-human-gut-metagenome-genome-assembly--contig:-NODE-4026-length-10480-cov-5.173237_pt1 | contig 10480 bp, 9 predicted proteins | sample MGYA00242114_ERZ509020 | MGnify/ENA primary metagenome ERZ509020 (study PRJEB26280, sample SAMEA2338758) | human gut metagenome | biome: human gut; feature: human-associated habitat; material: faeces...
TTCAGGTGAATGGTGAGAGATATGAAAAAAACACAACCGGAAAAGCAATCACTTACCCCCATGCAGAAGCAGGCGGTGCTGGTGTGCGCGGTGTGCGCGCTGGCCGCTGTTTTGACCATCGGCATTACGCTGACCCTGCTCAAGCGCGGCAAGACCCCCTCCGCCCCGGTGGAGCAGCCCTCCAGCGAGGTGCTGGTGCCGGGTGAAGAGGATATCTCGGATCACTATCAGATCAACGAGACCTCCAGCGCCCTGCTGCCGGAGACCGCCGATGCGGGCGAGGACTTTTTTGCCTCGATGGAGATCGCAGTGCTGTTCGCGCTCTTGCAGGTCATCGACAATCCGCGGCAGGACGTGCCGCTCATTGCCGTGCTGCGCTCTCCGCTCTTCGGCTTTACACCCGATGAGCTCGCGGCGATCCGCGCGCGGCAGCGCACGGGTGACTTCTACGATGCGCTGCTTTTGAGTGAGGACATCCACAGCAGAGAATTTCTCGATACGCTGGACGCTTTGCGCAACAGCGCGGCGCACCTGAGCGTGCGCGAGCTGCTGAGCGAAATCTACCGCCGGTGCAATGTGCTCGGCATCTTCGGCGCGATGCGCCGTGGGGCGGAGCGCAAGGAAAATCTGCTCGCGTTTTTGGAGCTCAGCGAGGACTACGCGCGCTCGGGGCGGCAGGGCCTTTTCGACTTTGTGCGCACGCTGCGCGAGCAGCTTGCCGAAGGCGAGGCGGGTTCGATGCAGACCGCACACGCATCATCAGGCGTTCGCATCATGTCGATCCACAAGTCGAAGGGCCTCGAATTTCCGGTCGTGATCCTCTCGGACCTCGCGCGTCGCTTCAGCAATATGGACTTTTTGAGTTCGGTGCTCGTGCACCCGCAGCTCGGGCTGGGGCCGGTGTGCGTGGACACGCAAAGGCACATCCAGTACCCGACGGCCGCACGGCAGGCGCTCGAGCGCACGCTGCGGCGCGAGGCGAAGGCCGAGGAGCTGCGTGTGCTGTACGTTGCGATGACGCGCGCGAAGGAAAAGCTCGTCATGGTACACACGCAGGCAAACGCGAAAAGCCGCGTCGCCGACCTTCTGGCGCTGAGCGATTGTCCTGTGCTGCCCGAGGCTGTGGACAGCGGCAAGTGCATGGGCGACTGGATCATGCTGCCGCTTTTGCAGCGCAGCGAAGCGGCGTCCCTGCGCGAGCTTGCGGGACAGAGCGGCGAGGGACGCTTCTTTGTCGATGAAACGCCGTGGACGGTGCGTGTGCACGACGGTTTGAGCTTTGTGACGCCGCAGCAGCGGCCCGATGACGCGCCAGTGGATGCCGCGCCGCCGAAGGATGAGCTGCCGGTGGATTTTGCTGCGCTGTCGTACCGCTACCCCTACGCGGGGCAGACGGCCTTTCCCGCCAAGCTGACGGCCACGCAGCTCAAGGGCCGCGCGCTGGACGAGGAGATATCCGAAAATACAACGCTCCCACCGCGGCTGCGCAGCCTATATAAACCAAAATTCCTTGCGGGCGAAACGACGCTCACGGGTGCGGAGCGGGGCACGGCGCTGCACCTTGTGATGCAGGACCTTGACTTTTCCTGCGAAGCAAGCGAGCAGAGCGTGCGTGAGCAGGTCGAAAAGCTCAGAGCGCAGCGTAAGCTGACCGACGAGCAGGCAAGCGCCGTCGATGTGCGCGCGATCGTCCGATTTTTGCGAAGTGATCTTGCCGCGCGCATTCGCAAGAATGCGCAGACGGTGCGGCGCGAGTACCGCTTCTCGCTGCTGCGGCCGGTGCGGGACTTTGCCACGCTGGACGCCGACGACGCGGTGCTGCTGCAGGGCGTGGTAGACTGCTTTTTTGAAGAGAACGGCGAGCTTGTGGTCGTGGACTTCAAGACTGACCGCATCGGAAGAACACAGATCGAAGAACGAGCTGAGCACTACCGCCCTCAGCTCGAGACATACTCCATGGCCCTTATGCGCGTGATGGGCAAAAAAGTCAGGGAAAAGGTGCTGTATTTCTTCTCGGTCGGCGAAGAAAAGGTGCTGTGAATACATAAAAACACCCTCTGCGGGAAATCCGCGGAGGGTGTTTTACAAGATTTGCTTACACGATAAAATGCTCTAAGATCAGCACTGTCGCGCAGCAGACGAGCGAGACGGGGAGAAGTCCCAGTCTGCACCAGGCGGCGACGATGCCGATGACCATGGCCGCCGCGCCCGCGATGGGCGACTGCGTGGCGTTCATGATGGCGGGGAACGTCATCACCGCGAGCGTGACGTAGGGCACGTAGAAGAGAAACGAGCGCAGGAAGGGATTCTGGATCGGCTTGCGGATCAGCGTGAGCGGCAGGACGCGGATGAGATAGGTTGTGGCCGCCATGACGAAAAGATATAAATACGTTTTCATGCGACGAGATCATCCTCCTTGTGCGGGAACAGAATGGCGGCGGCAGCAGAGATCACGATGGTCAAGACCAGGATGCGCATGCCCTCGGACAGCTCGCGCGTGAACGGCAAAACGCTTGCAAGAAGTGAGCAGAGAAAGCTCACGCCGATGCAGCCGAGCACGATGCGGTTCTGCTTGCCGACGGGGATGATGATGGCGAGAAACATGCCGAACAGCATCACGGAGCAACCGCTGACGGCCCAGACGGGCATGAGATTCCCCATCAGCACGCCGAGCACGGTGCCGATGCTCCAGCCCGGCATGGCCGCGCACATGGTGCCGAAGTAATACCACACCTCAAGATACCCAGGCTGCGCGATGGCGAGGCCGAAGATCTCATCCGTCAGGTCATAGGCGATGAGGAGCCGCCAGGGAAGCGGCGTATCGGGCGAGAGACGCTGGCTGAGCGCACAGCTCATCAGAAGATAGCGCGCGTTGACGACCAGCATCATCAGCGCCATGGCCCAGAGGCCGGAGTCGGCGGCGATGATGGTGATGCCGCCGTATTCACCCGACGAGGCGTTGTTCAAAAAGCTCAGCAAAAAACCCTGAAAAATGCTCAGGTGCGCGTTGTGCGCGCTGATGCCGATGCCGAAGCTGACAGCAAAATAACCAAGCCCAATGGGGATGCCGTCGCGCAGTCCCCGCAGGAAATGTTTTTTCGACATAATTCTGATGTTCCTTTACTTCCAATCATCCGTGCGCAAGGCGCGTAAGTGCCATTATACGACTGAAAACGGCAGAAGTAAAGAGAAATTGCATAGCGAGCGTTGAAAAATTGACGATGAAATTAGGGAAAAGTGCTAAGGAAGAGAAAAGCACGGAGAGGATCAAAAATTTCTCTTGCAATTTGACACAAAGCGTGGTAATATCCTATATGGCTTTTTTAGAAAAGTACATTTGGATCAGAAAGAGGTGAACACGAGCAATGAAGGAAGGAATCCATCCCAATTATCAGCAGACTACTATTACTTGCGCCTGCGGTAATGTGATTGAGACAGGTTCTACCAAGCAGAATATCAAGGTAGAAGTGTGCTCTAAGTGTCACCCCTTCTTCACTGGTAAGCAGAAGCTGGTCGATACCGGCGGCCGCGTTGCCAAGTTCAACAAGAAGTTCGGCCTGAACTAATTCAATCACAAAAGCAGCTCTGCTACGGCAGAGCTGCTTTTTTCTGCTTTTTTGGAACGCTCAGTTTTGCCCGTCGGGATATTCGACGATGAAGGGGAGCGGCTCAAGGGCCTGATCAAGATAATTTGTCTCCTCATAATAGTCGCTGCCGCCTGCAATGGTTTGCACCTGAAGAAGACGGACGCGCAGAACGGCACCGTCGGACAGTTCGACGATCATCTCGCAGATGAGTGGAGAGTCGGTGATTCTGATGCAGAGGTCAAGCGCATTCTCATCAATGGGATAGCGGATGAAGTACGAGGTACCAAGGTCTCGTGCTGCAGTTGCCTCAGCGGTATCACTGAGGTCGTTGACAGGGTAGGCCTCTTCCACAGATGAAACAGGAACAGCTTCGAGAGGTACAGTTGAGATCAGCTTGCCGTTGCGCGTGTATTCAAGCCGCATGGTGCGGATGTCGCGGTCGTCGTAGACGCCAAGGGTAAAGCTGCCGAATCGGTAATCCACACCCTTTTCAAAGGAAAGTTGATAGGTGAGCGGCGAACCGGAGTCTCGGCGCATATAGGAAAATGGTGGATTAAAACTGTAGAGGACAGGGGAATTCTGAGTTTTAAGGTTGTAGATCGTATCAAGCTCTTCTGACTGTGTTTCGCCGTGGGTCTTGAAATTGACACTGACGCTGAGCTCATCGCTCAGCGGTACGGTCACTTCGCCGTGCAGATAGCCGAAGCTGTCCTGTTTAAGATCGGCGGTGCGGGTCGGCGGACTGTCGCTCGTGTAGGATGAGCTGCTGCGGTCAGTCACAAGGAGAGAGACAGCCGTATTTTCGCCGATCGTCTTCGGCAACAGAGAGAAGGCGAGCGTGCACTCCTGCTTTTTGAGGTTGACGCTTTTGACCTCGCAGCTGTATTGCGAGATCAGGCTCGACTCGCGCTCCAAGATGTCCGAGACATTATTGCTGATGCCCGCGATCTGGTTCGAGAGGCTGTTCTGCACGTTGTAGAGCTGGCTGCGAAGGTCATTTACTTGCGTGCTGAGCGTGTTGATGCGGTTGTTGTAATGCACGCCGACGGCGATGAGCGCGGCGAGCGCCACGGCCGCACCGCCGATGATCTTCTTGTGCTGTATGCAGAAATCGCGGAAGCTCAGCTTTTCCGCGGGAGCTTTTTCGGCGTTGCTTTGAACCGGCGATTCGGCGGCATCCTGCTCGGGTTTGGCATGCTCCAGACTGAGCAGCTCGTCGACGGAAACGGAGTAGAGCTTAGAGAGTTCGATGAGCTTGCTAAGCTCCGGCTGCGTGGCGCCGCTCTCCCATTTGGAGACGGCTTGGCGCGAGACACCGAGCTTCTCCGCCAGCTCCTCCTGCGACATGCCGCTCGCGCGGCGCAGTTCGTAGAGCTTTTCATATAGTTCCATGAAAGGTTCCTCCTTGGGGAAATGTTGCTGCGTTCGACGCCGTGCACTGCGCCTTTGCAGGAAAAGCATAGCAGGAAAACGGGAGAAAACACCACCAACCGGGCGTTTCTTTTTGTCAACCTGAGGTTGCGTCCACCCTATTTTCACATGAAAGGGGCGGAAATGTCAATGAAAAGCGTTTTTGCCTTTTCTTTTGGCGGAAAATACACTATAATAAAAATGATTTGTACAGCGCCGATTTCGGCGCGATAAGGAGAATCTATGGAAGAATTGAAAGAGAACAACGCGCCGCGCGATAGGGCGATTTTAGTCGGCCTTTCGTCGCCGCGGCTCGATCGAAAAGAGAATGCCGACGAGGAGAGCCTTGAAGAGCTCGGTGCGCTCGTCGAAACGGCGGGCGGCGTCAGCGTCGGCGTGGTTTTACAAACGCTGCCGTCGCCGAACCCGCACACATTCATCGGCGAGGGCAAGGTGGACGAGATCCGCGAGCTGGTAAAGTCGCAGGAGGCGACAATGGTCATCTTCGACAATGACCTCTCGCCCTCGCAGATGCGCGTTCTGTGCGAAGAATTCGGCGTGCAGGTGCTCGACCGCAGCGGCCTCATTCTCGATATCTTCGCCCAGCGGGCGAAGACAAAAGAGGGCCGGCTTCAGGTCGAGCTTGCGCAGTATCAATACCTGCTGCCGCGCCTGATCGGTATGTGGACGCATCTGGAGCGCCAGGCGGGCACGTCGGGCAAGGGCCCCATCGGCTCGAAGGGCCCCGGCGAAACGCAGCTTGAGACCGACCGCCGCCACATCCACAGAAAGATCGACAAGCTGAAGGCGGACCTTGAAGAGGTGCGCCGCGTGCGCGCCACGCAGCGCGACCGCCGCAGCAAGAATGAAATTCCCGTCGTCGCTATCGTCGGCTACACGAACGCGGGCAAGTCGACGCTTTTGAACGCGCTGACCGGCGCGGGCATTCCCGCGAATAACCGCCTGTTTGACACGCTGGACACGACGACGCGCCTTCTCACGGTGTCCGACACGCTGGATGTCGTGATCTCCGACACGGTCGGCTTTATCCGCAAGCTGCCGCATCAGCTGGTCGAGGCCTTCAAGGCAACGCTCGAGGAACTCGAATACGCCGACCTTCTGCTGCACGTCATCGACATTTCCGACCCGCACTGGCTCGAGCAGGCGCAGATCGTGGACGAGCTCATCGAAGAGCTCGGCGCGCAGCAAATTCCCTGCCTGCGCGTTTACAACAAGTCCGACCTCTACTTCGGCGATATCCGCCCGCACGGGGAGGACAGTGTCAACATCAGCGCCAAGACCGGCGAGGGCGTGGATGAGCTGCTTGCGCGCATCGACAAGCTCCTCGACAAGGGCACGCGCCGCGTGACGATCCACCTGCCCTATGACAAGGGCGGGCTTCTCGATATGCTCTACCGCGAGGCGAAGGTCGAATCCGTCGAATATGGCGAGACCATCGACATTGTCGCCACCTGTGTGCCGCGCGTCATCGGCCAGGTCAAGGACTATATCGAGGGCTATCAGGAGCCGAAGGAGGACTGGGAGGAATGACGTTTGAAACGAAGCGCCTTCTCCTGCGTCCATGGGAAGAGAGCGACGCGGAGAGCTGCTATCGCTACGCCAGCGACCCGCTCGTCGGCCCCGCCGCGGGCTGGCCGGCGCATACGAGCGTGGAGAACTCCCGCGAGATCATCCGAACCGTCCTCTCGGAGCCGGACACGTTTGCGGTCATTTTGAAGGAACGGCCAGACGAGCCTGTCGGCTCCATCGGCGTGTTTCCGACGGAAGCGCCAGAAATCGGGAGTGAGCCGGAAATCGGCTATTGGATCGGCCGCCCGTTCTGGGGTCAGGGGCTTATCCCTGAAGCCGTGCGCGAGCTGCTGAGGTACTGCTTTGAGGATAAAGGCGCACAGCGGGTCTGGTGTTCGCACTATGCTGGCAATGAAAAGTCAAAGCGCGTGATCGAAAAGTGTGGCTTTTCTTATCAGCTGACCTGTGAAAGGCCGGCGCTTGTGGACGATGCGCTGCGGCCGACGCTTTTTTACGTTCTCACGAAAGAAAAGTGGGAGAAAACCCGCTGAAAGGAACCTTGAAACCATGACAGAGTACCTTGTCCCATACGAGAGCGCGGAGAGCGAGTTTGAAGAAAAGCGCTCGCGCTTCATCAGCCACGTTTTCCTTGTGGAGAGCGAGGCGGAGGCCCGCGCGCGCATCGACGAGATGAAGAAGAAATACTACGACGCGCGCCACAATTGCTGGTGCTTCGTCCTGCACGACGGCACCGTCCGCTACGGCGACGACGGCGAGCCGCAGGGCACCGCCGGTCAGCCGATTCTGAACGTGCTCGAACGCGAGGGCGTACAGGACGTGCTGTGCGTCGTGACGCGGTACTTCGGCGGGATTCTGCTGGGTGCGGGCGGCCTTTGCCGCGCGTACACGAAGGCCGCGAAGGACGCGCTGGACGACGCGGGCATTTCCGAGCTTCGCCCGTGGAGCGTACTGCGGCTCGACTGCCCCTATGCGCTCTTTGAGCGCGTGAAGCTGGAGCTGGAAAAGCGCGGCGGGCTGCTCCGGGACACGGACTATGGCGCCGAGATTGCCATGACCGTCCTTCTTCCAGAGCCGGAGGAGGCAGCGTTCACGCTTGCCTTGCAGGAGCTTTCCGCCGGGAGCCTCCGCCCGGAACGGACGGGAACGGAACTGCGCGGGCTCAAGGTCCGATAGGCTTTAAAGAAAATTCACGCAAATTCCACAGGGAATTCAAAAATAACAGGTATTCTGACAAGGTAAGGTGGAGTTTTATGAACGTGCGCGAACGGATGGAGCAGGAGGAATACGAGTTTTTGTCCCCGCAGGCGCAGAAGGCCGCCGAAACAAAAGGCCGGCCGGAGCCGGAGGACGACAACGACGTGCGCACCTGCTACCAGCGCGACGCCGACCGCATTCTCCACAGCAAATCCTTCCGCCGTCTGATGCACAAGACGCAGGTGTTTTTATCGCCGGAGGGCGACCATTACCGCACCCGCATGACCCACACGCTGGAGGTCGCGCGCATCGCGCGGACAATCTGCCGCGGACTGCGGCTCAATCAGGATCTGGCGGAGGCCGCGGCCTACGGCCACGATCTGGGCCACACGCCGTTCGGCCACGCGGGAGAAAAGGCGCTGTCCAGTATGCTGGACAAGCCCTTCCGCCACAACGAGCAGTCGCTGCGCGTGGTGGACAAGCTTGAGCGCGACGGCGCGGGACTGAACCTGACCTATGAGGTGCGCATGGGCATTCTCGGCCACACGGGAGACTTTATCCCCGAGACGCTCGAGGGCCAGATCGTGCGCACGTCCGACCGCATTGCGTACATTAACCATGATATCGACGACGCCATGCGCGCCGGGATCCTGACCGAGGCCGATATCCCGGCGCAGATCGCGGAAATTCTCGGCCACTCGCATTCACAGCGGATCAACACGCTGGTCGAGAACATGATCGAAAACACGCTGCTGACCGGCACGCTCGGTATGCAGCCGGACGTGGCGCAGGCCATGGACCGGCTGCGCACGTTCATGTTTGCCCGCGTCTATACGAATCCCGTCGCCAAGGGTGAGGAATCGAAGGCGAAGGATATGCTGTGCAGGCTGTTTGAGTATTACATGAAAAACCCCGAAAAGCTGCCGCCGGACTTTTTGCCGCAGCTGGACTTTGACGGCATGGAGCGCATCGTCTGTGACTACATCGCCGGCATGACCGACCGCTACGCGGTCTATAAATATTCGGAGCTGTTTATTCCCGCGACGTGGCAGGTGCGCTGAGTCGCTGCCGCGCGCGATTTTTGCAGGGGCAGATGCCCACACATTCTGAAAGGAGGTCGATCCCGTGGCGTTTCCGCAGCCGTTTCTGGACGCGCTCACCGAGCGCAATCCCATCGACGAGGTCGTGGGGCAGTATGTCAGCCTGACGCGCCGTGGCTCGAACCTCTTTGGGCTCTGCCCGTTCCACTCGGAAAAGACCGCGTCGTTCTCCGTCTCGCCGGACAAGGGGATTTATTACTGCTTCGGCTGCCACGCGGGCGGCGGCGTGATCAACTTCATCATGCAGATCGAGGGGCTGGACTATCCCGACGCGGTGCGGTTTCTTGCAAAGCGCGCGGGGCTGGAGGTCCCGGAGGACGAAAATTACTACTCGCAGTACCAGAAGCAGGAGCGCCTCTGGGCGCTGTGCAAGGACGCGGCGCGGTTCTTCCGCCAGCAGCTGTTCTCCCCCGCCGGAACCGAGGCGCAGGCGTACATACAAAAGCGCGCGCTCAGCATGGAGACGGTCAAGCGCTTCGGGCTTGGCTTCAGCCCGAACGCGTGGGCGGAGCTTACGGACGCGATGAAGGAAAAGGGCTATAAGCTCGACGAGCTGGTCGACGCGGGGCTTTCCCTGCGGGGCAAAAACGGCGGCGTGTACGACCGGTTCCGCAACCGGCTCATGTTCCCCATCATCGACATCCGGAACAATATCATCGGCTTCGGGGGCCGCGTGATGGACGATTCCACGCCGAAATACCTGAACTCGCCCGAGACGATCATTTTCAATAAACGCAAGAATCTGTTCGCACTCAATATTGCCCGCAAGAGCAAGCAGGGCCGCATCATCCTGACCGAGGGCTATATGGACGCCATCGCGCTGCACCAGTACGGGTTCGACTGCGCCGTCGCGTCGCTCGGCACGTCTCTGACGGAGGAGCACGCGAATATCCTCGCCAAGTACACCAATCAGGTCATCCTGACCTACGACGGCGACGAGGCCGGGCAGAACGCCACGCGCCGCGCCATCCCCATGCTCGAAAAGACCGGCATTCAGGTGCGCGTCCTGCGGATGCAGGGCGCGAAGGACCCGGATGAGTTTTTGAAAAAATACGGCGCACAGCGCTTTGAGGTGCTGCTGGACGCCTGCCAGAATCAGGCGGAGTACCGGCTGGACAGCCTCAAGCGCAAATACGACCTGACGCTCGACGATCAGCGCGTGGAATTTCTGAATCAGGCCGCCGCGCTCATCGCCACATTCCCGAACGCGGTGCAGCGCGAGGTCTACGGACGGCGCGCAGCAGAGGCCGCCGGCATCACGCCGGAGGCCATGCAGCTGGAAATCAAAAAGGCCTACCGCAAGGCCCGCGCCATCGAGCAGAAAAAGCAGGACAGACAAATTCGGATACAGGAACTAGCATCACAGCGTGATGAGGCAAAGGAACAGATTGAGCAGGTGGACGCTCAGTTAAAAGAAAATTCACTGCCAGATCTTACTGGCATGACCGTAAAAAACATTCGCTATGGGGCAGGAACAGTAGCAGAGCAAAGTGGCAAATATCTCACTGTGGAATTTTCAGCCGGTACAAAGAAGTTTGTGCTTCCAGATGCAGTGGCAAAAGGCTTTTTAAAGATCGAAGATGCGGATACCATGGGAAGTTTTGAAAAAATTGGCTTGCTTACGGAAAGAAAAGAAAA
>ENA-ORNR01004032-ORNR01004032.1-human-gut-metagenome-genome-assembly--contig:-NODE-4032-length-10467-cov-3.964752_pt1 | contig 10467 bp, 8 predicted proteins | sample MGYA00242114_ERZ509020 | MGnify/ENA primary metagenome ERZ509020 (study PRJEB26280, sample SAMEA2338758) | human gut metagenome | biome: human gut; feature: human-associated habitat; material: faeces...
AAGAGCGTGGAAGAAATTGTTGCCACTGCTCCCGATGGAGGTATCTTTAACAATGCCGGACAAGTATTGAATCATACACTATATTTCCTTCAGTTTACTCCGCAGCCCAACAAGCACGAACCGTCAGGCAAACTGGCCGAAGCTATCAAACGTGACTTTGGGAGCTTTGACAACTTCAAGAAAGAAATGAATAACGCTTCCACTACCCTGTTCGGTTCAGGATGGACATGGCTTTCAGTTGATAAAGACGGGAAACTGCATATCACTAAAGAAGCTAATGGCAGCAACCCGTGGCGTCATGGATTGAAACCGCTACTAGGCTTCGATGTCTGGGAACACGCTTATTATCTGGATTACCAGAACCGCCGTGCCGACCACATAAACAAGCTGTGGGAAATCATCGATTGGGACATTGTAGAAAAACGAATGTAATAGTCCGAACGCCACACTAAGCACCTAATCATATTCAGAGGGTGTGCCAAAACGTTGATAATGCTATCATTTTAACAAAGAGATAGACCATTTCAGTTTTGACACATCCTCTTTTTTGTACTTTCGGTTTCCACCCGAAGTTTTGCACACCGGCAAAAACAGGGGGAGGTAAGCGAATCAAATCTTGATGCAGGATATGACGGAGCCTGACACGATACATATATATGTATAGGCCAATGCGTACGTCTGTGTTGCTCAATGCGTACGTACGTGTTGACCAATGCGTACGTACGTGTGGCTCGATGCGTACGTACGTGTTGCCCGATGCGTACGTACGTGTGACCCAATGCGAATATTCACGTTGCCAATATGAATATTCGCGTTGCCAATGTGAATATACACGCTAGCCATGCAGCCCACACCGGATGTTGCCAAAAGACCTTGAGGTTTTAAAAAAAGCTCGGCATCTTTTTTAAAGACCTCGCCACCTTTTTTTTAAAGCTCGGCATCTTTTTGCTTTCCTTTTGCTCTCCTTTTGTCCTGTCATTCTGAGCTGCGCGAAGAATCTGTAAACGTAAAGTGAATGCATTCGGATTCTTCACTTTGTTCAGAATAACAAAAATGAGAACACTTCACTTTGTTGACAAAAACGATAAGGCTGCACTAGTGAATGACAAGAATGATAATACGAACGGAGTTCTCGGACAGAATCTCCCCCACCAAGTCAGTTATTCCCGTTTCCCATTCATCCTTACATTTTAATCAAAACACACAGACAATCAATCGGTTAAAACTGACAGAGCACCCTTTCATCCTCCTTTCAGCCACGTTCCCCATGTCCTTTCAAATCTGCCTTCAGTATTTGTATCTGCTTACAAAAGTGTTACGAATGAAAGGAGGCTGAGACGATAATGTAGGGAGGTTCATTCACAACCGGCCCCCCATCAACAGGGCGTTTCAACGGATAATGAAAGGAGAAAAGAAGAAACCGACTTCCGACTGTAGAACGGAAAGACACAGTTGCTTTTTATGGATAAAAACTACGCATTTGTATAATTTAGTGAAAGCCGGGGCGAATACAGCCAAGCCGGATTATATCAATGAGGCTGTGTCAAAACTAAAACGACCAATGACGAAATTGTGTCTTGTCATTCTGAGCTTCGCGAAGAATCTGAATACATCCACTTTATGCTTCCAGATTCTTCATTTCATTCAGAATGACAATAACACCAGACTGCTGAAAAGCTTCCCCGTCATTATCGATTCGGTCCACTGATGTAAGTGGTGCGCACTCAGAATGACAGAGCTAAATGATAGCATTATAAACGTTTAGACACAGCCTCTGTCATTTCATTATAAGTATGCTTCTTCGTGCACTCCCTTCACGGCCCGTCCGCTTGGTTCGTTCATGTTCTTGAAGGCGGCGTCCCACGCAAGGGCTTCGGCTGTAGAACATGCCACACTGGGCACGCTTGGCACGCTGCGGGCTGCGCTTTCACTGGGAAAGTGCTCCTGGAAGATGCTGCGATAGTAATATTCTTCCTTGTTTTGTGGCGTATTGATAGGAAACCGTTCGGTTGCGTGCGCCATTTGCTCGTCACTGACGGCTTCGGCGGTAAGGGCTTTCAGCGTATCAATCCAGCTATAGCCCACGCCGTCGCTGAATTGCTCTTTCTGTCGCCATGCTACACTGTCGGGCAACATGTCCGCAAAGGCTTCTCGGACTATTTGCATTCAATATATGTTCTGTTAAGTCTGTCTATAGAGTTTTTCAAATTTCCATCATCTCAAACTGACAAGTATGTTTCTTACTCTTCTTATCATAGTTCACACCAACAAACAGCACTTTTCCATGATAGTCTTTCAAACAGCGAATATACTTTCGGTCTTTGATTTGTTCCAGTGCAATACCAGTGGTTTGATTCCATTTTAGCTCCACGATCATTGCCGGGTTATGATTCCCAGTTCTCGGTACAAATACCAGATCCGCAAAGCCTTCTCCGCCTTGCAATTCCCGATAAACCGCATAGCTGTCTTGTGCAGAATAGTATGCCAGACTCAGCACACAAGCCAGCGAATTTTCATCGTTATACTGAATTACAGAACAGTTGTCACAGTGAACTTCCTGAAGCATTTCCGCCACTTTTTCCGCATTCTGTGCCAACGTCAATTGCAGCAGCTTGTCGGAACGATGGATGGCATTGTTGACGTTCTGAAATTCTTGTCCCTGGATAGAATTGAGAAATTCCTGCCGCACTTCTTTGTTGGGAATCCAGGCAGTTTTTGTATCGAAGTCATAAGTCAGATAGCCCAGATGTACCAGCAAAGTCAGAATATCGTCTGCAGTTTCAAAAGTACACATATCGTTCTGAAATGTTTTCGTATTGATGGAAATATGTTCTCCGGCAATCATCCGAACGATTTTATCCCGCAAACCGTTCTCATTGCGAACGATATACATTTTCAAAGCCTCATAGGTTTCTGTCTGTGTCCAGTAACTGTCAAAGATGCCGTTCATCATCGCTGATGTTACAGATCTTGGATTATAAATGGATACACCATTGACATTATAGCCATCGTACCAATCTTTCGTTTGCTCGAAAGACATATGATAACGCTCACAGAGCTGACGAACTTCCCTCTCTGTAAAACCAGTGAATTCTGCGAGTGCATATTGATTGGTCATAGAGTATTCATCAAACATATTCAGTGCAGAATGTTGACCGTATTTCTTGATTGGGAGAATGCCGGTCATATAGGCAAGTGCCACATAGGGCTGTCCTTTCAGAAGATCCCGCAGAAAATCCAAGTACTCCTTCTGAGCAGTTGCATTGTCCCGGTGTACTCGGAAAATGGAATCCCATTCGTCAATGATGAAGATAAACTTTTCTTCACATTGACCGTACAGATCTTCCAACGCAATAATCAAACTGGTTTCTTCCGGCTCTATCACGGAGAATGTCTGTTTCATCTCTTTTAGCACACGTTTCTGCAAGAAGTCCAGCATTTCATGGACATTTTTGGTTCTGCCAAGGAATTTCTGCATATCGATGTGAATCACATTATACCGGTTCAGGTGCTTTTCAAAATCCGGTGTCTGTGCGATCTGAAACTTGGAAAACAATTCTCTCGAATCGCAGCCCTTGCTGTAATAAGCCGTCAGCATATTCTCTGCCATCGACTTTCCGAATCTTCTGGGACGGCTGACGCAGATCTCCTTGTTTTCTCCAAACAAACATTTATTGGTGAAAGAAATCAACATGGTCTTATCCACATAAATTTCAGAATAAGTAACTGTAGAGTAAAACAAATCATTTCCTGGGTTCAGATAGATTCCCATGATGCAGCACCTCCGTTTTTTCTTAGTATACCATAAATTTAAGGAGAAATCAAGACAACAATGCCGTTATAAAATCTAAAAATCCTCCCCTGCTTTTATATTTTGCAAAGGAGGATTTTTGAAGTGGTTCACTTTTCAATGGAAACCGCGACACCTGATTGAAATGTAAAATTCAGTCGATCGGAAGAAACCGTTACTTTTGCAAGTAGATGCCGAACCAGCGTTTCATCAAATTCGGCAATCTGATGCGGCTGAGCAGCCAAAAATTCCTGCAGTTCCCGCATACGTTCTTTCTGCTCCTGTTGAGAAACATTTTCCCTTAAAGCCTGTTCCTTTTGCTCTCGCAGCCGAAAGATCTCCTGTGCTATCTCCTCATAATCCTCATGCCGTTCTGCACATTCGATCAACTTTTTCTGAAGAACATCTAATTTTCTCTGTATTTCCTTGGGCAGATTGGATTGTTCCATTTCAATCACTTCAGCCATATTTTCCTGTAAGATAGAAAGATATGTTTCACTGCCTCCTGTCAATTGATTCAGAGCCTCTACAAAAGCTTGCTTCAAAGATTCCTCATAGACTGTTCGTGCATGACACGCTCCTTTTTTCTCCAATCTGGTCATACATCGCCACACCACAGATTTGCAGCCTCGGTTATTCCAATGGATTCTGCGGAATTGTTCCCCACATTCAGCACAGTAAAGCAAACCAGTAAAACAGTGTTTTGCACTAAATCCGCGCCGTCTGCCCATACAATCCACCTGTGAACCACGCCTTGCAATTTCCTCCTGCACCTGTAAGAACAATGCTCTGGGAATAATTGCCTCATGATCGTCCTCCACATAATACTGCGGCATTTCACCGTTATTTTTAATGCGTTTTTTCTTGAGAAAATCCACAGTATATGTTTTTTGCAGAAGGGCATCTCCCATATACTTTTCATTTTCCAGAATTAACCGAATCGAACTGTCATGCCATCGGGTATTTCCTCTTGCTGTTCGGATACCGTCCCGTTCCAGTCCCCTTGCGATCTGCTGACAGCTTGCTCCCTCCAGATACTCCCGATAGATTCGTTTTACCGTTTCCGCTTGTTCCGGATTGATCACAAGATCTCCGTTTTCGTCCTTATCATAGCCAAGAAAACAGCTGGCATTGACCATCACCTTTCCCTGTTGAAACCGATACTGCATTCCCAGTTTGACATTCTGACTCAGAGATTCTGATTCCTGTTGTGCCAGAGATGCCATAATGGTAATCAGCACCTCCCCTTTCGCATCCATTGTGTTGATGGACTCTTTTTCAAAATAGATTGGAATGTTTTGTGCTTTCAGCTGTCGGATGTAATTCAGGCAATCTACTGTGTTTCTGGCGAATCGGCTGATGGATTTGGTAATGAGCATATCAATCTTTCCGTCCATGCAATCCTGAATCATCTGATGGAACTGTTCCCGATGTTTTGTGGAGGTTGCACTGATGCCGTCATCGGCATAGATCCCAGCAAAGACCCATTCCGGATTCCTGTGAATGACTTCCTCATAATGTGCAATTTGTGCCTGATAGCTGGTTGCCTGTTCCTCTGTATCCGTGGAAACACGGCAATAGGCTGCTACACGAATCTTTCGAGTTTCCTGTGACGTTACAGCATGATTTCTTTGCTTTCGGGGTGGAATTGTAGTGACCTTTGGCATTGTTGCATTACTCCTTATTTTCTATCAAATGATAAAGATATTCTGCCTGCTGAAATGGTGTATTTCTATCTAGTTCTGGTATTTGCTGCGGCAGTTCCAACAAAAATTTTGTCTGTGGACATACGGGCTTTCTCCTCGTTTTTCCAAGTCGCTGCATTACATCTGCACGATGCTGCCACTCTGCATTTGCCCGATCATATGTTTCTTTGTCCAGATAAAAAGCATCTCCAAGGTAGCATTTTCGCTGCATCATTCGACGAACAGTGCTGTGTGCCATGGGATGACCTGCTGCTCTTGCTGCCGACTGTAAACTCATACCAGCAATATAATTTTGAAAAATAAGGCGAATCTGTGCTGCCTCTGCCGGTATAATCACAGCAGCACCGTTTTCAATTCGGTAGCCGTAAGGAATCTGTCCCATCAAATTTCCTCCTTTAACAGCAAACCGCATTTGAGCCGAAATCCAATATGATTCCGATCATACAAAATTATTTGTTCTGCAAATGCAGAAAACCATGTCTCCTGAAATTCTGTCAACATTGCAGAATGCTGCTCTGTAAATCGCAGCAGCTGTTTTAATTCTGCAATTATCTCAGTTTCTCCATGTGTTTCCTGTTCCAACTGTGCAATTTCCATACGGCAGGACTCCGCTTGCTTCTGCAAAGCATTCATTTCCTGCCGGAATAAAACAGGATCTATGACCTTTTGTGCATACAAACGGTGCAGTGTGTTTTTCTTTTCAGCATGAGATTCCAGCTGCTTTTGCAGTTCCTGCATTCGCCGGACATTTTCATCATTGCTGTTCGTTTTCAGCTGTTCTAACAATGGTTTCAAAATGTGCTTTCTGCTGAAAATCAGTTTGTTCAACATCGTAACAAAAGCGGCTTTCAATACCTCCTCCCGCACATATTTCATAGGACATTTTTGAGCACTTTCAATATGAGCCGCACACGTCCATGCAATTTCATTGCCGCTGTGGATCCTGCGTTTGCAAGTGCTGCCGCATTTGCCGCAAATCACCTTTCCGGAAAAAGCATATCGCTTTTGATACTTTCCTGTACCATACACAATGCCTTTTTCGGCAGCTCGCTGTCGAATGACTGCATTTGCTTTTGCAAAAGTTTCCCGACTAACAATCGGTATGTGATGATCTGAAAGAAGATAACATTCCACTTCCCCATGATTTTTGTGCCGATGAAAATGTACATCGGTATACGTTTTCTGCAGCAAAACATCTCCCACATATTTTTCATTCGCAACAATTCCACGAATCGTAGCATCACACCAATGACGTCCATTCTTGAAAGGGATCCCCTGCTGTTCCAACAGACCTGCAATCTGACAAGAACTTTTTCCGGATAACAAGGCAGAAAAAATGTATTTCACAATTTCTGCCTCCTCGGGTTCGAGCCCCATCTCTCCCCTGTCATTTCTGCAATACCCGTAAGGGAAAGACGATGACACATAGGTACCGTTTTGAAACCGGTGCTGTACCGACCACTTCTCATTTCTGGATATGGATAAAGATTCTTCCTCTGCCATGCTGCTGAGTATCGTCAGAAACAATTCGCTTTCCATACTTCCGGTGTCTATGTTTTCTTTTTCAAAGAAAACGGAAACCCCAATTCCTGATAGTTCCCGAACAAGAGCGAGGCACTCCGCCGTATTTCTGGAAAACCGACTGATGGATTTCACCAAAATGCGGTCTACCCTGCCCATGCGGCAAGCCTGTAAAAGGTCTTGCAGTCCAGGACGAATTTCTGCTTTTGTTCCAGTAATGCCAGCATCATAAAAGATACCCGCAGATTCCCACTCTGTATGCAGTTTGATCCACGCTTCATAATGTGCCTTCTGCGTTTCCAGACTTTCCATCTGGTCATCATGCTCTGTGGAAACACGGCAATAAGCCGCTACACGACATTTTCGATGAACAGCTACAGAGCGATTTGCCTCAATTTTGGTAATAGTTTTCATGCTTCTGCACCTCCTTTTGACGTGTCCATATTACCTCTTTTTCGGCGGAATTGCAAGCGTTTTCGGCAATAAGTCCACGTAAATCGGAGAGAAAGAATGCCGATTTTTGAGCGTTAATTTGTCATATTCCTCAAAGGAAATCAAACCGGAATGGTATAACGCATCAGTCAGCTTTTGAGCACGGTGGTAATTCAGTTCATCCATCAATTTTTGTTGTTCCATAAAAGAATCCTCACTGATTGAAATTATCCCAAGAAACATAACCGGTCACATACTGTCCCACCGGTGTCTTTCCGCAGAACTCCGGCTTTGTGGTGATCCGATAACGACCGTTCTTGCAGGCAATGCCGTCATAGAGATAGTAAGTGCCGCTGATTCTTCTGGTTACAGATGTAGTTTCTGCACTGGCGAACAGAGGCGTGTTGGCACGAATGGCAACCTTCTGCCCCTTGGTAAACTTGCTGCCATTGGTGTAGACCGCATTTCCGTTGGCATCAAATACAGAATATCCGACCTTGCAGGCTTTCTTCGCATTCTCCAAAGAGGAATACGCACCAAGCTGCGACTTTGCATCTGCCCACGATTTTCTCACACGGTAAAGCTGCTTTGTGGAAGGTACAGCAGAGGAACCTGCATTCAAATAAGACTGTACCTTTTTCTTGAACTCCGCCCAATGCGGCAAAATGTACGCCGGACACATTTTGTACCGATTGTACATGGTGTTCAACTGGTCAATCGTTCCGTTTCGTCCGTCACGAACATTCAGCCAGTGGGTATGCGTGTAGAGATGGTTGATGTCCAATCCATACTGTTTCAGAAGTGCTGCGGCAAGTTTCGCACAATTGTCCTCCGACTTCTTATTCGTAGAATTGTACGCAGAGGACATAATACACTCAATGGCAATGGTTCTGCGATTTCCATTACCACTGCCATCAGCGGCGTGCCAGCCGCTCAGGCTGTGGGGCAGATTCTGCCATGCACATACATTATCCACATAGTAATGGACACGCACATCCTTCATGTTGTTATTGACGGTTGCCCTTGTGTACTGTTCCGCAGGGGTCGTGCCGCTTGCTACTGTGATCCAGTCTGTGTTATGGACGGTCACACCGATGATTTTCCCCGCCATGGAAACAGAGGGCATATCAATGCGGTTGGGATTGTGTTTGGTGAGTAAATACTCGTTGATTTTTACTCCGTTCAGAGTCGTTGTTGCATCTGGTCTTAAAATAGTCATATTACTTATCCTCCTTGTCGGTTGTTTCTTCGGTTCTGCCGATTTTCGTTTGCAGAACATCAATTGCTTTTTGAATTGCAGGCGGATACGGGATCCCCATTAAACTTGTATTTTCCACAATGGAAAGCAGTTCGTTCAGGCAAAAGCTGATGCAAACAGCATCCCGGATGTAGTTGGTATTCAGCAGAATATCCATCCGAACTGCAACAACGATCAGCATCAAGGTGCATACTTTTTTCGCCAGACCGAACCAGCCGGCTTTGGAAGAAAGTCCGCCGCTTTCCGTGTGTTTCGATTTTTTCATCATGGCGGTGATGATGCCGGTGAAAAAGTCGATTGCCATAAAGACGACCAGTGTCACCAGAGCGGAGTCCCAGCCGCCAAAAATGGCAGTAAAAAAGCCGCCGACCAAGCCGACAGCTACACAAATGGTATCTTTCATTTTCAACCCTCCAGTACTTTCAGGAATCGGATTTTCGGGTGGGAATTGTTGCTTCTGCCTGCCCATGCAAGGTAATATTCGCCGTCAGAAATGCCGGTGCATTCTGTGATGGTGGTGATAAAGGTTTCCGACTGCAGCCATTGGAAATCCAGAGAAACCGCACGATTTGCATCGATCTCTGTGTTCACATACACACCAATAGGAATGTCGATCTTCTGCGGTTTCTGCACCAGATACAGCCTTCCGGCTTCGCTGGAACCTGACTGATAGGACACCACGATTTCAGCGTTTTTCGTCAGAGACAGAGGCTTTGCACAAACGGTCAAGACCGACTTATCCCAGTTAAAACACGTTTGCGAGTAGGACAACATGAAATCATTTTCTGCACTGCAAAACTGCGGATAGGCAGTCAGAAAATCCTCCATTGTCTGATACCCGCCATCCAGAATCATACTGAGATTTGGTGCATAGGTCGAAATGGCATTCTGTCCGGACTGAAACAGGACGGTGTAATTTCTGCCGCTTGTCAGATTATCGATTTGCTTTTGCAGGCTCTCCAAAGTACGTTCTGTCTTTTCTGAATAGACTGTAACCTTTGTGCTAAGCCCATTGATTTGCGTGCCAAAACCATCCCATTGTGCGATTTTAGCAGCAGTGATCTGCTCCAATGCAGATTGATTTTCGTGGGTATGTGCCTTTTCATTCAATGCTGCAATGGCTTCCCGGAATGTTTGGATATTGTAAGTTGTATCATCCTCGAATTCCTGAAGAGCACGCAGCAAAGAGAGTTCATCTGCCGTTAAATCATCTAAAACATCCAGATTTTTATGAATGTGTGCTTGCTGTAAAAGCGGCTGAACCGCATCTTGAACCAGTGCTTTTACAGCATCGTTATCTGGATAATTTGTCAAGTCCGGAGAAACGCCGTCCTTTCCGTCAATCCCATCTCTACCGTCTTTCCCATTTGTGCCGTCCTTACCGGGCAAACCATCTGCACCATTTTTTCCGTCCTTTCCCGGTAGTCCGTCCTTACCATCAATACCGTCCCTGCCTTTCAAACTTTCCAGCCATTCTGCAACTGTTCCCACAAAACCATTTTCTATGGCGATTTCATAAGCAGAACGACCGTCCTTTCCGTTTGCCCCGGTTTGCATCTCGGAAAGCTTTTTCAAAAGCTGCGTATACAGATCCGGCGTCGGCGGAATTGACGTATCCCCATCTGCAACAAAACCAGATGGTCGAATATGCAGTGTGACAGGAACAGTGGTTGCTCGAACCGTGGTATCGCTTTCTGCATCGTAGCCAAACAAACTCATCTTCACCGCACCGGGATGCAGTTCAGACGGCAGCAAACAGG
>ENA-ORNR01004038-ORNR01004038.1-human-gut-metagenome-genome-assembly--contig:-NODE-4038-length-10463-cov-3.213970_pt1 | contig 10463 bp, 8 predicted proteins | sample MGYA00242114_ERZ509020 | MGnify/ENA primary metagenome ERZ509020 (study PRJEB26280, sample SAMEA2338758) | human gut metagenome | biome: human gut; feature: human-associated habitat; material: faeces...
TTCCATCTGCCCTGATTTTTCGTTCCATGCCAGAAAGCCGACCGGCTCCGGAAGAATTTGTTGGCACAGCCATTCCAGCCAGCGGTAGCCGTCCCCTTCGACATGGGGGAGGTAGCCGCCCTGACCGTTGAGCATGGCAATCGCCAAAGGGAGACTGTCCCGCCAGACGATCCGGTTTGCATCCGTCACGCGCATTGGTTCACCGCCTATTTTGTTTTTGATGAGTCTATTTTAGAAAAAATCCTTTTGGATGTCAAGAAAAACTACACAAACAGTCATCATTCGAGCAGCGGAATTGGCACGTTCTTAATGCCGAAAACCCTTATTCGGCACGAAAAATGCTGAAATTTGACGAAACGGCTTGACAGCTAATGCCTGTTAGCTTATACTGCTAATGAACGTTAGCCAGCAAAGGAGCCTTTGGGATGCGCGATACCAAAGAACGGATTCAATCGGAAGCTCTCCGCCTTTTTGCCGAGAACGGCTATCATGCCGTTACGGTGGAGCAGATCGCCGCCGCCGTGGGAATCAAAGCGCCGTCGCTTTACAAGCATTATTCCGGCAAGCGGGCTATTTTCGACGGCATTGTTCACCAAATGGAAGCAAGGGATCTTCAGCAGGCCCGCCGTTACCAGATGCCGGAGGAAAACGGCACGGCGGAAAATCGTGGCGTATGTGGAAAGTTACGACGATGTGTTTTTCTGGCGGACCGTATTGGATGATTTTGAGGATGACAGCCGTTATTTTGAAATCATGTTGCCTTCCCGCAGTACGTTGGGCAAAGGGAAAAAACTGGTGTTGACGAACAAGCTCGGCCCCCAACTGGGAAATTATATGATAGCCTGCGTCGATGCGGACTACGATTATTTGTTGCAGGGCGCCACGCCGACCTCACGGCTGATTAACCGGAACCCTTTTGTGTTCCATACTTATGCATACGCCATCGAGAATTACCAGTGTTATGCGGAGACGTTGCACCGTGTCTGTGTAATGGCTACGCTCAACGACCGCCAGATTGTGGATTTTGAGAGTTTCATGCGGGAATATTCCCAACTCATCTGGCCGTTGTTCGTATGGTCGGTTTGGGTGTACCGGCGGAACCATTACCGGGAGTTTACTTTGACGGAGTTTGGCAATCATGTGAGTTTCAGTGATATTAATGTGTACCATCCCGAACAGACGTTGGAACTTGTGCGGCGGAGGGTCAACCGGAAGATAGCTTGGTTGCAACGCCACTTCCCACAGGCGAAGAAAGATTACGAGATGCTGAAGACGGAACTGTTAGGTTTGGGGGTCACCCCGGAGACGACTTATTTGTATATTCAGGGGCATACCTTGTTCGACAACGTGATTTCTCCCTTGTTGGATCCTGTTTGTATTTTGCTGCGTAAAGAACGTGAGCGTGAAATCCGTAATCTGGCCGAGCACGACACGCAGCGGCAAAACGAATTGTCGTGTTACCAACATAGCCAGAATTCCGTGGAGGACATGTTGCGGAAGAATGTAGGGTTTAAGGATGCGCCGCCTTATAAATTGCTTGAACGGGACATCCGGCGTTTGTTGGACCGCATGGATGCCGGAGCTATGCAAAATACTTGTCCAACTTCTTGATGAACATGTTTTGGCAGAATACGACCACGCTGTCGCCTTCCTGGATTTGTGTCAATCCGTTTACGTGCATGCCTTCGCCGTTTCGTACTAACCCTCCGATGGCTACTCCCGTCGGAAGGCCGAGGTCTTTCACCGGTTTCTTGGTGACTTTGGCCCCGGATTTTACTTCGAATTCAGCCACGTCGGCATCGGCCACGGTCAGGCATTTCACGTTGGTAACGTCCGAATCCAACATCATCTGGTAAATATGACTGGCGGCAATCGTCTTTTTGTTGATGATGGTGCCGATATCCAATCTTTCGGCCATGGAGATATAGTCCAGGTTATCTATTAGCGCCACGGTTTTCCGCACTCCCAACCGTTTGGCCGTAAGGCAAGCCAGGATGTTGCTTTCGCTTTGTCCGGTCAGGGCCACGAAAGCTTGGGTGTGCTGTATGCCTTCCGTAATCAGTAACGAAGAGTCGCGTGCGTCTCCGTTGATGACCATCACGTCGCTGTCTCCTAAAGCCTCGTTCAGCTCGTTGCAGCGGGCGGGGTCGCTTTCTATGATCTTCACCTCCATGTATCCCGGGACATTCAGGGCGGTGTGCATGGCCGTGCGTCCGCCTCCCATGATCATGACGTTTTTCACGTCTTCATAATGTTCTTTGCCTACAATCTTTCGGATGTAAGGAATGTATTTCTTCGTGGTCATGAAATACACGATGTCGCCCAGTTGAAGCGTGGCATCACCGTTCGGGATGATGGTCATGTCGTCTCGTTTGACTGCCACGACATGGTAGCAAGTGTCCGGACCGCACAGTATCTTCAGCGGGATGTTGAGGATTTCTGCGGTTTCACGCAACTTGATGCCCAACATGACGAGTGCCCCGTCGTGCACTTCCCACCACTGTCTTATCCAACTATGTTTGATGCCTTCTATGATATCCCGTGCGGCCAGTATTTCCGGATAGATGAGGGAACTGATACCCATGTTCTTGAAAAAGCTTTTGTATTCTTCGTCCAAGTATTCCGCATTGTCGATGCGCGCTACGGTTTTCCGCGCCCCCAAGGTGTGGGCCAACATGCAGCAGGTGATATTTTTCATTTCGTCTGGCATGACGGCGATGAACAATTCGGCATGTGCGGCTCCGGCTTCTTTCAGGCCGCTGATGGAAGTCGGTTTTACGTTGAGGGTCATGAGGTCAACGTTGTCGGCTACTTTTGAAAGTTTGTCTTCGCTTTCGTCTATCAACGTGATGTTCTGGCTTTCTTTGGCTAAGAGTTGTGCTAAATGTGTGCCTACAGCCCCGGCACCGGCAATGATAATCTTCATGGATTTACTTTTGTGAAATGGAACGGAGTTGTGACACGATGGCATCCCGGTCGATTCCGGCTATTTGCCGTAGTTGTTCCACCGTGCCGTGTTCTACGAAATAATCGGGCAGTCCCATCCGTGTTACTTTAGGGAAGAAGTCATGGTAGGACATGTATTCTAATACGGCAGACCCTAATCCTCCGCAGATGACTCCGTCTTCTATCGTGATGATTCGGGAGAAATGCGTTCCAACTTCGTGTAAGATGTTTTCGTCCAACGGCTTGAGGAAACGCATGTCATAGTGGGCTACCGTGAGAGGATGTCCTTCTTGTGCCTGTTGTTGTTCGAACAGGCGGATGGCCTCTGCCGCCGTGTTGCCGATGGGGCCTAACGAAAGCAGTGCGATGTCCTTTCCTTCTTTGAGAAGTTGTCCTTTCCCCACTTCGATGGCTTCAAAATCACATTGCCAGTCGGTCAGCACGCCCCGTCCGCGTGGGTAGCGGATGACGAACGGGCCTTGGTTGGGGAGCTGTGCCGTGTACATGAGCAGGCGCAGTTCTTTTTCGTTGAGTGGGGAAGAAAGGATGAGGTTGGGGATGGGGCGGAGCGCGGCCAAGTCGAATGCGCCATGGTGCGTGGGACCGTCTTCACCCACCAGTCCTGCGCGGTCTAAACATAACACCATGTTAAGGCGTTCTATCGCAATGTCGTGGATGAGGTTGTCGTAGGCTCGTTGGGCAAAGGAGGAATAAATGTTGCAAAACGGGATGAGGCCGTCTTGTGCCATGCCCCCGGAAAAGGTGACGGCATGCCCTTCGGCGATGCCTACATCGAAGGCCCGGTCCGGCATCTCCTTCATCAAGACATTCATTGAGCAGCCCGACGGCATGGCAGGTGTCACTCCGATGATTTTCGGGTTCATCCGGGCCAGTTCGAGTAAGGTCTGTCCGAAGACATCTTGGTAACGTGGAGGCAGGTTGCTCGTGTCCGTCTGTATGCGTTCGCCGGTTTCCTTGTCGAATTTGCCCGGTGCGTGCCAGATGTCAGCCGCTTTCTCCGCCGGTTTGAATCCTTTGCCTTTGACGGTGTGTATATGAAAAAGTTTAGGGCCTTTCATGTCTTTCAAGACCCGGAGCGTGTGTACCAGTTCGATGACGTCATGACCGTCGCTAGGGCCGAAGTAGCGTATGTTCATTCCTTCGAATACGTTCTGTTGGTTGCTGATAAGCGACTTCAGCGAGTTGTTGAAACGGATGAGTTGCTTCCGGCGGTTTTCGTTGAGCCATCCCCAGTTGAATAGTTTACGGGAAGCGGCGAAACGCAGGCGGTTATAGAGACTGCTAGTGTGGAGTTGGTGGAAATAATGGTTCATTCCTCCCACACTGCGGTCTATGCTCATGTTATTGTCGTTCAGGATGATGAGGATGTCGTTCGGAGTGGAAGAAGCATTGTTCAATCCTTCGAAAGCCAACCCGCCGCTCATCGAACCGTCACCGATGACAGCGATGATATGCCTTCTTTTTTCATCCTGATTGGCCGAGGCCACTGCCATGCCCAAAGCGGCGGAGATGGAATTGGAAGCATGTCCGCAGGTGAACGTGTCGTATTCGCTTTCGGAAGGAGAGGGGAAAGGTTTCAGCCCGTGCAGCTTCCTGTTGGTAGAGAAACGTTCCCGTCTTCCTGTCAGTATCTTATGGCCGTATGCCTGATGCCCCACATCCCATACGATGCGGTCGTAAGGCGTGTCGTACACATAATGCAAAGCGACCGTCAGTTCCACGACACCTAAGCTGGAAGCGAAATGTCCCGGATTGTCTGCCAACTCGTCGATGATGTCGCGGCGCAATTCCTCGCATACTTGCGGCAATTTGTCTATGGGCAAACGGCGCAAGTCGGCCGGTATGTTGATTTGCGACAGAAGGTTATATGTATTTTTGTTTGTCATCAGCTTGATTTAGTTCATGCAAAATTAGCATAATTTCATATATCTTGCTTACTTTTGCAAGAAAAAATACCGTTTTGACATTTAACGAATGTGAGATATGAAGTTTCGTACCACAGTAGAAAATGAGATGAAGGGATTGGATATCCATCCCGGAGACGGGCTTACCCTGTTGGGCTCTTGCTTTGCCGACCATATCGGCCGGCGTATGGTGCAGTCAGGGCTAGATGCGCATGCTAACCCGTTTGGGGTATTGTACAATCCGTTGAGTATAGCCGCGTGGTGCAGGGCGATGGCTACCGGAGAGCCGTTGCCCGAAGATATTTTTTTCGAATCGGGAGGACTGTGGCACAGTTGGTTGAATGACAGTTTTTTTTCTGCGGAGAACCGGGAGGAATGCCGTGCCCGTCTGGAAAACGTGCGCTGTGAAGAAGCTGCCCGGTTCAGGTCGCTGAAAGTCCTGTTTCTTACTTTGGGTACGAACCGTTATTACCGTCTGCATGACAACGGGCGGGTGGTGGCGAATTGCCATAAGCAACCCGGGGCATGGTTTACGGAAGGGCAGTTGGACGTGGAGGGGACGAAGGCTGAACTCGGAGAGGCTTTGGAGGCTCTTTGGCGGGTCAATCCGTCCTTGCAAATTGTTTTTACGGTCAGTCCTTACCGTTATGCCAAATATGGTTTTCACGGCAGTCGGTTGGGGAAAGCCGTGCTGTTGTTGGCCGTGGACGAGTTATGCCGGGCGTATGGGGGGCGTTGCTTCTATTTTCCGGCTTACGAGATTGTGTTGGACGAATTGAGGGATTACCGGTTTTATGCGGCAGACATGTTGCATCCGTCCGAGGTGGCGGTAGAGTATATTTGGGAACGTTTTTCCGAAGTCTGTTTCCCTGCGGAAACACGAAGCTTCATGGCAGAATGGGAGGCTGTGGCGAAGGCTTTGTCACACCGTCCGCTACATCCTGAATCGGCGGCTTACCGGGAGTTCTTGCGTCAAACTATGTTAAAGTTAGAACGACTTACTGAAAAATACCCGAACTTAGTCCGGACATCTGCATACGAGAATTTGAAAAGTCTGCTAAAATATTGAGGATTATGTCTTATACATTAGAAAGAATAGCTTCGTTGGTCGGTGCACATTTGTGGGGCGACGAAGCAGTGGAAGTCAGGTGGCTCCTGACAGATAGCCGTTCTTTGTGTTTCCCTGAAGATACTTTGTTTTTTGCGTTGGAAAGCCGTCGCAACGACGGGCACCGTTATATTCCCGAACTTTATCGTCGGGGGGTACGCTCTTTTGTGGTCAGTCGTTTGCCGGAAGACATGACATCTTGTCCCGATGCCAACTTTCTGCAAGTGGTCAGTCCGCTGAAAGCCTTGCAACGCTTGGCCGAACGTCATCGCGAGGCTTTCGGCATTCCGGTGGTGGGTATAACCGGAAGCAATGGGAAGACCGTGGTCAAGGAGTGGCTTTACCAGTTGTTGTCGCCCGAAAGACGCGTCACCCGTTCGCCGAGGAGCTACAATTCCCAAATCGGAGTGCCTTTGTCCGTATGGAACCTGAATGAGAAAAGCGAAGTAGGGCTTTTTGAGGCCGGAATTTCCGAGCCGGGAGAGATGGAAGCTTTGCAGTCGGTGATTCAGCCGACCATCGGGGTCTTCACTTGCCTGGGCGATGCGCATCAGGAGAATTTCATTTCGTATGAGCAAAAGTGTTTGGAGAAGTTGAGGTTGTTCAAGGATGCCAAAGTCTTGGTGTACGATATGGACGATGCGCGTATAGCCGGTTGCGTCAACCGTTCGGCTTTCAAAGGAGAATACTTTGCATGGTCGCGGCAGCGGCGCGATGTACCTTTATATATCGCATCGGTGGAGAAGCGGGAGGCAGAGACGGTTGTATCCTATATATATAAAGGTAAGGAGTCATCTTACTCTATTCCTTTTATTGATGAGGCTTCGTTGGTCAATTCCGTGTCCTGTCTGGCCGTATGCTTGCATTTGGGGATGAGTCCCGAGACGATTGCCGCAAGGATGGCCGTGCTCGAACCGGTGGCCATGCGCCTGGAGGTGAAAGAAGGCCGTTCGGGTTGTACGCTCATTAACGACAGTTACAATTCGGATTATAATTCTTTGGATATCGCCCTCGACTTCATGAACCGTCGTCCCGATTGTGCGGGGCGGAAACGTACGTTGATTTTGAGTGATATCGAGCAGGCTGGCGGTGCGCCTGAGGATTTGTATGGCCGCGTGGGCCGTTTGGTGGCTATGCGCGGCGTGGAGAAGTTCATAGGAGTCGGTCCGTGCTTGTCTGCCGTACGAGGTCTGTTCGGTATGGAGGCATGTTTTTATCGTTCTACGGATGAATTGTTGGGCAGCGGTGTGTTGGACACGTTGCACGACGAAGTGATTCTCATCAAAGGGGCAAGGTCTTTCCGTTTCGACGTTTTGACGGAACACTTGGCCTTGAAGGTGCACGAAACGACATTGGAGGTCAATTTGAATGCCGTAGTGGATAATTTGAACTATTACCGCAGTTTCATGAAGCCGGAGACGAAGATGGTATGTATGGTAAAGGCGTCGGCTTACGGGGCCGGTGCTGTGGAGATTGCCAAAACCCTGCAGGATCATCAGGTGGATTATCTGGCCGTGGCCGTGGCCGACGAAGGTGTGGACTTGCGGAAGGCCGGCATTACGGCGAATATCATGATTATGAATCCGGAGATGAGCAGTTTTCCGACCTTGTTCGAGTACGACCTTGAACCGGAAGTGTACAGTTTCCGTTTGTTGGAAGCCTTGACTCACGAGGCGGAGAAAGAAGGGGTGACTCATTTTCCCATCCATGTGAAATTAGACACGGGCATGCACCGGTTAGGATTCGACCCGGAAAAGGATATGCCGTTGTTGGTGGAACGGTTGAAACGCCAGTCGGCTGTGATTCCCCGTTCCGTATTTTCCCATTTCGTCGGGAGCGACAGCGACGATTTCGATGCCTTTTCCGCCCGTCAGTACGAGTTGTTCCTGAAAGGCAGTGCGCAGCTTCAGCAGGCTTATAGTCATAAGATTCTGCGCCATATCTGCAACAGTGCGGGGATTGAGCATTTCCCGGAGCGTCATTTGGAGATGGTACGTCTCGGCTTGGGGCTCTATGGTATCAATTCCCGGAATAATGAGATTCTCCATAATGTCAGTACGCTCAAAACCACGATTCTCCAGATACACGAAGTGCCGAAGGAAGATACGGTGGGATACAGCCGCAAAGGGCGGTTGACGCGTGACAGCAGGATTGCAGCCCTGCCCATCGGTTATGCCGACGGGTTGGACCGCAAGCTAGGCTGCGGTCGTGCGTATTGCCTGGTCAACGGACAGCGTGCCCCGTATGTGGGCAATATTTGCATGGATGTCTGCATGATAGATGTGACGGACATAGATTGCCGTGAGGGCGATACCGCCATCATCTTCGGCGATGATTTGCCGGTGACGGTGCTGAGCGACGCTGTAGGTACGATTCCCTACGAAATCCTGACGGGAGTCAGTGCCCGGGTGAAGAGGGTGTATTATCAGGACTGACATAAAAAATGGAAATGGATAGGAATACTTTGCAGCATACTGATGTGGGACTGCCGACAGGCAATATGTTTGAGCAGGTTCGCAGTAAAATAATGACCGTGCGTGATACGGTGGTGATATTAGATGCGGATATAGCAGATTTGTATGGTGTGGTTCCCGTCCACTTACATGTTTCGGTTGACACGTGAGGAAATGATATTTTTGCGGTCGAAAAATCCGACCGTAAAAATATCGTCTAAAAGTCGTGCCTTGCCTGCCGTGTTCACGGAAAGAGGATTGTATATGTTGGCTGCTATATTGAAAAGCAAGAAGGCTGTGAATGCGACGTTTGCTATATGTAAAACGGGTTAAAAGGCAAAATGGTTCGGAGCATACGGAAACAGAATAACCCGTTTTTTAATCTGTTGGGTTGCCGATGTGAGTGAAGGTTATACATCTTTGATTTTACTTCTTTTAAAGACAGAAGAACATAAGGACAAAATCTTATCCTTATGTTCTTCTGTCTTCTTTGTTTATCCGGTTTGTAACTGTCTTACCCCAAGAAGGAAATCAGCACGCCGGCTGCCACGGCCGAGCCGATGACACCGGAGATGTTGGAGGCCATGCAGTAGTTCAACACATGGTTTTTCACATCATATTTGGTGGCGATTTCGTTGCAGACACGACTGGCCATGGGTACGGCACTCAGCCCGGTGGCACCGATGAGCGGATTGATTTTCTTCTTGCTGAACAGGTTGAAGATTTTCACCATGGCGATACCGGAAGCAATGGACAACGCAAAGGCGAGGAAACCGCCCACGACGATGCCTATCGTCTGCATGTTGAGGAACGCATCCACTGTCATCGTTCCGCCCACGCATAATCCTAAGAAGATGGTGGCCGCGTTCATGATGGAGTTGGAAGCCGCATCGAACAGGCGCGAAGTGTCGGCACCGATTTCTTTCAGCAAGTTACCGAACATCAGCATGCCGATGAGAGGTACTGCCGTGGGGACGAACAGGGCTACTACTGTCGTGACGGCAATAGGGAAGATGATTTTCAGTACACGCAGGTTTTTGATTTCCGTGGTAGACGGATGCAGTTTTTCTTGTTCCTTCATGTTAATCATCAGTTCCTTCTTCGTGCAGGTCAGTTTCACCACCAACGGGATGATGACCGGCACGAGTGCCATGTAGGAATAGGCTGCAATGGCAATGGGACCGAGCAGGTGGGGAGCCAGTTTGATGGTCGTGAAGATGGCCGTCGGGCCGTCGGCACCACCGATGATACCGAGCGAGGCGGCCTCTTTCGGCGTGAAGCCCATCAGGATGGCTACCAACAGCACGGCAAAGATGCCGAATTGGGCGGCGGCCCCGAAGATGGACAGGCGCAAGTTGCGCAGCATCGGACCGAAGTCTGTCAGGGCGCCTACTCCCATGAAGATGACGGGTGGAAGGAAACCTGTCTTGATGAGCATGTAATAAAGGAAGTTCATCAGGCCGAATTCATGGGCGATGTCGTGCAACGGCATTTCCCAGATGTTGGCTTTGCTGCCGTTGGCCAGTGTGACCATCCCTTGCGAGTCCGCTTGTATGACCCCCATCTCGCCGCCCGGGAAGTTGGCCAACAACACCCCGAACGCAATGGGCACGAGCAACAGCGGTTCGTACTTTTTCACTATACCTAAGTAGAGCAGGACGAAAGCCAGCGCATACATGATGAGGAACGACGGGTCGGCAATGATATTGCTGAAAGCCGTCATCTGGTATAGTTTATTGAATATATCTGTTAACTGTTCCATAATTTACTGCTTGGCTATTTTCATGATTACGTCGTCTTCTTCCACGGCATCGCCGGAGTTGACCAAGATGGCCGTGATGGTGCCGTCGAATTCGGCACGGATGGCATTATAGGTTTTCATAGCCTCGATGTAACCCAGGATGTCGCCCACTTTTACACGGTCGCCCGGTTGCTTCGGCGTTTCTTCCGTGTTTTTCACGCGGTAGAATTTGCCTTCCAACGGAGCCGGGATGTCTTCGCCTTCGCCCGTGGCTGCGGCGGGTTGTGCCG